>Ga0075124_10001761_pt1 | contig 10107 bp, 5 predicted proteins | sample AntAceMetag02UKS_FD_69809 | JGI IMG/M metagenome (GOLD analysis project Ga0075124, IMG submission 69809) | Saline lake microbial communities from Ace Lake, Antarctica - Antarctic Ace Lake Metagenome 02UKS | ecosystem: Environmental > Aquatic > Non-marine Saline and Alkaline > Saline | place... | reverse complement strand
CAGGTAAATAATGCCATCAGCCATGGTTTTCGCGGGGCCAAGGCCAAGATCGTTGCTATGGGCGATGATAGCCTTGATCGTTCTGAATGTGTCTTCTGTGGTGAATGCATCCAGTCCTGTCCAGTTGGCGCTCTTGTAGAAAAAAAGAGCCGTTACCAAATCCGACCTTGGGAGGCAAAGCACGTTCGTACGACTTGCAATTATTGCGGTATTGGCTGCCAGCTTGATCTGCATGTCAAAGATGATAAGGTCATGAAAGTGACCGGCGTAGAACATGCCTTTCCCAACCTCGGTAGGCTGTGTGTGAAAGGCCGTTTTGGATATGATTTTATACGGAGTACTGAACGACTGAACAAACCGTTGATCCGAGAGAATGACAAACTTCGTGATGCAACGTGGGATGAAGCCCTGGATCTGATAGCTTCTAAGATAAGTGATATCAAGAAGCAGGATGGTGCAGATGCGATTGCCGGGATTTGCTCGGCTAAATTGACCAATGAGTCCCTGTACTTGATGCAGAAGCTCTTCCGTGGAGTTATCGGTAGCAACAACCTTGTGTCACCGTCTGCGGCTGCTGGTCTGAATAATCCTGTTGGTGATCTGGAGGAGGCAAAACGGATCATTCTTGTCGGCTGTGATGTGACTGAGGAAAATCCTGTGGCTGGCACCTTTATCAAAAGAGCGGTAAACAACGGATCCCAGCTAATTGTCATAGATTCGCATCCAACAAAGATCGGAACCTTTGCATCTGTCAATATTCTTGTTAAAGATGGCATGGAATCGATTCTAATCAATGGAATCATTAAGGAACTCATAGGTCGCGGCCGAAATGGATCAGATGCTATCAAAAAGATTACCAGCGAGTTTGGTCTTGATCAGGTCAATAAAAGCACGGGCGTTTCGATAGAAGAGATAAAGGCCGCAGTGGAAATTATCGATACGGACGAGCCTTCCATGCTTGTTTATGGTCCGAGGGTCGCTGCCTCGGCGCAAACATTTCTGTATCTTCAGGAAGTTCTCGACAGCATGGGTAAAGCGTGCGGGGGGCTAAACTTCTTAGGTGATTTGAACAATTCACAGGGTGCCTGTGATATGGGTCTGCTTCCTGAATATCTGCCGGGCTATGTTAGACTGGATAATGACACGGCGCGTAAACCCTTTGAAGAGGACTGGGGGTGTACATTAAACGGCACGCCTGGACTTGGCCTTAACAGTATTGTGAATAATATATGCGGCAATAATGAAGGATCACAAAAGAAGATTCGCATGCTGTATTGCGCAGGTGAAGATCTTGCTGTTGCAGGACCTGCAATCCCTGATATTACAAAGGCTTTGGAGTCAATAGACTTTCTTGTGGTGCAGGATATACTGGATAATGATACCATTAAATATGCTGATGTGATTCTGCCTTCGGCAGCATGGGGTGAAGAGGATGGGACATATACCAATTGTGAAAGACGGGTCAACCGGGTTCGCAGTGCTGTAACAGCCCCTGGCGAAGCAAAACCGGCTATCTGGATATTCACACAGCTATCCGCCCGTCTTGGCAGGGAGTGGATAAATACGGACAGCCGTGAGATCTGGGAAAAAGAGATTGCAATGCTTGTCCCTCACCTACGGGGAATTACATACAGCAGCATTGAACAAGACGGTCTTCAGTGGCCGGTGCCGGATGTGTCATCATCAGGAACAGAGTACCTTGACAAAGACAGCACACCCCTGTGCCCGGGATCTCAGGTATCGTTTAACTACCATCATAGGAACCTGCTGGAACATTGTGAAGGTCTGCTGGAATCACTTGCTACCTCAGCCGGAGGTAACCGACTCCTTTCAAGTAATACGAGGGAGGTAACAGAAAAGTTCATCAAACTGCTTAAAGAAGAAAAAAAGGCGAATGTAAAGGGTCAGATTGATGAGATTCTGAATATTTACAGGCCCAGAAACGGAGGCCTTATACCCGTACTTCAGCAGGTCCAGGGAATACTCGGGTTTCTCCCTGCCCCTGTGCAGAACTATATTGCGCTTGGTTTAGGGCTTCCCCCATCCGACGTTTTCGGTGTGGTTACATTTTACTCCTTCTTCACCATGATACCGCGAGGAAAACATATCATTCGGATTTGTCTTGGAACGGCCTGCTTTGTTAAGGGTTCCAGCAGACTTCTGGAAACAGTTCAGAGGGATCTTAATGTGGAGGTTGGTGAAACCACGGAAGATAGGGAATACTCTCTTGAGGTTGTCCGGTGCATCGGTGCCTGCGGGCTGGCTCCTGCCATCGTCATAGATGATGTCACCTATGGAGAGGTGAGTCCGTCAAAAATTATGAATATTGTTGAGAGTTACAGGGGTAACCCTGCTGATTAATACTGGAAATCGGAAACTGGATATCCGTCATTTGTCCTGTATGTTTTCCTCTTTTCATAATTGACCCATGGCCGGTAACAAATGATATAACAGGTGCAAGAAAAATGGCTAAGCTGCGTGTGGAAGACCTGAAGAAAATAAAAGCGTCTATCAATAAAACCAACAGACTGCAGGAAAGTGCTCAGCGTGTAAAGATCACCGTCCATATGGGCACATGCGGAATTGCTGCAGGTGCCCAGGTAGTTATGGATACGTTTGTTGAAAAGATTAAAGAAAGCGGGGTAACTGATCTTATCCTGACGACATCGGGTTGTGCAGGGTTCTGTAATCATGAACCTATGGTTACTGTTGAAATCAAGGGCTTCGCCCCGGTAAAATATGTAAAGCTTGATGCACAAAAGACCGCCAAGATTTTTGACGAGCATGTGTTGAATGGTAATCCTGTTGTCAAAAATGCGCTATCTGTAGGAAGTGAGACAACCTATTAATGAAAATCAAGATTTAAAAATAGATAAATACTCAGCAAAGGCTATATTTATGGAAGATAAATATCGCGTTCAGATTCAAATCTGCACTGGAACCACATGCGTGTCCAATGGGTCTCTTGAGGTGAGAGACGCACTGGTTGAGGAAATCAATAAAAGGGAACTTCAGGACGAAGTTTCTGTCGGCACCATGGGATGCAACGGTTACTGCGATGCAGGACCTATAATGGTTATTCATCCTGACGGTATTTTTTATCAAAAGCTGACAGTAGGGGATATTCCTAATTTTGTGGAAGAATATATCGTCAATGGTCGTGAGGTAAAAGATCATATATTCAAGCCTGCCGAAGAGTCCGGGGCTATTCCCATGATGAAGGACGTGGGCTTTTATAGCAATCAGCTCCTTATCGCCTTTAAAAATCGTGGTCTTATCGATCCCGACAGTATTGATGAATACATTGCACGAGACGGTTATTTGGGAACCGCCAAGGCCCTTCTCGAAATGGAACCTGAAGCGATCGCTGAAGAGGTGTTTAACTCGGGTCTGAGAGGCCGCGGGGGGGCCGGATTTCCCACCGGCTTGAAATGGAAATTTTGTGCCGGCGCTACAGGGGAACACAAGTACATCCTTTGTAACGCCGATGAGGGTGACCCCGGTGCCTTTATGGACCGTTCTATTCTCGAGAGTGATCCTCATGCAATTCTGGAAGGTCTGATCATCGGTGCGAAAGCAATCGGTGCGCACAAGGGTTATATTTATGTCCGCGCAGAATATCCTCTTGCCATTGAGCGTCTGCAAACTGCCATAAATAGTGCAAAAGAGTATGGACTCCTTGGTGAAGACATTTTAGGGTCTGGCTTTGATATGGATATTGAGCTGTATTACGGTGCTGGGGCTTTTGTGTGCGGAGAGGAAACCGCTCTCATGCGGTCAATTGAGGGCAAACGGGGGATGCCTAGGCCGAGACCTCCTTTCCCTGCCAATAAAGGTCTGTGGGACAGTCCCTCTGTCCTGAACAATGTCGAGACGCTCGCTAATATTCCGAAGATTATCTATCGTGGCGCTGAATGGTTCAGCAGTGTTGGGACGGAAAAGAGCAAGGGGACGAAAGTATTTGCCCTGACCGGTCGCGTCAAGAACATCGGACTGGTTGAAGTCCCAATGGGGATCTCGCTACGATCCATCGTATATGACATTGGCGGCGGAATACCCGATAAAAAGAAATTGAAAGCTGTTCAGATCGGCGGGCCATCGGGTGGATGTATTCCCGCGCATCTGATCGATACCCCTGTGGATTATGAGTCTATTCCTAAGCTTGGTGCTATTCTCGGTTCAGGCGGCATGGTGGTAATGGATGAGACCAGTTGCATGGTCGATGTTGCGAAATTCTTTCTTGAGTTTATAGCGGATGAGTCATGCGGCAAATGCACCCCCTGTCGCGAAGGTACCCAACAACTGCTGAAGATTCTGCAAAGGATAACTGACGGACATGGAAAGTTAGAAGATCTGGACAGGCTTGAGGAACTCGCTGTGGTAATCCAGTCATCCTCTCTCTGTGGATTGGGTCAGACTGCGCCGAATCCGGTATTGAGTACGCTTCGTTACTTCCGGGATGAATATGAAGCACACATCATTGAAAAAAGATGCCCGGCCAAGAGTTGTAAAGCGCTCCTGAAATTTGAAGTCGATGAAGATAAATGTAAAAAGTGCGGAATTTGCTTTAAAAACTGTCCGGTTTCCGCTATCAAGTGGGAGAAGAAGCAAGTCGCTGTTATAGACCACGACAAGTGTATTAAGTGTATGCTTTGCATAAATAATTGTCCTTTTGATGCGATATTTTAGTGGTTTCTCGTCATGCGGAAAAGAGTCATTTACGTCCTGATGTCTAATGGCAGGAGATGGCGTCGATTTACTCGGGAGTTGACACGGCATTTGGTAGGATACGTGTCATCCGGGGGATATATTCAGACTTTGATTGTGCCTTTCGATCAATTAATTTGAGTACACCGAAGGTCATGCCCATGGCAATAACGCCGCCGATGATGGATGCAGGATTGTATTGCAAATGGAGATACTGTGCATATGTCCCTCCAATTAATGCACCGATAATGAGGGCTATAATAGGGCATGTATAAACCAGCATTGAGACTTTCAATAATGATCGGTTAGACACACTAATTTCAACCCAATCCCCTTCCTTTGCACGGGCTTCATTGATGACTTCGACCAGAATCTCCTTGTCTGAGAGTGTTTGACATCCGCTTTTCGATGCACAACCGGAGCAAGCCTCACTCTTTAGGATGAGAATAGTGGCATTACGTCCTGAGATTGTTTTAACAATACCTTCTTGTGTAATCATACAGGTTCCTTTCACTGAGTCAATTATCACCCCTTAATGGGGTTGCTTCTGGTAACTATTCCGGCTTTCAGTTTCGACTCCTCAACCCGACAACCTGAACATTTATTCAATATCAATATATAATAGAAAACGCAACAGTACAACAGGCAAATATGCGACAAGAATTTATAATGCCTGCAGCGGAGATACAAGACCGCACCCGCAGGATTCAGGAAGAACTGAAGGAAAATGAGCTTGATGGCCTGTTTATTGTGCAGAGGGTTGACCTCTTGTATTTTGCTGGGACTGCTCAGAATGGCGTGATGTATATCCCCGCGGAGGGAGATCCGCTCCTGATGATTCGAAAATACATGCCAAGGGCCAGGCATGAATCTCCTGTGAAACAGATCATTGAAATCAAGTCCGTAAGAGAAATCCCGCGGAGGATTGCGGATTGCTATGGGCAACAGCCGCATATCCTGGGATTTGAACTGGACGTGGTCCCCTTTAATGACTTCGAGTTTTATCAGCACCTGTTTTCACGCACGAAATGTGTGGACAGCTCTCGTTTGATTCACAAGATTCGGATGATCAAATCCGAATGGGAGATTGAACAGATAGATAAGACGGCCGAGTTATCGTGCCGTACCTTTGAATATATAACTGAAAATATCCGGCCGGGCTATACTGAAATGGAGTTTGCCGGGATGTTTGAGGCCTTTGCGAGGAAACTGGGTCATGGTGGTAAATTAAGGGCCAGAGGTTATCAGACAGAGGTGTATCCATGGCACATACTTAGTGGGAAGAGCGGCGGAATGGTGGGACTACTCGATTCGCCTTTTAGCGGAGAAGGGACCTCCCTCGCCTTTCCATCCGGTGCGGGCAGCAAAAAGCTCGCAACTAACGAACCTATACTGATTGATCTGGGGACCGTGCTAAACGGTTACCACTTTGATGAAACAAGGATGTTTGCCATTGACGCCATGCCCGATAAGGCACTTAATGCCTGTATGGCATCTATTGAGATTCATAACGAAATATTGGATAATGTCCGCCCGGGGATCCTCCTTGAGGATCTTTTCCGCATATCAGTGGTCAAGGCCGAATCGCTCGGTTATGCAGACACATATCTTGGACCATCCGGATACAAGGTGACGTTTATCGGCCATGGCATTGGCCTTGATCTAATTGAATACCCCATCATTGCAGCAAAAAAGAAGGAAGTGCTTCAACCGGGCATGATCTTTGCTCTTGAACCGAAGATGACGTTTCAAAACGAATTCGGAGCCGGAATCGAAAGCGTTTTTCTTGTCACAGAGACAGGGCATCGATTGATCAGCCAGGTACCCGTACAAGTCTTTATCTGTTAGGAAATCAGGCGAGGAAAATTACCAGTGTCTTTTTCTTTTGTTCATGCGGCCGATCTCCATCTCGACAGTCCCTTCACAGGAATAACATCTGAATCACCTGCCATTGCCAGTTCCCTTTACTCAGCTACCTTTAGCGCCTATACCTCATTAATTGATCTGTGTATCGAAAAACAGGTGCAGTTCCTGCTGATTGCCGGCGACATATATGATGGGGCTGACCGCAGCCTCCGGTCTCAACTGCGTTTCCGTGATGGACTGCAGAGACTGGCGGACAACAATATACAGGCCTTTGTTGTTCACGGAAATCATGATCCTTTCAAGGAACACTCCAGGTCAATTGACTGGCCTGAAGGTGTTCATGTCTTCAGCTACAACAAGGTCAAAAGCATCCCCTTTATGATCGATAACTCACCGGTTGCCCTGATATCAGGCATCAGTCATGAAAACAGACACATAACTACCAACCTCGCCAGGAAATTCACGTCGCTGGACGCCAACCTGTTTCAGATAGGGCTCCTTCACTGTAATGTGGGAAAAGATACTGCCCACGAGGCCTATGCCCCCTGCGAGCTTCAGGACCTCATCAAAACTGACCTGGACTATTGGGCACTGGGGCATGTTCACGAAAGAAAAATTCTGCATAAGGACCCTTATGTTGTTTATCCCGGGAACACCCAGGGGCGAAACATCAGGGAACAGGACGAACGGGGATGCTATCTGATTCAGGTGGATGACAACAACCGGATTACCCGTATCGATTTTCATGAACTGGACGACATACGATGGTTTGGGGGATCCCTCACTATTAATGGGTTGGATACGCTGGATCAGCTTGAGAACGCTGTTTTTGGCTGCATTGAAGATTTTTCAAAAAAGGCAGGGTCCCGCCCGCTTATCTGCAGGATCTCCCTCACCGGTCAGGGACCTCTTTTCAAGGAGCTCAGCAGGGAACATGCGCTTCCGGAATTGCTTGAGCACCTCAGGGACAGCTATGAAACAAAAACCCCCTTTGTCTGGGTCCAGGATCTGATATTTGACTGCAGACCTGAGATTGACCTGAAAAAGCGAAGTAAAGACAAGGACTTCCTGGGACAGGTACTCAGAATCAGCCAGGAGCTCTCTGACACGGAAGAAGGACGTACCCGCCTGGCGGAGGAAGGACTGAAAGAACTGTTTAAAAACAGGCGGGCAGCAAAGTATCTACAGGATATGACGGATGACGAAATCAGCCAAATGCGAAAAGCAGCTGAACTATTGTGTTTCGAGATGCTGGAAGGTGATCTGTAGACCATGAGAATCAAAGACATCTCAGTAGATGGATTTGGTCTGTTTCATGATGCCTTGTTAAAAGATATCCCGGACGGGCTGGTTCTTTTTGCAGGTGACAATGAGGCCGGAAAATCGACCATGTTAGGGTTTATCAGGGCTGTACTTTTTGGTTTTCCGGATGGAAGGACCACGAAGAACCCCTATGAACCGTTACAAGGCGGACAGCATGGGGGTCGGTTGACTGTTTCCACGGCAGGGATGGGGGATATCATCATTGAACGAAAGGCCGGTAAAAAAGGAGGCCCGGTAACTCTGCTCTTTACCAGCGATGACACAAGAGGCGGTAAAGCAGAACTCAAACATCTTCTCGGGGGGGGGTCAGAAGCTGTCTATAGAAACGTCTATGCCTTCAGTCTCGAAGAACTTCAGACATTTGATTCCCTGAATGATGATGATGTAAGAGGCGCCCTTTATGGGGCTGGGGCCGGGGTTTCATTGATGGCTATTCCAGAGAGCATGAAAAAACTGGACAAAAACCTGTCCGGTCTGTTTAAACCGGGAGGCAGTAAACCTGTTATCAATACCCACCTGGCCCGTCTCAAGGAAGTCCAGAAAGAGTTGCGTCAGGTCGCTGATGGAATCAAGGAATATGAAAGTCTGACAGACCAGCGTCACGAACTGAGTGAAACGATCAGCCGGTTACAACAGGAGGGAGAGGGCTTCCGAAAAGATCAGACCAGAAAAAGCAACTATCTCAAACTCTGGGACCAGTGGATTATTCTCCAGGAGGCGGAAGATAAGTTGGAGAATTTGGCCGATACGGTCTCTGTATTCCCGGCCGACGGTCTGAACCGGATGAAGGATCTGGAGAAGAACCTGGAAAATCTGGGAAAAACGCTGATCAAGGAAGAAAAAAATCAGGCAGACCTGCTGAGACAAGAACAAACCCTGAGAATTAATGCACTCCTTTTAGATAAGGAATCTGAGATCAACGAATTAAAAGAGAATCTTAATAGTTATCAGTCCAGTGTTGATGACGTATCCGGAAAAAATTATGTCCTGGAACAGAAAAAAGGGGAGATCCTTCGGTCCCTGGAAATTCTGGGCAAGGCATGGACTGAAAAAAAGATTTGCAAAATGGATCGTTCCCTGTTCACTCGGAACAGCATCCGAAAACATCAGTCCGCTCTTCAGAAAACAGCAGCGGAACAGGAAAAAGCAAGGGATTCCCTGACACAGATCAGGGGAGAACTTGATGCTGCCCGTCGTGAAGATAACACCGCTGTCAAGGAACTCAACAAATACAATGGTCTGAAAGATCAGGTCGCAGGAAAAATACTTCAGGCCATTCAAAACGGTAGAGACCAGTTTGCCTCACTTGTCAGAGATCTGCCCAAGAGAGAAAAGGAGCTGAAAAGCAGTGAGCATAGCCTGGATCAGGCGGTCGGTGAGATAGACCCGGACTGGGGGATCCCTGAAGTCAAGTCTTTTGACTGTTCTGTGCCGGCCCAGGAGAAAATTCAGGAATTTGAACATGAACAGGACAGACTGAACTCGGAGATGAATGGGACAAAAAACAGGCGGGAAATAGCGCAGTCTGAATTAATCAGTATACAGAAAGGACTGAAAGACCACCAGAAAAAACACGACGCCATTCTCGATCCTTCTTTGAAAAAACGGGAGGACTATGCTGACAAAAAAGACGCCCTCAAGACCCTGAAAGGCAATCTGAACAAAAAGGAGATGGTCAAAGAACGGATCCGGCATCAAAATGAACGGATTTCTGATAAACAGGACCAGATTCAGAAATCTCTATCTGTGTCCAATCCAATGGCCGGATTTCTGAGAGTGTTTACCCTTGTGTTTTTTCTCCTCGGCGTGGTCTTGGCCCCGGGACTGATTATTTTTCAACGGCCCATAGAAGGCAGTCTTATTGGTGGCGCTCTCGTGATTCTTGCGGCCTGCATGTTTATTGTTAACAAAATGGCGAATAGCAGACTCGTGCGCCAGGACCTCAGCAACGCATCAAAAGGGGAACAGGAGATCCAGGAACTCAAGGGACTGATAGATACCCTGAGGAATGACCTGTCAGACTTAGAGAGGCAGTCTGAAGAGATCTCCGGCAGAATAGGTGTTTCAGGTGATATTGAGATAGAGATGCTGTATCACGTGGAAAAACAGCTTGAGAAAGAATTGATCCTTTTTGATGAAAAATCCAGGTCACAGGAAGCGTTGGAAAAAATCAATTCACAGGAAACCCAGGCCATAGAAACGATGACTCAC
>Ga0075124_10001760_pt1 | contig 10107 bp, 12 predicted proteins | sample AntAceMetag02UKS_FD_69809 | JGI IMG/M metagenome (GOLD analysis project Ga0075124, IMG submission 69809) | Saline lake microbial communities from Ace Lake, Antarctica - Antarctic Ace Lake Metagenome 02UKS | ecosystem: Environmental > Aquatic > Non-marine Saline and Alkaline > Saline | place... | reverse complement strand
TGTGATAATAACTGACTTATTTTCTCTCGCTCTTCATTCTTTAATCTCTTATACTTCTTCATTATTGCAACAAACTTATCCTTTTTTGTAAGTTTGTTGCAATAAAAACTTGAACCTAAGTAATATAAAAAATACATCCGACCTAATTCCCATTATTCACCGGACTTATTGCGTAATATTATTGATCTTATTTTCCACAATCGAACTCATCTCCTCGTCATTGATAATATCATACATATCCCGTGCTCGAATATAGCAGCTCAATGCCATCTCGGTATCACCAAGATTCTCGTAGGCAACACCCATTGCATACACATCATCAGCCAACCCGCTTATGTTCTCAATGAGCTGGTCGTATTCATGCGCAATTTCAAAGAATTCAATCGCTTTTTTCCACTGCTTCTCTTTGCTCAGCGCATAGCCAAGTGTGTAAGCGGCATAGGAAATGATCTTGGGGTCATCGAGCTTGTTCTTCTTGAACATGAAGCGCAAGCCGGGTATATTGTGCTTGATCTTTTCGAACTCCTTTTGATAGGGCTGACCAGTCTTAAGCAGTCCTAATAAACGATATGAAAGCAGTTCCGTCTGCATCTCTTTTTGTGATGTTTCTACTGCGAGGGATAATGTAATCACTCTACCGTATTCTCCCTTATCAAAAGCAACTTCCATTTGCAGAAGATAGAGAAGGGGAATGAAATCCGGAGCATCATTATGTGCAATGATAGACATTTTCATATACCATATATCATACTGCTCCATATTATCGAGATAATAATACTGCCGCGCTACTGCAAGACCGGAAATGATAATCCCCTTCAGGTTATCGACACTCGTATAGAGGTCGAAAGCTTTTTCAAAAAGAAGCTGCGCCTGCTGATAATAGCCGTCGGCTTCTGCGTTTTGTGCACGCTTCATGGCATCGTTTGCATCCTTTGTGGATTGCAGGTCTACATATTTTGGCAAACTTGAGCACGCAACAAGTGCGATAAGTCCACAGAATAATATTATTTTTTTCATTGGTCTAAATCCATTAATCTGATTTTTGTATTTTTTTGCTGGGTAGGAGCTTCCTCTTTGATACCTCCGCGCAGGAAGGGGTTGTTGTTGAGAGCTTCCAGTGTTTTCTGTGCGGTTTGCAGCGAGACCTTGCTCTTTGCCAGGATATCCGCAAATTCGGGCATCTGCATATACATGAATTCCAGTATTTTGTTCATAGAAACAAGATCTTCATTCAGGGAGAGCAGCATATCCCGCATAGGATAAATGAGATTTTCTTTATCGGGGTCTATCAGCTTTACTATGAGGTCATCTGGGTTTTTGTAATTTGCCAGCATTTCATCAAGCTGTGCTGCAGTGCCTTTAAAATCATCAGTGAGGTCTGCAACATTGCTGAGAATACGGAACATTGCGCCGTCTTCCGGATTATTATCCTTTTGCAGAGATGCCAATATCGCATTGACATTCTCCAATGACACATCCATTTTATCTGTCATATTTGCAAGATTGTACACCATTCTGAAAAGCGCGCCCTGCTCCGGATTATCATCCTGAGTAAGGTTATACAAAAGCTGGTCCACGTTTTTCAGCACGGACTCCATCATATCGCCGCTCTTCTTTACAAGACCTTCTTTGAGCAACTGCTTTCCCTCGGCTGAACCAAGAGAAGGAATGTACTCCCCTTCTGCAAGCACCTTGCTCCAATCCGGTCCTTGCAGAAATTCCATGGTGCTTTTCCCTGTTACAGGGTTGGTCGCTTTGAAGATTGCTGAATTCTCCACGATCTTGTTTCGGAACTCCTTATACACAACCAGCTCTGCATCGATTTGATTGTTAATATTAAGAGAGTACTTTTTCAGCTTCCCGATCTCGTAGCCCTTGAAATACAATTTTGTAGAATTTGAGAGCCCTGTGGCATCAACAAATTGAGTGGTGAAATAATATTTTCTATCAAATATCCGCTTGGAGACAGCAACGACAACGAGGGTAAAAATGAGCGCTACAACTGCAACAAAGAAGAATATACCCACGATTTTATCTGTATGTTTAAATTTAAACTTCATCTTCGACTCCTACTAAGTCTGATAATATATCTAATTGTTTTATTTCTTGTAAAAAATCTTTATTTTTTGCATACATAATTTTCTGTATAGAGCCCTTCTCAATATGCACGACCTGATCGGCAATGGATTTAATGACATCATAGGAATTGCTTGCGATGATAAAAGTCATGCCTTCTTTTTTTACATCTTTCAACAAATTTATTACTTTGATCTGATTCCTGATATCCAGATTAAAAAGCGGCTTGTTTATGATGATGATTTCAGGATGAGTAATAAGCGCCCGTATGAGTGATAGTATTTTTTTTGATGTATAGGAAATAAATGCAGGTCGTTTTTCAAGAACAGGGGGGACATCAAAATATTCACAATAGTCCTTGATCTCTTTCATGACTTTTGTCTTCACAAATTTCTTTGCATAGAATTTTACTGGCAAGAGCAGGTTTTCAAGGACAGTCAGGTTGGAAAGAAATGCACCATCCTGAAAAACAAAGGATATCTTCTTTCTCAAATCTACGATTTCGTCTTCTGTTTTGGAATAAATATCTTTTCCTGCAATAAATACCTTTCCGTCGGCAGGAATATAAAATCCGCCGAGCACATTCAGCAAAATGCCGTTATAGTAACCATACGATCCGACTATAATGCAGGATTGATGTTCTGCAACAGAAAAAGAAATATTCTTCATGATGATGTTTTCTTCAATATCAACAGACAGGTTTTTAATTTCTACATTCATGGTGTTATAATATATAAAATAGTGCTGTAATTATTATATCAAACACAACCACAGCTATAACAGAGGAAACCGCTGCTTTTATGGTGTGCTGAGGGACTTCTGTTGAGGCAACTGACACCTTCAAGCCCTGATAACAGGAGATAAGCGCAATAGCTGTGCCGAATACTATGGATTTGATCACAAAAATGATGATATCTGCAAAGGACAAATGATATAAGAATTGGTTTACAAAATAACCAAAATTGATAGGATAGAAGATTGTTGAGAAGAGCCATCCTCCGATTACTGCTGCAAGATTGAAATAAATAGTCAACAGAAACACTGCGACAACGACACCGATAAAACGGGATACCACAAGATAGGAAATTGGTGAAATGCCAAATGACTGAAGTAGGTTTATCTCGTTATTGACGATCATGTTGCCGAGTTCTGTGGAAATCGCCGTACCCGATCTGGCAATAACAATGAGTGCAGTAATGATGATGCTCAGTTCCCGGATAACTACAGTGACGAGTATCACATATACAAGCTGGCTCTGTCCGAATCCGCCGAGTATGTAGTTTCCCTCAAGAATGATGAGTCCCCCGATGCTCAGGGCGATAAAAATGATGAGGGGAAGCGCTTCGTAGCCGGTGAACATGATCTGGCGGAGCAGCACGATGAACCCTATTTGCTTTTGCCTATGGAAGGTAAGGGTTTTGCGGAAGACCTGCATCACAAAAAGATAGAACTCTTTTGTATTCTCAAGACGCATACGTAAACCGATGCCGGCAGAATCAAATATGCTCAAGCACGCTCCTTTTCTTGCATCCAAATAATGAAATCGGCAATTTGAATTTAGTTTGGAATGGGCAATTTTTTTGTCAATAAATGTAAAAAGCATAAGATACTTTCTAATATAGCCCTAACTCGGGTAAACCGAAACCAAAAAGAATTCACCACAGAGAACACCCCGATACAGTCATTCTTCCTTACGGGGCAGGCAGAGAGCACAGAGAAAGATAAAAAATAATATATAAAAAGTTGGGATAAAATTTAAATGATATAAACACTTATCAATAAAGGCTTCACAGAATTAGATGAAATTATTTTGCCAAAATATAGCAGAATTATAGAATTAAGTGACTAAAGAATACTTCAATAATAATAAAAAAAATCGTCAGTTTAAGCTTGTCGAAGACTTAACAACCTAAAACTAAAGCAAGTATTCCATGCTTTGAGAACCTCAGCATGACAGGGAATAAAATACCTTAAGTACAGTTGGGCGAACGAGAGCTTTACAAGAATTGCATATAGCAAAAGCGGCTGCACAAAGCAACCGCTTAATTTCATGATATTCCGCTATATTTTATTACTCGATCATCTGCATTATTTTGTTTGATTTTTCAATGAAAGACTGCAGCTCTTTTCCGGTAAGAGGTTTTTGCTCGATAAGCCCGAGCTCATGAATATAACCGCAAAGCAATGAAACTTCTTCGGTTTTCCCTTTGTCATTAAGTGTGAGTATCTTTTTTACAGTATCGTTTTCACTATTCACGACCAGGGTATGCTGTGCAAGCATATCTTTTGCTTCTGGATTTGCAAACTGGCTCATCTCCTGAAAGCGGCGCATGTGCTCATTAAATACGACCATTGCCGGAATCTCTTTCACCTTCAAGCTTTTCACTTCCACCGTGATCTTGTCATTATTCAGCGCTTTTTCAAAAACTGCCTTTATTTTATCTGAAGGAGTTTTGTTATCCTGATTAACGATCTCCTTCTTGTCTTTGTTCACGATATTATCATTGATCTCTGAGTCAATACGCACAAAGGAAACATTGCCTTTATCCATTTCTATCTTCTGGAAAATGTGCCCGTCCAGCACGGTGGGAGCAAAGATCACTTCAATGCCCTGCTCCTTCATCATGTTCAGATAGGTAACTTGCAGATCTTCGCTGGGTGCATAGTAAATTTTCTTCTGCTTGCCTTCCTGTGGATTTCTGAGAATATATTCATCGACTGTTACATAGTCGCCTTTTGTGGTCTTGAAAATGAGCTGACCTGTAAGGTTTTCGTAGAATTTTTCCTCGGTCAGCATTCCGTATTTAATAAAGTGGTTGATGTCATTCCACAAGCTCTCATAACGCTTTCTATCTTCTTTGAAAATATCTTTTAGACTGTCCGCCACTTTCTTTATGATATACTGGGATATTTTCTTCACCTGCTTGTCTTCCTGCAAAAAACTGCGTGATACATTAAGTGGAATATCCGGAATATCCATTCCTCCGCGAAGTAATAGTAGAAATTCGGGAACAACGCCCTTTAGGTCGTCTGCAACAAAAACATCATGGCAGTAAAGTTTTATTTTACCACGGTTGGGGTCCAGATCAAGCTGGCTTATTTTGGGGAAGTAGAGAATTCCTTCGAGCTTAAAGGGGTAATCAACATTGAGATGTATCCAGAAAAGCGGGTCTTCGTATTGATGGAAAAGCTCCTTATAAAATTCTTTATACTCACTATCTTCAATATCTTTAGGTTTCTTATGCCAGAGTGCTTTTTGAATGTTCACGACCTTCTTATCAAACACGATCGGGAAGGGCATGAAATTACAATATTTTTCAATAAGCTCACGGACTTTGGAGTCCTCGAGGTAGTCCTCATTTTCTTTATTGAGATAAATAGTGACGGTTGTACCCGGCTCTTTTCTTTTTCCTACATCTAGGTGGAATTCCGTGCTTCCTTCACACTCCCAATATGCCGGCTCTGCGCCCTTTTTATAAGAGAGAGAATCAATTGTAACTTTTTTTGCAACCATAAAGGAGGAGTAAAATCCCAGTCCAAACTGCCCGATGAGCTTTCCCTGTCTGTCCTTATACTTCCCGACAAAATCTTCTGCGCTGGAAAAGGCGATCTGATTAATATATTTCTTGATCTCCTGCCGGGTCATACCGATGCCGTTATCGCTGATCTCGAGCACTTTCTTGCGTTTGTTGATCTTCACTTCAACCTGGAGCTCATCCTTTTTCACATCGGGATCCATTGCTTCGCGTTTATTCATTGCATCAACGGCGTTGGCGATGAGTTCTCTCAGGAAAATATCGTGCTCGGAGTAGAGCCATTTTTTTATTATTGGAAAAATATTTTCAGTATGAACAGTTAGTTTTCCTTGTTTTTTCTCTTGTGCCATAGGTTAGTTCCTCAATTATTTTTAACAGATAATATAGGGATTTGTGGGTGGGATGTCAAAGAGGATTAAATGATTATTGGCTAGTTACTAGTAATTTTATAAGGGATGGATAATGAACATCCAAAATCTGAGTTAAATTCTTTTGCCAGCCCCTGGGCATTTTATTATAAACTTTCAGATATAATCTCCGCTGATCAGGAATTTGTATTAAGTAATCTGTTAATTGTATTGCAGTTGAGATATCCTTCTTGATTTTTGCTGTATCTTTCCGTTTTCTGGAAATGAGAAATTTCATAAGGGCAAAAGCTGCGGGTTCAGGTACACAGACCAGAATGTTGTTATATTCCGTTATCAGTTTAAAATCATAAAAAATATTCATATACCTCAAAGGTTGTGCGGATATCCCGAGCTCTTTTATTGAATAAGCGGTTTTTCTTCCTCTTCCTAATTCAGGAATAATAAACTCAACTTCCAATTCGGGATGAACAAACTTGCTGAATTCTCCGATAACAGATACTTCTCTTTCAAAACCCAATCTATTTAAAATTTTTGAGACATCATCCGTATGTCTGATCTTTCGAGGATTTGAAATAAGAAAATCTATATCAGCAGTTCTGAGTAATGGAATTTCAGGTGCATTATGAAAATATTCTCGATACACCGATAACACCCAACTTCCGATAAGCATCATCTCAGTTAAAACACCAACTTTATCTAATTCTACTAAAACTCGGTCAAATAAATGTTTATTTGTTTGCACGCAACCCCATCCTGACTTCTGCCAGATCTGACTTTACTTTCTTGATTTTGTTTTCCAGCTTTTTTCGTTCTTGTATTCGTTCCTCCAACTCTTTTACTTTATCAGAATCCTCTTTCCCAATATACTTAAATATGACTTTATTCCCCTTGCGATATGCCAGATAAACATAAGAGCTATTACCTCTCTTTTTACGAGAGAGTGAACCATTTGGAAAACCAGATAGTTCTTTCTTATAGTTATGAAGTAATTTCTCTAAACGCTTTTTCTCATCAAAAAGAATATCTTGTACAATACTCATTATTTAATACCTTGCCTAACATTTGTTTCAATTTAGCTATTTGTTAGGCATGCATGTCAAGTATAATTTGCCTAACAGTTTCTTTATTATAGACATTTGTTAGGCAACAGAGTTATCTTTATGCTCAATGTAGGGCTCTATATGCACCACAACATCGAGCACGTCATGTCCTTTATTGATTATCTCATCCCGTACTTTTTCAGATATGTCATGTCCTTCTGAAACAGAAATATTTCCATCAACAAGAACATGCATATCAACGAATATACCGTGTCCTGCATCGCGTGTTCGAATGGCATGGGCGTCCTTAACTCCATCTACCTGCATTGCAAGTGAGCGAATCTGCTCAGTTTCTTTGTCAGAAACACCCGAATCTGATAGTTTTTTAAGCGCAGGAAAAACTATATCCCATGAAACTTTCAATATGATCAATGAAACGACAATTGCACCGATGCGATCAACAAATGCCCACTCGGGTTTGATCACAGAAATTCCGACTGCAAGCAGTACAGGAATAGAGCTCAGTGCATCAGAGCGGTGGTGCCAGGCATTTGCAATGAGTGCAGAAGATTTCACTTTCCTGCCGACCTTTACAGTCCAATGATACAATAACTCCTTCACAATTATGGAAACCAGCGCGCCAATTATTGCAATCCACTTAGGTGTCTCAATACAGTGATCTTTCAATGTTGCAATTGCATTGTATCCTATTCCGACCGCAACTGCTGCAAGTCCGAGCCCTATAAACCCGGTGATAATTGTCTCGATCCGCCAGTGTCCATAAGGATGGTCTTTATCCGGCGGTGCCGACCAGTATTTCACTCCCACAAGCACAGCAATATCGGTGACCATATCGGAAATACTATGAACTGCATCAGCCACAACCGCCTGGCTATGCCCGAGAATACCCACAATGAACTTTATCGCTGCAAGGATAAAATTCACAAAAAGTCCAACCCACGTGACTTTTTTTATATCATGGTTTTCAACTTCAGTAGTGCAATTATTTAGAGAATGTTCCATGTGTGTATTTTGAACCTGACCTGTATATCTGGCAAGACATTTAACTAATTTATAGCAAAAGAGTTACTGCAACTTAGTAAGAAGTTTCTCTAATTCATACACCGTAAATATTTTTCCGGTTGATTTCACAGCGCCATCAATAACGAGTCCAGGTGTCATCATGACTTCGTACTTCATAATATCATTAATATCAGTAACTTTCTCAACATCTGCCTCAATATTGAGATTCTCCAAAGCAGTCCGCACATTCTTCTCAAGCCGTCTGCATTTTGGGCAACCTGCACCTAAAATCTTAATGTTCATTTCTGTTCCTTTCATGGATAGTACAACAATCTATCCTGTTTTTGATTTGATCATGTTAATGATTGAATTCCATTTTTAGAAATTGCGTAAGTGATCATATTGTAGTGATCAAAAGATAAATACCACCAAGTATAACTAATACTCCACATACTTTTTTTACAATAACTGCGCCTTTGGTTTTTTCATTCCAATGAAGGAATTTCTGCACAATTCCCGCAAAAGTGCCGGCCATTACAATAATGATACAATGACCGACTGCATATGCAAGGATTAAAGAAGCACCATAAATGATATTGGTGGATGATACGCTGAATACGACACCCAGCATTGGAGCCATATAAGCAAAAGTGCATGGACCAAGAGCAATTCCAAAAAGCAAACCGATAACGAAAGCTGCAATGGGACCTTTCTTTTTGAACTTTGGCTGATGAGCATTACCAACAAACGGAAGTGGAATAAGTTCAAGCAGATGCAATCCAATAACAAAGAAAATAATTGCAATAATATAATTCCCGATGTTTCCAATATCTCCCAGCATCCTCCCCATAAGACCTGTGATCAGTCCTATTATACCAATAGTAATGAGGATTCCAACTGAAAAGAGCAATGAAATGAGGAATGCGCGTTTTGTCGATATGCGCCCCTGCTCATCGATGAAACCAATAATGAGCGGAATACTAGTGAGGTGACACGGACTGAGCAATATGCTCAAGATGCCCCACAAAAACGAAGCAGTCAAAGTAAGGAAAGTAGAAGTATATAACGCATTACTCAACCAAGTAAAAATGCTTTCGATCATGATCAATTACCTATTAACCGAACACCTTGTTCGTGAAACACTTTCAGCAGCTCTTCTTTAGGATAAAATCCTTCATGGCGGAAGTATTCATTCCCTTCGCTATCAAGAAAAACCTGTGTAGGAATTACTCGGATCTTGTATTTCTGTGCATAAGCATAGCCGTCCTTAGTTCTCACGTCATGAAATACAACCATTACCTGCGAAGGATATTCACTCTTAATCACCTCCATGATCGGCTGCATCATATCGCAAGGCACACAACCCTTAGAACCAAGTTCAATGAAGGTGACTTTAAGATTTTCTTCTTCGGACAAGGTATCGATTTCAGGTTCCGGTTCCGGTGCCGGTTCTTCCTTTTTTTCTGGCGGAGTAGTGATCTGATCTTCATCTAAGTTCTTTTCTTTTTGAATCTGGTCATTTGTTTGTTTCGGATCAGCCTTTGAATATTTTGAATCAGATTCACCTTGAGTGCAGCTCAAAAGTATGAATATCATACACACAAATAAGCTTAACATAGTTTTATGTAACATTAATTCTCCTTACCCACAACATGAGCATTTAATTGGTTTCACATTGTTTGTATAATTTTCTGGGATTGTTTTCATTATTTCTTCAGACAGCTTGCGAACGATTGAATCTGTCGGTTTTGTCTTTCCCTTTTCGTATCCCATATTTGTCAAAACATATGAGATCGGCTTGGCATCGATGTGCTCTAACACTCTCTTTGCACATTGCAATGCACATCCATCGATCGCAAGAATGACTTCTGCACTTTTTGCAGATTCCACAAAGCTCGGAATATGTGCACCAACCGAAGCAAGGCACGACATCCCGGCAAAACCGCTTTGTGCAAGTTTACGTGCGACCAGATCACTCAAATGCCCAACATCCGCTGCACCTGAACATGAATACACTAAAATATTTCCGGAACAAGAGCACGATACCATTTATACCTCCTGATA
>Ga0075124_10001759_pt1 | contig 10107 bp, 9 predicted proteins | sample AntAceMetag02UKS_FD_69809 | JGI IMG/M metagenome (GOLD analysis project Ga0075124, IMG submission 69809) | Saline lake microbial communities from Ace Lake, Antarctica - Antarctic Ace Lake Metagenome 02UKS | ecosystem: Environmental > Aquatic > Non-marine Saline and Alkaline > Saline | place... | reverse complement strand
ATAGCGTGGGAAGTCTCCTGTGCGAGAATGGGCCCCCAAACAGCTCGTCGGAGCACAGGAGCACTCCCCACGCGGGCTATGTAACACCCAAAGCCCTTTATATGATTATCAAGTCTCCGGATGACTGTTGCTGAAGAATGTAATAAAATCGATCTTAGAAGGATGATAAGAAGTGACGGTCTTATTGATATTTGCAGGGAATACAACCTGAAGCAATATACTTCTACAAGCAGTGTTGTCGATGGCGTCAACCAAAGGCTGTCGAAGGACCGAAAACTTTGTAATAGACTTAAAATATTGGGTGAAAAATTAATCAAAGGTCAACCGGAGACTTGACCCCATTTAGTTCTCCCGGCATAATCAATCCGCCTGGCACTGTCTCCACTGCCACGCCCTTGCTAGACCCAGATCCACTTTTCACGCCCGACAGTTGAGCCCACGACATACTGTAGTCGGATTTCGATTGACCCACAAGACCGAATCACCTATAGTTGGCCCTCAAAAAAGGGACTTCTTATCACCTCATCTCACCTTGGCAAGGCAGATGTAGTTAGCTCCATCCATAATTATGGAGATGGGTTTAAAGTGTAGGTTAAAGTCTGGCAGAACGAGTTGGAAGAATGACTTTACTGTGCGGAATTATCTAGTGGAAGACGGTTTTAATACCTCCGTTTTATTAGACACCAGCAATTTATCTATACCCTCTGCCGCTGCTTTTGCATCAGCGATTGCAGTAACTGCATCCAGGTTCAAATTCACAATATCTCCGCCGGCAAAAACTTTCGGCAGGGAAGTTTGTCCGTTCTCGTCGACTTTGACTTTTCTCCTTTCCGTAAAGTCCATATTTTTTTTCATTTCTTCCGGAATAAATGAAAAATCAGGCCCCTGACCGATGGCTTCTATGATCATATCGGCATCCAGAAACATCTCCTGATCTTCGTGGAAGCTGGGGTTGAATCTACCCATTTCGTCAAAAACCGACTTGACCTTTTTACATTGGAGTCCTTTGATTTTCCCTTCGGTGTCCAGAGCAACCTCTTTGGGTCCCCATGCCGGGTTGAATTCTATGCCTTCCTCCTTAGATTCTTCGATTTCTTCTTTGGTTGCCGGCAACTTGTCCCAATCTTCAAGAGAAATGGTCCTGGTCACAGTTTTTTCTCCGGGGTACTGCATCTGCTGAAGCCGGATGGCTTCCCGGGCAACGTCCATGGCCACATTCCCACCACCTATTACAAGGACCTCTTTGCCGACCTTTGCAAGTTCTCCAATCTTGTTGTCCATCAAAAAATCAAGAGCCAAAACGCATTTTTCCGCATTTTTTACTCCTGTCGACCGGCTTAGACAGGTTCCTATACCAAGATATACGGCATCGTAATCGTTGAGCAGATCTTCGAACAAAACGTCCGTGCCGATCTTTACATTGAACCTGAATTCTACGCCAAGCGAGGCTATATGATTGACATCTTTATCTATACTTTCGATAGGTAACCTGTAAGACGGCGGTCCTATTCGCAACATGCCACCGCCACCGTCCAATGCATCGAATACTACAGCTTTATGTCCCTTTAGAACAAGGAAATAGGCCAGCGATAGGCCACCCGGGCCCGCTCCTATAACCGCCACCTTTTTGCCGGTAGGAGGTGGAGTCTTTAACTCCAGAGCCCTCTTGTAATCCGCAATGCTGTCAGAAACGTATCTTTTTAGCCATCTTATGGCAAGCGCCTCACCTCTTATGCTTAATGAGCATGCGCTTTCACAGTACTTCATGCAGATACGCCCGCAAATTGCAGGGATGGGGTTATCCTCAAATATTTTTTTTAAAGATTCATCCGGCTTGTCTTCATAAATGGCATTAATATAGTCGGAAATTTTCAAATGTGCGGGACATGCATCTTCACATAGTTTGCACTCAAGACAACGTGCTGCTTCTTTTTTCGCCTCTGCCTTGTTGTATCCTATGACCTGCTCAATAAAAGACATCTTACGTTCCTCAGCAGGTACTTCCGGCATGCTAACACGTTCAGGTTCAAATAATGCGTAGTCCAGGTCTGATGTAAACCCCTCGTAATTTTTTCTCCGATGACTAAGGCTGGCCTTTAGAATAGAGTAGTCTTCTGCCGGCAGAAAAGTCTCATTGTCGTTATCCTGATCTTTAGGAACAAAAGTAAATGTATCTGTATCGAAATGTATATGGAAATAATCCCTGGAAAGTCTCAACGCGCCTGGAGGACAAATATCCACGCATAGCCCGCAGTAACAGCACCTGCCGTAGTCGAGCCGGGGACGTTCATTCTTTATGCCTGGTTTCGGCTCAATTTCAGGTATTTCGATCATCACAATTGCTTCATTAGGACAAATGTCGGCGCAATTCCCGCAACCCGTACATTTACCCCAGTCATTGAGGTGAAACCCCCTGCACCTGAGCGCAGGTTCCTTTTTTTCAAACGGATACCGCAATGTCTTCGGCTTATGAAAAAGAAACCTGATTGCCTTAAACGGACTTAATATGCTTGGCTTTGCCATTTCGCAAATCCCTACCTGATCCTTTCAAAAAATTTCCAGCGCCCGAGCTGTTCACCCATTAACCATGAGCCACCATTTCCCATGTTATCTGTCTATCTCCGGTGCTACTACATACAGACTGATCATCGTATTGCCGACATCCGCGATGCTTGCGTTTTCGAGTGCTTTTTCCAGAATAATAAGCCCATGGGTATACGAAGGTGTTCTGAAATGGGCTCTGTAGGGCTTGTCTCCACCGTTGCTCACCATGTAAAGCCCAAGCTCTCCCCGTGACGATTCACATCGAACGTAGGCTTCACCCGGAGGAATCTTCCATTTAAACGGATTCGGCATCCTATTATAGACTGGACCGTCCGGCATAGCGTCAAGGAGCTTGAATACCATGTGGACGCTTTCGATCATCTCATCTCTGATTACCAATACCCTCGAATACGCGTCGCCTTCTTCCCTTGTGGGGACTTCCCATTCCACCCTGTCATAAGCTGCATACGGCTCGACTTTTCTGATATCGTACTTCATGCCCGTGGCACGCAGTGTCTGTCCTGTCGCACCCAGTTTTTTTGCTTGCTCCTGACTTAATCTTCCTATTCCATGAGCCCTGTCGTAGAAAAGGCGGTTGTTGAAGAATGTGTCGTCATAATCGGGCACACAGCTTCCTATGGAATGAAGCGTCTTCACAATTTTGTCCTTAAACCCTTTCGGGAAGTCGCGACGCACACCACCGGGCCATATGTATATGTGGTAGACCCGTCCACCTGTCAATTCTTCAAAAAGGTCCAAGACCAGATCACGGTGATACATGGCCCATTGCGCAACAGTGTCAAAACCCAACATATTCGCGTAGGCCCACAGGCCGAACAGATGGGAACCTATACGGGCAAGTTCCAGGAAAATACTTCTCACGTAATGCCCCCGCTCTGGAACCTCCAGGCCGGACAGTTTTTCCACGCCCATGGCATAAATCATTTCCATGGAATCAGGTTCTACGACATTTATCCGGCACACAAGGGGAAAATTCTTGATCCATGTCCTGTATTCCATCAATTTCTCGAATCCACGGTGGAGATAGCCTGGATTAGCCGTAGCTTTCAGCACCCTGTCTCCCTTGACCTTCAGTGTGATGCTGAAATTGCCCACCATCCCCAGATGCTGGGGACCGAAGTACATCTCCAGCTCCCTTTGGGAACCTGCCTTTGTTATTTCTGTGATTTGAGGCATAGTTAGTTTTTTCCAGTAGTTAGTCTCTGAACGAAAACTTCGAAATGAAAACGAACACAACATCAATCATGAAATTTTACTGAGTTAGGATTGATTCCATTAATCTAAAATCTAAAATTGTGCCTGAACAGGGTTTTCGTTCAGGCACTACTTATTCAGTCTTCTACCGATGGAATTGAATTGAAAGTTTCCTCAACGTATTTTCGATTGTCGAAATCCTTGCGAAACGGCGGAATCTCGTATTCTCGTTCCAGGAAAAGGGGAATCAAACGCGGATGACCTTCGAAATGCACCCCGAAAAGCTCATGTATCTCCCTCTCGTAAGGCTCTGCATTCTCAAAAACGTCTATTACAGATTTTAATTCAGGATTTTTACGTGAAATCCTTGTCTTTAAGAATAGATGTAACCTTTGTTCGGGAATGTAATCGGTATTATTTCTCATATATGAAGTCAGAATATAAACTATCTCGAATTTTCCCTCCTCTTGCCAATCTACACATGAAACAAGGGCAAGATGGTCAAACCCTTTGTCGCTGAGGTATCTCAGAACAGCGAAGGCAGTTTCTCGGGGAACAAAGATTGCCATTCTTGTGTCTTCAGGCATCGAAACCTGCACGTCTTTAAATGTGGATTCCAGGTTATCCTTTAACGAAAAGCTCATTTTCCCACTCCCGCCTCCTGGCTCCCGCCTTCCGGCTCATCATCAATGGAATACAGTGGCGGCCATCCGAGGTTGCTGAAAAGCATCTCTTGATTTCTCCGGTAAGCCGCATAGTTTTTCCTGTATCGAATGTACCCATCTGCCATTTCCTTATCTATTAAAGTCCAAAGGTGAGTTATGCCTACAAATATGGCCTCCGGACGCGGCATGCATCCCGCAATCCAACCGTCTACTGGAATGAATTTGTCCAGATGCTTTATGGTATTATATGAGTCCCAGTACATACCGCCGTTTATGGGACATGAACCGAAACTCACGGTGTATTTTGGTTCCGGCATTTGCTCATACGTTCTTATAATGGCCTTCAGAGTCTTCAGAGATACATATCCTGCAATCAGAAAAAGATTTGCCTGCCTCGGGGTAGCTACAGGTATCACACCGAACCTTTCGGCATCCCATTTTGCGGTTATCACCGGTGGAATCTCTATAATTCCACATCCCGTGCAAAAATAGATAACATGCAATGAGTACTTGTTGGCCATCTTGGCCGGGCTTTTCAGCCACTTCGTTATTTGATTTCTGTCCATTTTGTTGTTTGCCTTCGCGTCCTTTACAAAGGTCTCTTAAATTTTCTACGATTACTTCACCAGCAAGGTCACGACCAAACCCACGAATGCCAACGCTGTCGGCCATTTCCACAAATACTTGATTGCCTGTTCCACCCGAAAGCGCGGAAATACAGCATGAACGAACAAGCCGAGAACAAACACCACCAGCATTTTTATGAAGAGAAACAGTATGTTATCTGCTCCTCCGAGAAATAGATTGACAAAAAGCGCTATCGTTATGGATAAACCAAACGCATGTTCAATATGTACAAAAGCCAGATACTTTCCCCCATATTCGGCCATTGGACCTGAAGAGATTTCCTGTGGTGCAGAAGCCACGTCAAATGGCCTTATGCCCAGCATCGCGGGAAGGATCAGAAAATAGGCTATTCCGGGCAGGCAAAGGGGCCATGAAAAAAGTCCCCATTGTAAATCCTGCTGATATCGGACAATTTCAACAAGAGAAATAGACTTGTAGCGTGTCATAACGGCAAGCACTATCAAAAGAAAGGGCACCTCATAGCCAAGGCTCAGGATCAGTTTCCGTGAAATACCAATACTGACATTCGGGTTGCCGCCCGCTCCGCCGCTTAAAGCAATTCCAAATGGCATAAGAAGCATGATGTAAAGTATAACAAGGAGTCCGCCCGAACCGCTCAGCGGGCACCAGCACCCGTTGCCGAATGGCATGAAGAGAATAATTACCATAGAACCGGCTAACGAGAGAATCAGCCCGAGGTCAAACATGATACCGTGAGATACACTCCTCTGAAAAAATAGCTTTATTATGTCAATCACCGGTTGGACAAGCGGGGGGCCGTATCGCCAATGGATACGCGCCATGATTATCCGGAATAAACCCATAAAGAACAGCCCTATTACGAGCGCTGAAAGCACAGACAAAATGGATTGTAGGATGGTTGTCACCATGGCTGCCACCATATTTGAGCAGTAATGAGTAAAGCCACAAACAGAACAATATAAGCTACATAATTTCCCACGTCTCCGGTATAAACATGCCTTATTCCGTCACAAAGCATCTCCACACGCCGCGCAATCCAATAATAGAACTGGTCTATCACATCTTTCAAATACGGACCGATCATCCGGTACAATGGGTTATAGAAATCAACGGTGTGGTGATACTTGTCCTTTGGGATAGCTGCGCCCGCAGCATAACTGTCCTCTTGTGACAACGGCACCGACCTGTGTGCCATACGGAAGACAAGCCATGCCACGATAGTAGCCACCAGTATTACCGCACAGATATTTATGGTGTTCAGGGCGCCCGTCTCAGAACCTATTCCCCAAAGGCTAACTTGTAAGGAATCAAGACCGAACGAATTCACAATTATGTTGATTACTTTAAGCGGTATGCCCGGTAATATGCCGAAGAGAACAATAATTGCCGCATAAATCAGAATGGGTAACTTCATGCTTACCGGGGCCTTTTTGATGTCCTTATACTTTTCCGGAAGCTGACCCAGGAAGATATTATGGATAAATTTATAAAAGGAAAGCAACGTGCCCCATGTACCAATCAAAGCAGCAAAAGCAAGGAAGGGTGCCCCATTCGAAATTAACGCCTTGTAAATAAGCCACTTGGACACAAAACCGTTCGTTAAAGGAATACCTATTATGCCAAAAGCGCCCACTAATGCCCCAATAAAGGTAATAGGCATCTTTTTCATAAGCCCACCCAACGAATTGAGGTCCCTCACCCCCCCCGTTCGATACTCCACAGCCCCTATGCTTAGGAATAGTAACGCCTTAAACGTAGCATGATTCATCACGTGAAATATTCCACCCGCAACGCTTAGTCCGGTCCCAAATCCGATTCCAAGAATAATGTAGCCTACTTGTCCTATGGAGTGCCAGGCCAGAAGTCTTTTTGCATCATCCTGAAGCAGGGCAATAAATGTGGGGATAACAATTGTTATAGCCCCCAGCCAGCACAGAAACGATTGCACGCTGAGGATGCCGCACTTGAGATCTACGAAGGTCTTCAGTCCCACGAGCACGTAAAGGAAGAGGAGCAACCCGTATGTCCCCATCTTTATCAGTATTCCTGAAAGTACGGCACTAAAGGGCGATGGCGCTTCCGAATGGGCATCCGGCAACCATGTATGGAAGGGCAAAACAGCATTCTTAATCCCAAAAGTAATGAAGCCAAGAATCAGGATAAAGAGAGTATAGCCCGACGAGGCTGTTTTCAGCATTGTGCTCAGCGAAGAAATTATTAGGGTACCGCATTTGGCGTATATGGACAGGGCAGCTATTAAATACGCTGCCGATCCCGCCAGTGACATAATAATATATTTCATTCCCGCGGACAGTGCACTCCCCCGATTATAGCTTATCAGAAGGAAGGTGCTCCACGACATGATTTCCCAGAAGATGTAAAAAGAGAGGAGATCCCCGGACAAAACAATGCCCAGCATGCTGGCATTTACGAGAAGTATCAGGAAATAATATAGATTTGTGCGCTCTCTGCCTTTTATGTAGCTCAGTGAAAAAATGATTGAAAGGGCACCTACCACGGCTATGGTAATGGCAAAAAACCACGCCAGCATATTTGTTCTTAATGCCAAAGGGAGACCGAGAAATTTGAACGGAAGTATTTGTTCAAGAGATTTCCCGTAAATAACTGTGGTAGAACCAACCACAATAAGAGAGATAATGACCGCACAGTAATCTCTTGCTCTTGATGAAAGCTTACCCAAGAGGTAAGTCAGCAAGGCACCGGCAAAGGCAATTGAGAGCAAAATACCAGGTGTCACCCAAGAACCCCCTTAATGTATCCAGCTTTATCCAGTAGCTCAGAAGCTGCCGAATTTAAGAGCGGCATTAAGAAATCAGGATAGATTCCAAATGCCACGATCAAAATCAGCAAGGCCAGTATGGGAACAGCAGCGCTGGCAGGCGCTTTCTCAAGCCTTGCGTCCTTATCGGAATCCCTGAAATAGAGTGCCTGTACCACGCGGAAAAAATACGCACCCTCAATCACCGTCCCAACTAAGACAATTCCTATCAGTACGGTAAACAGGACATCACCCTGCGCCAAGGCGGCACGAACAATCAGGAATTTGCTCGGAAATCCGGCAAACGGCGGTAATCCGACCAGTGAAAATGCTGCGATTACACAGGCGAACGAAACGAAGGGCATTCGTTTGCCAATACCGTTCATAGACGAAATCGCCATTGACCCGGTACGATAAATCATATAACCGACAGCCAGGAAAAGCACCGACTTGGCAAGGGCGTGACTTACAATCTGGAACAGCCCACCGGCTATACCTGCTGATGTGCCGATACCAAAAGCATACACAATCAATCCCACCTGCCCCACGCTGGAATAGGCAAGCATGCGCTTGATATTACTCTGCTTAAACGCTGACATCTCGCCGACGAGCAGAGTTATCAGGCCGAGGAGCAGGAGGAAATGGAAGGTGTTCGATGCCCCGAATATGGTAAAAATGACCCTTGCTACGGCGTAAATGCCCACTTTTATGGCTATCCCGGACAATATTGCGCTTATCGAGGAGGGAGCTGAAGAATGCGCGTCAGGTAGCCAGGCGTTCAGAGGGAATACCGCAGCCTCTACGCCAAAACCTGTAACAAGAAGAACCAATGGAACAAAAACAGATAGAGAACTGACTGAATTTATATTTTGTGCGATCTGAGCCATATTAAGCGTACCGAAGAGACCGTAAAGAATGGCAATCCCAATAAGTATCAGTCCGCTGCCCACTGAACCCTGGATCAAATACTTCACCGCCGCCTCGATACCGCTCCGGTCGCCGAGATATGCAACCAGGGCATAAGATGAGATGCACAGGATTTCGTAAAACACAAATAGGTTGAATATATCTCCGGTCAACACCGCTCCGGTAGCCCCGGTCAGGAGCAGGAGATAGAGTACGTGGTATTTTTCCTGAGCACCTTCCCTGATATAACCCAGTGCGTATATGGAAACTGCCAGACCCACCAGGGCTATAAGAGCAGAGAGTCCAACGCCCAAAGGCCCGGCCACAAGGTTGATGGAGAAAGGCGGAGGAAAACCTCCGATCGAAACCATTTCGGGTTTCTGCAAGACAAAGGGAAGCAGCAGCAGCGAATATACTAGATTGAACAGCATACCGATAACTGGAACAAACCCGGTCACCCGCTTTGATATGAAGCCAAAAAGCGGTATAGCAAATGCCAGGCCGAGCGGCACTACTATGAGAAGAACTACCATTTCAAATCTCTTATTTTACGAAGATTAAGGGTTCCATAATGCTCATGCAGCCGCACCGCCAGAGAAAGAGCCAGCGCAAGAACTGCAACACCAATAACAATCGATGTCAGAACCAGGGCCTGAGGTGTCGGATCTACCATCTTTCCGGCGCTCAAACCCGTCTGTGAAAAGACAGGGGCAGTTCCATGACTGATATATCCCATGACGATAAGAAGAAGATTTATCCCAGTCTCAAAAATGCACAGACCAATAATCACCTTGATAAGATTTTTCTTGACCAGCATGATATAGAGCCCGATAGCAATAAGCCCAATAGAGGCAATATAATATGTGCTGTCATATAATAAATTCACTATGATTTCTCCAGCATATCATCCACAATTCCGGCCAGCTCTGCGCCCACCTTGAATCCGATAGCAATATATATGACAGGAATGACACCGGCGCTAAAGAGTGTATGCACCGTTCCCTTTGGAAGAAAATTAATGAGAAAACCGCCCCCGACGGCAAGGCCTAAAAGGCCTGCTATCACAAAAATCAGGCCTGCAAATGATTCTGTGGCGGCAAACCATCTTCTCACGTCTTTCTTTTTCGCATATCCCAGATAGACAAGCAGAAATGCCGAGGCCACAATAACGCCCCCCTGGAATCCGCCGCCGGGAGTAAGATGGCCGTGAATAAAAACGTAGGCCCCGAAAATAAGAATCAGCGGGAAAAGAAAACGGCATCCACTCTGAAGGATCTGACTTGCTGGTTCCAATCGGTATTCGGGTGCCTTTTTTTCCCGTGTATACAGCACAGCCCCCAGCCCAATCGCGGCAATAAATAAGATCGTTACCTCACCAAGGGTGTCAAA
>Ga0075124_10001756_pt1 | contig 10113 bp, 10 predicted proteins | sample AntAceMetag02UKS_FD_69809 | JGI IMG/M metagenome (GOLD analysis project Ga0075124, IMG submission 69809) | Saline lake microbial communities from Ace Lake, Antarctica - Antarctic Ace Lake Metagenome 02UKS | ecosystem: Environmental > Aquatic > Non-marine Saline and Alkaline > Saline | place... | reverse complement strand
ATAGCCTCCATAAAAAAATGGCCGCGCCAGGCGAAGCTTGCCAAGCCGGAAGGCCTGGATAAGCGAAGACTGGCGGGGCTGACGAGACTCGAACTCGCGACCTTCCGCGTGACAGGCGGACGCTCTAACCAACTGAGCTACAACCCCAGAATTATACTGGAAAAAATTACTTCAACACTCCCTTTTCGACCTAATTAAAACCCGATGCAACAGGATGTTGCCGGTCAAGCTGGAAGCTTGTGGCTCCTCGGGCAGGACTCCCTTCGACTTCGCTCAGGATAAACTTCTCGTCCTACAGAGGATAATTTCAAATCAATGGCTGCGCCAGGCGTAATTTGCCGAGCCTGAAGGCCCGGATAAACGTAGACTGGCTCCTCGGGCAGGACTCGAACCTGCGACAAAACGATTAACAGTCGTTTGCTCTACCAACTGAGCTACCGAGGATTAACAAATTTCAATCATTTAAAAAACTGGCCCTGCCAGCTGAAGCCTTGGCGAAAGCTGGTGGGCGGTACAGGGCTCGAACCTGTGACCCCCAGTTTGTAAGACTGATGCTCTACCAACTGAGCTAACCGCCCTTGAACTCATTCATTTCAATAAATAGATTAAAGTAAAAGACCGACAAAGTCAAAAAACAAAATACACAACGATCTTTAAGCAAAAAAGCCTCAAGGTAAAGCAAAAGAAAGCCCTTTTGCAGATGGGCCCCTTCACGCTTATCTCTATGAGACCGTGCTCAATAAACAGTACTCCAACGCGGATAAATCAATGAGTGGTTTAACAACAATCTCATAATCAACATCACGCTTAACAAAGCGATCAACTTTCCCTAAACTTAAACCGCGGGGATAAACAAGTCCCTTTCCACTCGAAATAACCAAGTCATCTCTGCGCACTCGTTGCAAATGATCGACAAATTTAAGATATGATTCAGACTGATTTGTTCCTGCATAAATACCTTTTGCCTTCGTTCGCGCACAATAACATGCAATATGCATTCGCTTGTCGGTAATAAGGCGCACCTTGCTATACCATGAAAAAACCTCGACAACTCTACCAACAAGATGATTTTTATACATAGCTAACATATCAAGTTTTACGTTATCCCTGCTACCACCTTCAAGCAACAAATAATGTTCATCGTTATTTTGGTGAATCGTTAAAACTTGAGCAATGCGATTGCTTCGATATTTTGTATATTTTTTTCGAAAGAGATCAAGCTCTTTTATTTCTTCTTTATAAAAAGATAGAGCTTTATATTCAATAAGTTCGTCCAAAAACTCTGATCGCTCTTTTTCTAAATAGGCGATCTTATTACACAATGATTTTTTTGAAACAAGCCATGCCTTATACCCATCAACATAGGATCCTAATACATGGTACGTTTTAAGAAAAGGGTACGCTGAACACGAACTCAGCCAGCGAACAACAGAACTCATTGACTGGCGATAATAACTAATGCCAGCACAGAACAGAAAAACAGACAACAACCACACTAATCGTTTAGTCACGCTTCATTCCTACACAAGCACGAAGCTCCTTTTCCAAGACCTCCTTAGAATCTAATCGAATCAAACGCTCACGAACACGTGACGCATTCTCAAATCCACTCACATATGAAGCCAAATGCTTCCTAAATGCATATAACCCGTCTTGACCATAGTAGTCAACTACAAAATGTAAATGTTGTATCGCCACCTCTAACTGTTGCTCCAGTGAAATGTTATATTCCTTACCTTCAGACAGTGCTTGCAGTTCAGCCAATTTCCATGGCTGACCAAACATACCACGACCAATTAGAAAGCCATCTACGCCAGTTCTTTCATACACTGATTGAGCATCTTCAAAAGTATGAATGCCACCAGAATAGAGTAACGGAATAGAAATGGCTTGTTTAATCTCAGCAACTAACGAATAATCCGGCTCACCACTAAATTTTGCACTCTGCAGCCTTGGATGTATCGCAATAGCAGCAATACCACAATTTTCAACTAATCTTACAACATCAAGTGCATTTTTTTCCTTAAAACCAGCACGCATTTTCACTGTTACTGGCACCGATGCCACAACTTTAATACGCCGTAACACTTTCTCAAGAAAATCAATATCCACCATCAACGCGGATCCTGATTGTGACTTAACCACATTGCGAGCAGGACAGGCAATGTTGATATCAATCGCATCAACACCTTTTGCCTCAATACGCTCAACAACTGCCTCTATACAATCTATCCTTAATTCATTAACCGTTATCTGAAAATTTAATGGCCGCTCCATCTGTTCAAAATTAAGCGCTTTTAAAGCTCCACTTTCATTGGCAATACACGATATATGGCGCATCTCAGAATAAAGCATATTTTCTGGTGAAAACTGCCTTACCAAACGACGCCACGGAGAATCAGTATAGCCATCCAATGGCCCACCTAAAAAGCGAGAATATGTTTTGTTCCCAATAATGATCTTTTCTTTCCAATAATTCATATCCTAAGTATAGCATAGAACAATCTAACAGGCCTAGCCTGAGCAGGCCTAGCCTGAGCAGATCTCACCTGAACAAGCCCAGCTTGAGCAGATCTCGCCTGAAAAGCCCTAGCCCAACTCGTACAAAAATGACTGCCATCAAAACGTTCTTCGCCATCAAGATATTGACAAATGGGATATTTCTGATAGGCTATAAATATAGACTTCACGCTTTAAAATCCCGTGAAGAATGTTCTATTCCGCTCGCACCCAGAGTTTATCCTGAGTGTTTTCGAAGGGAGACGCCGATTACATCGGCTCCTCCAGCCGTCGCCAACCTGTGCGGCGTAGCTTTAGCGAAGACGTAGGCTATGGCGGGCACAGCAGGGCGAACGGACGAAATAAAATATCCCGTTCGTGGTGAGGAGCGAGCAGTTTATGCTAGCATCTCGTACCATACGAACCCCTTTAAAATGAAGAAAAATGGAGGTTTTTCGCATGTATAAAAAACTATTACTGACTATTGGATTATTAGCTATTTTGCCGACCCAATCAATGGACTTGGGAACATGGCGAAAACTTAAAAACCGTGCAACGAGTTCACCGTGGGCAGATGATTTATCAAAATATCGATCTGACATAGACAGACCAGGCTGGTTTTCACGTTTATTGTTCAATCCAACATCTGCATCAACGCTTATATCTTTGGGCACACTTAACGCACGGGAAAAACTTAATGGCTCCGATCTAGATGAGGGCAGCAAAGATGCGATAGAAGAAGGTACAAACTTATTATCTTTATCCCTCCACATTATTTCATCATTTAATAGACTTTATCCAAAAACAAAGGTTTCTCGTTTGCCATATGGTGCTCAACAATTTGCAGAAGCAAACGTTAATGAGCAAGATAAGCGCACATGGGCTATATACGGATTACGTAGCACACTAAAATTTGGAGTAGAACTTGCACCAACTGCTGTCCAACATTGCATGGGTCCTGAAAAAAGTATTGCTATCGATAGCATTTTCACATTACTTGCTAACAGAATAGACACAACCCTTTGCCCATACAGTGACCAAGAAACAGCTGATGGAATGGTATGTGGAAAATGCATCCAAGAGGCAGCTTCAGTTGTTCCTCGATCAAACTCTGAAAAAGGCCGCGAATGGCATCAAAAAGGACATAAATGTCGTGAAGAACTTGAGGCAATAGCTCATGAAAAAACGGATGTTCCTTGCGACCATCACAAGAAACCAGAAACCACAGTATGTTGGCGAAAATGGTGGCAAAGATTGTGGCGGAAATAAATAACTGACCTCCGATATTACAGCCCCGTTGCACTTCCTTTTTTTACTCGTTAGATTTAATAAAAAGTGTGATGGGGTTTTCGATGAAAAAAATTGTTTTTGCCATTATTATCATGCACAGCTCTGCAAACTATCCTGTAAATACAATTCTAAATGTCATAGGACTTGCATGCATAATCCAAGGCTCAAGTCTTAATATTCCACTTATCGGCAGAGACCGTGATATAAAACTCAAAAAAATAGCCTTCGGGTTCACCTGCTTATTCATCTCAAAGCTATTACGATTAATGAAAAAAAAGACAAAACAACAGTATTATCCTAACCAGGACTATCCTGAACAGGACTATCCTGAACAGGATTATCCTAAGCAAAAATATGAAAAAGAGCTTGCCTCTTTATTTTATTATTGATATTACAACCCGATGCAACAGGATGTTGCCGGTCCAACTGGCCCTTCGACTACGCTCCCAGCCGTCGCCAAGGCTATGGCGGACACGGCAGGATGAGCGGTTTTTCTACCAAAACTCTGGTTAGCACCAGCGATGTTACAACCCGATGCAACAGGATGTTGCCGGTCCAGCGGGACGCTGGTGGGGGTTAGAATGAATAACTAGCTTCCTGTTAATTTATTATAAGGTTATATTTCGTTTCCTCTCCCGAATCAATTCGGAAGTTTCCACGAAAGAAGAATTATTATGAGAAACTATCTCTTTTGTTAAAAACTTTCCGTCAACCCACTTGGTCGTTCCATCCACAAGACACCGCCTCACTTGGACTTTGTCTACTTCAACACCCAAAAAGGACGATCCTCTAAGATCTACATTTTAAAATTTACACCCACTAAACTTTGCGTTAGTAAAATCAACTTTCATCTTACAATTTTTAAAAGTAAAGTTGGAAAACGTTCCATTAATCATACCAACAACTGTTGGCTTGGTATTAGGCGTGCACCAAATTGTCTCTTCCATCCCAATTAATGTGCTACTCAAAAGTAAAGACGCACCTAATATAACTTTGTTCATATTTGATCCTTATTTGTCAAACATTTCTGGATGCATCGTATGCCACGGAGTCACTTGTTCATATGCATGTCCCACTTGAAAAAGAAGCTCTTCACTTAAGTGCGGACCAATTAGTTGGAACCCAACAGGTAAATTATTTTTGGTAAAACCACACGGTAACGCCAATCCAGGAACGCCGGCAATATTGGCAAAACAGGTAAAGTAATCCATCAAATCCATTTGCAAATGATTATCCGCAAATGTTCCTACCTTAAATGCTGGTGCCGCTTGCGTTGGCGCCAAGAAAAGATCCACATCATTAAACGCATCAGCAATCTGTGCGCGCATTAACCGTTGTGCTTTTTTTGCATTGGAATAAAAATCAGATGCATGACCTGCAGATAACACATAGTTACCAATAAATATTCGATTGCGCACCTCATCACCAAAGCCGTCATGGCGAGTCCACTTATACATTTCATCAAGTGTTTTTGCATCTTTGTGACGATATCCATACCGAACACCATCAAATCGCGCTAAATTTGATGCAGCTTCTGCACGACTTAAAACAAAGTACACCGCAGCACCATAATCAATTGCAGGAATTTTTATAAACTTAATCTTGGCACCCAATTTCTCAAGTTCCTTAATTGCCAGTGCGACAAGATTCTTAACCTCAGGATCCATGCCTTCAGCATTCAACATATTTTCAAGTACGCCAATTGTTAAACCTTCAGGCAATTTACCATCTAATAATTTCGTATAATCTTGCTTATGAACAGGCAATGAGGTTGAATCTGCTTTATCTTTTCCTGCCAAAACGGAAAGAACAAGCGCGTTATCTTTGACGGAACGTGTTGCAATGCCAATTTGATCAAGTGACGATGCATAGGCAACAAGACCATAACGAGAAATCAATCCATACGTAGGTTTTAATCCAACAATCCCGCAAAATGCCGCTGGCAAACGAACTGAGCCACCAGTTTCAGAGCCAAGAGCCCATGGCACAAGTCCTGCAGCAACTGATGCAACTGAACCACCGCTTGATCCACCAGGCACACAATCTACATTCCATGGATTATATGCTTTTCCATACGCTGAAAACTCATTTGATGCACCCATCGCAAATTCATCCATATTCGAGCGGCCAATTAACAGCGCACCTTCGGCCATTAAACGCTTAGACACTGTTGCATCATACGGCGATACAAATCCTTCGAGAATTTTAGATGCACATGTTAATCCACGATCCTTTTGCGAAATGTTGTCTTTAAGGATACCGGGAATACCAGCAAGAACACCTTCTGCCTTAAGACTAAGGCTGTTTGTCCGTGATAAAATTGAATCTTTATCAAAAATCTCTATCGCAACATTTAACTGCTTATTAAATTTATCAAAACGATCAATATAAAATTGTAAAAGCTCTTCCCGGGAAATTTCATTATTGGAAAGGGATTTTTTTAATTCATCGATTGAAGCAAACGCTAAACTTTTCATCCGTTTTTACCTCGTTGCTTATAAAATTTTAGGAACAATAAAAAAGTCATCGTCTTCTTCAGGGGCCTGCTCTAAAAGTGGGCCTGCATCGCAAGCACAAGCCGTATCATCACGCATTATATTCACGTTTTTGCCTGAAGGCTCATCTGCATCTTCTCCAATCTGACAAACACGCTCTGCATAGGTCAAAACAGCCTGAAGATGATCAATCAAACCACTAACTTCAGACTCTTTTATTTCAAGCTTCGACATTTCGGAAATCTTCATAACCTCTTCGCGCGTGATTTTCATACGTGTGATTCCTCATCTGCTCGTCTTGCCCAATCTCCACTTCGAAAACGACGAATATAGGCAATACTCATTATTCCGTTACCTATATAAAACATAGCATAAATTAAAACAAATTTCATTACGGGATCTGATATTGGCAGCAACGATACCGCATACGACAATGGACAAAAGAAGCCAAAACAAACAAAGATTCGTACCCACATCACACTACGAACATCCCCTGAACCACGCAACGCACCAGACAAAATCAATTGCAATAAATCAAAAAAAACAAATAGTGCCAATAAAGAAAAGGCCCTTGAAGAAAATGCAGTAAATAAATTTCTTTGATCAAAAAACCTAATAAAAACTTCTGGATACAATGAAAGTACTGCCAGTAACGCAAAAACCATTAACGATGTTAAAAATACAACCTTTTTTATATTAGCCGAAATATCAAACCACTTGCGCTTACCAAAATCGTTACTTACAAGTATCGTAATGATTTGCGCAAATGCCATAGCAGGCAAAAAGGCAAAGCGCTCCATGTCCTTAACAACAGTATAACTAGCAATTGCATATTTACCCATCGGAGCAATCATTTTGCTCAACCAAATATAGGCAGCCGCAACCGTTGCCTTATCCAAAACAATTGGCCATGTTAAATTCAAAATATGCTTCATATGATTAATATCAGAAATTTTACTAAATAGTTTAATAGAATAACGTCGACGCTCGGAACTCAAAAGGATATAAGACAAAAGTAAAACTAACATGACAAAATATTGTATCACTGTAGCCCAAGCTGAACCAAGTAATCCCAATTTAGGAAATCCTCCAATCCCAAAAATCAAAAGGTAATCAAGAACTATAAATACAAATCCACCAATAACAAAAACATACATCGGCGTCCTTGTATCTTTCAAACTACGCAAAAAAGCAACACAGGCAAAATATAAAAATAAAAATAAAATACCAATTGCACGCACCTTTAAAAATGGAACACCTATTGCGACCATCCTTGAAGGCACACCAAGAAAGCTATAAATATAATAAGCACCAAAATATAAAAATACAGTAAAAAAAATGCCAACAAAAGTTATCAACCAAAAAGCATCACCGAACGATTGTCCAACCTTTTTACTATCCCCGGTGCCATTATATTGACCGCACATAACAGTAATACTTAATGCCATTGCTTCTGCTATTTTAATAATAAAATGTAAAAAATTATTGCTTAACCCAAGCGTTGCATACTGGCTAGTTGATTTTAAATCTGCAATAAAGTGGGCATCAAGTAGATATAAAACTGAATAAAGAACAAGAGTCGTTATAAATTCAGGAAAAAAGTAACATAAAATTTTAGAATAACTTTCTCCATGCGTTTGGTTCCAAAGACCTTCCAAATAACTGGTAACAAGACTCTTGCGCACGGAAACTCCTTTATCATTGCTGTTATACTTAACCCACGCCTAGTATAATTGTTTATCTCTCTTGTACAAGAGGGTTTTGTAATTTAATGAGACGCCGCTTGCGACCTTCAACATGATACTCCCATTCGTTTGAACAGAATCGTGAAACTTTTTTGACTGGTTCCCAATTACGTGACGCCCAATATATTAGAGAACGATCTTTATAATGACACGATGGCTTAAACATACGTATAAGCTCAATAGGATCAAGTGATGCGCGAGAACAAAAAAGTTCAATATCATAATCTGTTTTGCGCAAGAAAGTACGCCAATCCAAAGGAATAATTGTAACGTTATCAAGCTGTAGCACATCAACAAGATGTTCTAAAAACTCAATCTTTTTTCTATTTATTTCAATCAAATAGATCGACAAATGTGGAAATAAAATTTTAAGCGGTATTCCGGGAAAACCACCTCCCGTTCCTACATCACATGTAGTTTTAACCTTAGAAAAATCAATAAAATTTGAACTTTGCAACGAATCATCAAAATGTAAATCAATGACATCTTGACCATCTTCAATCGCTGTTAAATTTATCCGTTCATTCCACGATTTAAGTTCAGCCATATAACGATGAAACTGCTCTATTTGTTGATCATTTAAATTATAATGCTTCACAAAAACACGCCAAATACTGTGCAATGGTATTCTTTTCATGTAACCCTCTATAACTATGGCGTTAACCAATAAAACAATGTTAGTATATCAAAATAAGAAGAATGAGGCGAAGAAAAGGAGTTGTAATGAGGAACCTTTTCATATGCGCACTCTGCATAACATCGCTATATGCAGAAACGCCCTATACTGTTAACATGTTTATTAAAGAATATCCATACGAAAAAAACCAAAATGAACAAGTAGCAATCGATCCACTAATTGTACCTAAAAGTATGATGAAAAAGGCTTTCTATCAACCAGTCACAAGTGGCATCTATGGCACCTACAACGGCTATCTTGCACCATCAAATCAATTTGGACTAATATCATTCCCACGACAAACACAACGCGCACAATTTAATCTAGTTATCACACCAACAATCAAGCCAACATTTTTACTTGATAATACAATTAATCAATGGCACATTACAGATCATAAACAAACCTCCATGTTCCAAGTAAAACAACAAAAAGATGTTGAAACAAAATTGTATTATTGGAAAGTACAACAAACGAATCTACCAAAAGATTCTGCCATCCCATTGCACTCAATTGTTATTTTATCAAAATCAAAAAACATATATGCACCACTTGGAGTGACTGTTACTAAAAAACTTCCAAATTTAGTACTACCGCCAATTTATGCAAAGCGTGGGCTTGATCACATCAAGCAGGCATTATTTGTGTTAAAAATTAAACAATTTTTTGCTCCAGTCAAAAAGCTTGTTAAAGCAGACAAACTATCACGCCAAATGATTATTACAGCATAGTTTTATATCATGCAAAAACCATGTTAAACTTATGAACTTAGAAAAAAAGGACCTTATATGAAACTGCAAATTTCATTTGATATGACAGACATAAATGAAGCTGTTACAATCGCAAAAAAAGTAGAAAAATACTGTGACCAAATTGAAGTTGGCTCACTCCTCATGTACCAATATGGAATTCAAGCAATCAAAGCTTTTCGCGAAGCTTTGCCAGGGAAAACTATCGTTGCAGACACAAAAATTATTGATCGCGGAGAAGAAATAACCAAACTTATCGCCCATGCAGGCGCTGATTGGCTTACAGTAATGGGAGGAACTAGTAAGCACGTACTTTATGCTGTCGCTCGGGCATCAAAACAACACAAGATCAAAGTCATGGTCGATCTCATCGACGCTGACTCCCCAGGTCAAACAGCAATGGATGCCCACGCCTTTGGTGGCGATGCAATTCTCATGCACAAACCGTATGATGAAGACGAGTCGCTCCATTTTCTTGACCAGTGGGACCTCGTGCGCGGTAACACAAAATTGCCTATATTTATTTCTGCAAAAATCAATCACAGCAACATTCAGAAAATTCTTAAATTAAATCCTGACGGCATAGTTGTTGGACGCGCAATCACACAAGCAGATAATCCACTACAAGAAGCAAAATACTTTTATAATTTATGTAAAAA
>Ga0075124_10001753_pt1 | contig 10121 bp, 9 predicted proteins | sample AntAceMetag02UKS_FD_69809 | JGI IMG/M metagenome (GOLD analysis project Ga0075124, IMG submission 69809) | Saline lake microbial communities from Ace Lake, Antarctica - Antarctic Ace Lake Metagenome 02UKS | ecosystem: Environmental > Aquatic > Non-marine Saline and Alkaline > Saline | place... | reverse complement strand
ATTCCATTTCTTACTATTGTTGGTATAAACACAGGTTTAAGAATAAGTGATTTATTAAAAATCACACATTTTATGTTGTCTGGTGAATCTTTTACTATAACAGAGAAAAAAACTGGTAAAACAAGAAAAATTACTATAAATGAAAATATTAAAAACTCTTATGAAATCTTTAAGAATAGATTAGGTAATTTTAATGAAAATGATTCTTTGTTTTTAAGTCAAAAAGGTTGTGTTTATACCACTCGGTCAATCAATAGAGAGTTGAAAAAGTTATATCAAGAGAAAAACTTAAATATATCTACTCATACTTTAAGAAAAACATACGGATACAGAGTTTTTGAGAATAATAATGAAAGTGAAAGAAGTTTGATCTTGTTGAGTGATATATTCAATCACTCAAACTCATCAATCACAAGAGTTTATTTAGGTATTAGAGAAAAAGAAATAAGTGATATATATTTAAATCTTTAATCAACTCTTTAATAGATTAATAATGATGATTTTATGTTATGTATTTTTCTTTGCTCAATCGTTTTTTCTTCTTTCTCTGATAACATTTTTCCGGTTCTGCATCTATCAATGTAGGGTTTAATATTATCATTTTTGGATACTTAACTTTCTTTAGCATAACCTAATATTAGATATTATATTAGGGAATGGCGACCCTGGAAAGGGAAGTCATCCCAAGCTTATTCATCTTCAACTACATAATACATATCTGTATTTTCCATTTCTTTCATTTTCTTTTTTGCTTCTTCGTCGCCTTCTCTTGCTTTACGCATAAGCCTTCCATAAACAAAAGGATCTGCACTTGCCAGGTCTGCACCTATATTGAAAACTTTTTCTCCATTTTCATTTATTTCGTATGGTTCCACTTTTTTAAATGTGGTGGGCTTTGGATTTCCTTTAATAAAAATAAATTCACCTTCCTGATCTTTTCTTTTAGTTAGGTGTAAATCATTTCCAAAAGCAATCTCATCCGGAATTTTATTAGGATAGGCTTTGCAGAAATAACGTATAGGCGATCCATCACTATCGGGTAAAACAACCCCCAGATAGTGTTTGCATTTTCTTTTAAAGCAATTTGGTTTTGTTTTCATTTTTTTGTTTGATTGATTCGCAAAATTGCAATAATCAACTACATATAATTCCCTACATTACTCTCATTCAAATATGGAGGATTATTTTTCACAGCAATCATTAACAAATTCAAATCAATTTCACATGCTTTTTCTTTAGCTGATCTTGCTGCTTCTGCAACAATAAATTCTATTTCAGCAAATGTAAAATATTCCGTTTCTTCAGAAAGATAATCCCAACGGGTGACGTTAATAGGCCTATTTTTCAAGTATGTTTTGAATGCTTCTATCCTTGCTTCATAATCAGGAGGCCCAACAAATATTTTTTTGTCGATTCTTCCAGGCCGTATTATTGCAGGATCAATTTTATTAATATAATTGGTAGCTGAAACAACAAAAACTCCACGTTCAAATGCAGTGTTTAATTGATTTAGAAACTCATTCACCTCGGACTGGTAGTGATGTGATAAATCAGATTGGTTTCTGTCGGGTACAAAAGATTCAAATTCATCAATAAAAAGTAAAGTTGGTTTTCTAGTGACTGCCTCATCAAAAAGCTCCTTAATCTTCCCTTGTGTTCCATGAATATAAATACTTCCAATAGATGATGGCCCAACCTCCATAAAATTAAACCCTAATAATTTAGCTAGCTTTTTAACAATAAATGTTTTCCCACAACCCGGAGGACCGTAAAGAAGTAATCCCTTAGGTAATTTTAAATTATACTTTTTATATGTTTTAGGTTCTCGAAATGGCAATAATATATCTCTTTCAATAATAGCTTTCAGTTTTCTCATCCCAGCTATTCCTGACCAATCAAATATTGAACTCATATCTTTTGGATTTACAGAAACCGTTTCAGTACCCCTTGTAAAGAATAATTTTTTCTTTAGCTGTTCTTTAAGTGCATGGGCAGTATAATTATCTGGATTCAACTCCGTTTCAAGGCAAAGCCAAGCTAGTGCTTCGGCATATCTGCCCCACCCTATCAATACATCAATTCTGAACAATAAAGACAATTTACGAAACTCTATATGGCTTGGATCCTCATTAAATAATCCGCCATCACTTTGAATTAGCTCCTCCAACTTTTTCAATACTCTGGCTTGACTATGATTTAAAAAATATTTTTGCCAAATATGGTACGGGTCTCCAGTTAATTTTTTCATTAATTAAATTTTTTTCTGTTTTGATAAATCCAATTGGCAAGCTTACCAGCACTTTCTTCATTTTCTAATCTTCTTTGAGGCTTTAACATCTGTGCGTGTTCAGTAAAAATATTGATGAAATCAAACATTGAAGCATCATTTCTGTATGGAGAATCAAAGACTCTTGATGAGAATTGGCCTTTAAGTCTATAGGGTATTCTTTTAATTCTATTAATATCAAACTCTTGAACATTCCTACCTACAAATTTCTTTCTTTCTTCAATTTCATTCTTATTAAGCGGGAATAAATCATATATTAATTTGGTAGCTTTATTTTGCACAAGTAAAGTTGGGCTAAATGATAAAGTCATAAGCATATCAATCCATTTCTTATAATAATTCATCTTACGTAATATTGGTAATACCATGCTTTCAATTCTTTCATCAAATGTATGGTTGCTTCCTCTATGAACTACTCTCCAATTTTCTTGACCAGCAACAACTGACAATCCATTTGAACAAATCAACCTTTCAATGAATATCAAAGCAGAAATCGCACTAGTCCCAACCATAGAATTTCTAAACTCAAGACCTATCCGTGATTTATCATTTTTAATATGAAATTTATTTCTTTCCCTCTCTACTTTGAATTCTTTAGATAATAATCTGAGAGATAATTTTGTATTAATTAAAAAGGCAGAACTATAGTCAAAATCATCAATTTTAAGATTTTTATTAGTCATTATTTTATCAATAAAGCTATAATTGCTAATGTCTTTATATGATTTACTAACACAGCCTAACACTTCGTTTTTTTCATTAAGAATAAAATCATAACCTTGAATTTTATCCTTTAAGTTTTTAATACGATCATTTAGTAATTGGGAAGAAAGGCCCTCTTCCTTGATCTCTACAAGCAACATAGAAGGGATTTTTATTAATTTGCAAAAATCTTGCAATCCTTCTTTTATAAAAGTTATTTTGGATTCTGAATCACCATAATACTTATCATTAGTAACAATACAATTTCTATCAATAAAATTTTTTATTGATATTCTAGAGGTGGTCTTCTTTTCTAAAACTAGCTGATTTGTCAATTCTTCTTGAGTTTTAAAATGATAACACTCGCTTTTATTTAATTGAAATGCCATTCTTATAGTATTAAATTTTCATTATTACTTCTTTTGCAATGTCCATATTCAACTCCCCACTCTCATTCAAAACATCCACAAATCCAACCTTACAAAAATGAACATCTTCAAATCCTTTATGATATGTCCCAAATGCCCCATCTTTTTTATTATCTGTTTTTGGGTATAATAAAATGCTTTTTTTTGCATCCCAGTATAAATTGTATGCGAACATTTGTTTGAGCTCATCATCTGATGGTTTATTGGGTTCAGCTAATCTCCACTTGGTATCAACAATAATTGTTTCGCCATCTTTATTTATAACCAAATCAGGTTTTATAATTCTATTCTCCCAAAATTTAGCCCTAGCTTGAAAGTCGACCTTGTATAATCCTTTTTCACCCTGTTTTAAACGCTTATAGATGTATTTCTCCCAAAGCTTGTTCATATCAAACAGAAGTGCCAACATATCGTCCTGTCCTTTAGAAATATCGGAAGAATAATTCAAGATGATCATTTTGGCAATCTTTATTGCTTCGGAATAAGCCTCTGTTTTTTTGTCAAGGTTTACTTTATCAAACGATGCCTGATCGATATTAATCTCCTTTATCTCAGGGAAAGAAAATCGTAGTTTATTTATCCTACTGATGATGGACTCATCATAAGACAATAGTTTTAAAACACCTAAGCCTTTTAATAGTATTTGGTTAATCAGATGTTCATAATCATAACATTGATGGGTTGTGTGGAAGCGTTCCTGGTGAATTAAGTTTTGTTGGATGTTCTGTGCAAAATTAATGCGTCCTTTTAAAGCATTCACATTTGATGACTCTTGCCTGTATTTCTTTACCAAGCCTTTCCTGATTATGAAACTTACTTCCTTCAAGTATATTTCAAAGTACAAGTCGAGCAGTGAATGATGGCGTTTTTTCAACATGGATTCCGAAACGGAATCTATTTTTAAGTTGCCACTGATAGCCAGCATTTTTAACAGAACTTTACGCCATTTATCAAAGTTCTGTTCTCTTTCATTTGTTGCTTTATTTAAGGGAGTCTTATCAGCTTTTGGAAGAATTTCGATGACTAAGTTTCCAATTTGAATAACTCCCACATAATTGGCAAACTTCACTCCATTGCGGATAACCGTAAAGTATTTGTTTTTATTGTTATCATTAAACTGACATAGTTTTTCAAACTGTGGACTAGTGAGTTTTCTTCCAAACTCATCCCCATAGGTGGTTAACTTCTCATGTTCAAATACTTTGATAGAGGTCATGATTAATTGTCTTATTCTTTCGGTAAATCGTAAATAGATTCAAAATTCCATTTATCTGAAGATGAAATCTTATATACTTTTTTAGTTTTTAAATCATCAGCGATATCTGAATCATAGCCCTCAAATTCAGCAAAAGAAAATCCATTATCAGAACCGCTTTCAAGCTCAACAAAGCTATTGCCAAGCACTAAGCCAATCTTCCCAAAATCACCATAGAAATACTCTTCCATTAGCGGAATGACCTTATCCTTAAATGTATTCTTTAAACTATCGAGTGAATCAACGCACATAAAATATGAATGTCCAATTTTATGATCTTTGTCCAGTAATTTTTCTATCCTTTCATTGATCTTATCCAGCAATTTAACTAAATCAATCCCATCAACCACTCCATCCTTATTTGGGGTAATTCCTTTTTTTGAAATCAAGCTGCTTTTCGGTGGCACTTCTTTAAAAGAGAAACGTCTTCTAAGAGCCGTATCCAAGGCTTCATCAATACTACGATCAGCTGTATTCATTGTGCCAATGATATAAACGTTAGAAGGCACACTAAACGTTTCTTTACTATATGGGAGTGTAATGATAAGTGCTTCGTCTCCATCAATCCTTTTATCATCCTCAATTAATGTAATTAACTCACCAAAAACTTGAGAAATATTACCTCGATTGATTTCATCAATAATTAACACATAAGGTTCTTCGTTTGCCTTCTCTTTCGCTTTTTTAAGTAATCCTCGATTTTGAATCAGGAATAATATTATTTCCCGAACGTAGGTCGGATTATATATACCCTCGTAGTTATCAGTTTCAAAAGCTTTATAAATATTTTTAATATTTACAGGATACCAAGGTTTATCTTTAATACTAGCATGTGGTTGAACATAAAAGACAGATGATTCTCGATAAATCACGTCGAAGCTGGTGCCTTTTCCATTAATAGTAAAATATCTCAGTGTTTGATGACACAAATGTTCCAAAAGCTTGTTCAATGGCATTACGTAATGCATTCTGTTTTGCATCCTCTTGTGTGGCACCACTTCCGCTAACAGTAATGTCAATTACCTTGTTTTCTTGCGAATGTACTAATACAGGAATTACTAAAATGCTTAATAATACTGCGAAAATTCTAAATCTTTCATTAATGTAATTTTTCATAGGGCTCAATTTTTTTAAGTTAATGTATATTTCTTATAGTAGCTTAAATATAAGATTATGGACTTACTTATTACTGCCCACACTTAATTTTTTAATTCTATACTCTTTGATTTTACTTATTTCTTTAGATGATTTTATATCTTTAAAATTGAAATTTGTTTTGTAATAATCATTGTCAATTGAAAATGGAAAAGAAAATTGTACAATAAAGAAGTCTTTTCCTAACTTGAACTTATTAACTTGCCTGTTCAAATCTGGGAAAAATTTATTCCTATAAACACCTCTTATATCTTTATAATAACCATAATATACTGGAATTAACTTTTGAGGATAATCCCTTGCAAATGATGATTTAGAATATTTTTCACTCTCATCATTAAATAAGATCAAATTAGATGTTAAATTACCATTTACACTCCAGTGGTCTTCGTCTAATAATTTATAATTAAAATACGAAATAACATTCTTTCCTTCAATTTTATCAATTCCATTATCAATTTCAAATGAAAAATGTTCATCAATTAAACTTGTTATAAATTCATAAACTTTTCTAAAAGACCGAACGTTTCGAAGATATATTGGTTTATATATTATCCTTTTGTCACTAGTATAACCAGATCCGAGTGATTCATGCCATCTGCGGCGTTTATTTTGTTTATAGAATGATTTGTATTCATCATAATTTTTAATCTCTATTTCGTGAAAATGAATGCTATTGTTATTGTTACTATTAAAAAAAGATTTAGAGTCAGTCGGAAGTCCTTGAAAGTATCCACTCCAATATAAGTTATTTTCCGAAACTTCCCCGAGATTATCAACTCTAATAATCAGAGTGTAAAATTTTTTATTTAGTTTTTTATAATCATCTACCTCAGAATCAGTCATTGATAATGATAATAAACTATTAACAATATAATCACTGAAAATAGCAAAGTTAGAGTTACTCGTTATTTCTGCTTTTAATGGTATTTCCCAGTATTTTTCTTTCCAATAATCAATTGAATGCCGGTTTTCTATGTACTGAGGTATGGATTTTCCTCTTCGATCAAATAGTATTGGCTCACCCGCGATCTTTACTGAATAATCAAAAGAGTTTGCAAAAATTTGTAGTGCAACGTCTAAAATGTTATTTAATGCCTTTTCCTCAGCGACCTCGTTTAATTCCTGATTTTTTATGTTAAAACCAAAAAGGCTACCCTTAAACTCAGTTTTCCCACCTTTATTTTCAATAAAACTCGACAAGTTATTTATAGAGACAGTAACACTTAAAGTAGCCGAATATATTCCTCCAGGAACATTAACGATTGATACTATGTCATATTTTTGAATATTGCCATTTGCAATCGAAATAATTTCATCCTTCACTAATTCGTCATTTAATATTTCAGTATTTGAAGAAATAAATGCTCCGTAAGCCTGCTCAATTGCATTGCGAAGTGCATTTTGCTTTGCTTCCTCTTTCGTAACACCGCTTCCACTTACAGTAATGTCAATTACCTTGTTTTCTTGCGAATGTCCTAGTAATGGAATTACTATTATACTTAATAATACTGCAAAAATTCTAATTTTTTCATTAATGTAATTTTTCATAGTTCTCAACTATTATTAAAAAATGTCACCGTATATTATTCAATGTTATTAATTATTTCTTTTATTTGTTGCTTACTCCAGTCATCAGTAGTATTTAAATCAAAAAAATATTCAGATATTTTAGCAGTACCTTTATAGCTAAGCGATCTTAAACAAAGACAAGTATTCCCGGTTAAATATTTGGTATCCTTATCAACATAAAAAGCCAAAATTAGATAGGGCAAAGCTTTGTCCGGTTTATCAAGCAGGCGATAACTAGCTCCCACCAGATTAAGGGCTTGTGGGCTAATTCCATTATTATTGATTTCATCTTTTAGCAATTTCAAAGCTAATTCGAAATTATTATTGCTAAATGCAATAGTCGCTGAGTCATAGTTCGCCCCTGGTTCACATTTACGTAACCCCATAATGTTCAAGGCTCCTGGATAGGCTTCGATTACATCAAATACCGTTGATTCATCAAGACTTAAAAAATCTGAATTGTCCCGGTTTTTTGCTATAAAAGATAAAGTTTCATACCAAATTCCATTACACACTTCCAGGTTATTTAGGTAATCCTGGTATATTTCATCTTTTTGATCCAAACTAGCGCAGGTAAAAAAAATCTTGGAGAGAACTAATTTGCCAAAATCACAAAAAACATAATTTCTATCGTTTATACTATCAACAAAGCCATTCATTATACTATCATTACTATATAATGAATTCTCAAGCTGGCTATTAGGGTATAAGTTTAGTAATTGGCTTATGTTATCATTTAATATGGCATTCCCATTTAAATACATTAATTCTGTATCAATTTGTTGTTTTGGGTTAAGTAAATCGTTATCATTTAACAAACACGCAGTTTTTATATTCTTATGTAGCTTGAATTCTAGCATCAACATCTTTCCCACATCAAAATCCCCAATACTGTAATTATTTTCAATTGAAAAATCCGCTTTCTTACAAAAGAAACTAACACATCTTTTACCATTACAATTTTCCCAATGGGTGGATGAAAACTTTTTAATGTTAGCTTCATAACGTAGGCCAACATAATTTACAAAAGCAGTGAAAAATTCATTTTTCAATGGAATGGCAGACTTTAGCTGTTCGAATAATATGTAGATACCCACTAAGTCAACAGATTTTAGACGAAGACGATTTAAAGTCAATTGCAGAGTTCTACTACCCTGAACAGTTTTTTTTAGAGTGCACTTTACTTGATAAAAGTCTTTAGTATCGATAATCTCAAATGATGCATCTTGATTATCATAAAATGCTTGTCCAACTAAAATCCATGGAAAAAAAACAAGAAGGCAGATTGATATTGTTTTATAAATCTTCTTCATCCCCAGTTACAATAGTTTTACTTTTTTTAGTTTTTTGACGCAAACTATCTGAACTGTTTGAAGATTTACTATTTAGGCCGCTAGAGTTAAGTTGATCTTTCAGCTGATTAGCTCTTTGCGCATCTCCAGGTGTCCATGCTACAACTACTCCAGCAATATCGTGTCCCGAAATAGGATGTTTTCCTTTCCATTGCCTAACTTTGTGGCTGGCAAGGTTCAGCGTACTTTCTTTCGATTTTATGGCTTGTTCCCACTTTTGTTGGCTAAAATATGCATTAGAACCATCATTATATTCAGATAACTTTTCTGTATTTATCTGTGATTCTTCTGCTACTATATCTTCTGCCACGAAATTCTTTATATTGTTTATTGCTTTAAGTCGGGCCTGACTATATGCTCTTGAAAAGGCTGCCGACTGTCTTGATTGTGTAGTTTTCACTTCCTGCTGGCCAAATCCAAAAATTATCATCTCCCCATCGCTATTAAAAGTAACTTGCGTACCAAGCTTTCCAACAAGTTTTGATTCAGGCATTGTTATAATCTTGTCAATGCTATTTTTCATGCTACCCACTGGTACTTGTAAATTAGTGTTGTTTTTAATAACAGCAGCAAGAGATTGATATTCTGGAGAATATTTTATACAAACAGCAATTTGATAATCATCATTTCCTGCATCACCTTCTGCTATCATTACGGTTGCACAACCTTTAACCATTCCGGCAACTAATGATTTCATTGTCTGATTAAATCTCTGTTCATAAGTAGCTTTCTTTTTCGATTGATTCATTCCTTTTATTTCGTTATCCGAAACTCCAAGGTAGGCCAATGCTTTGTCAAGTGATTCATCAACAATTCTTGCTGCTTTTTTAAGACAGGATGCCTTAATAACTGCATCAGGATCTTCGCCTTCAATTATATCTTCGAGCATAGTAAATCCTCGTCCGGATGTAATTTGCTCACCTGCCAATCTAAGGAGGTTCATTTTTGCTGTTAGTTCAGCTATGTTATAGGCAACATCTCTACTGTTAATAAAACCAGCCATATTACTAGGCCTTGCTGTAGTGGCTACTCCAATAACATATATAGAGCCATCATCATTAATATTTTCTAAAGATTTCCCTTTCTTGCTTAACATATCTGAAACAGTTTGTCTCAGGACATCTTCAGGATATTCTACCATTTCAGTAACTACGTCCTGAGTTTCTTGAATGGCTTGCGATTTTGCTAAATCACCTGGATTTTGAGCACTTAACGTGATAGTAATGCTGATTAAGATTAATAAAATTTTAATTTTTTTCATTTGTCAGTTTATTAGAGGTTAACTTCTTTGTAAATTGCATATAAAAATAAAGATTTATCATCAGAATGCCAATATCCTGCGGTTCGCATAGATCGGACGAAACCTTTTG
>Ga0075124_10001751_pt1 | contig 10125 bp, 8 predicted proteins | sample AntAceMetag02UKS_FD_69809 | JGI IMG/M metagenome (GOLD analysis project Ga0075124, IMG submission 69809) | Saline lake microbial communities from Ace Lake, Antarctica - Antarctic Ace Lake Metagenome 02UKS | ecosystem: Environmental > Aquatic > Non-marine Saline and Alkaline > Saline | place... | reverse complement strand
GATATCATGGTTTCCCTGCAGCAGATGGTAGTTATCGATTCTAATTCACCTTTGGAAGATGTGGTGAAGACCATATTGAAGACCGGCTACACGCGTTTCCCCGTGAGCAAAGGGAAAAATTTGGATATTATCGGATTTCTCCATGGCAAGGATGTACTCAAACTGTTCCACCAGAAAAAAAGCATCTCAATACGGAAAATTATTCGGCCCCCTCACTTTATACCCGCTGATCGTACTATTGGCTCACAGCTACGCAATTTCCAGGCGAAAAAACTGCACCAGGCAGTTGTTCTTGGCAACAGCGGGGAGATTGTCGGCCTTGTAACCTTGGAAGATATACTGGAGGAACTGGTAGGCGCTATCAGAGATGAACATGATTTTTCCTAATAAGAAAATGGACTCTTTCCTAAGATTTAAGTCAAAGAGAAGTGGTCATACTCGTTAATAAAGAGGGGGGGATCACAGATGTAGTACCGGATTAAGACATACACCCTTAGATAATACATAGATAAAAATGGGCCTACATCGGATAGGTTACGTGTTCTTAACGATCTATAAAAAAAGTATTTGACATTCGCTAATTGCCCTTCGGGGGGTGTTCGTGTTATACAATTAGCTAATATGACGCCTGTTATTGAGGGCTGAAACTTTTTTGGGGATATCATGGGTGGGATGATTAAAAGGAAAGAGACAAGGCATGTCTATGTCGGGCCGGTCAAAATAGGCGGCAATGCCCCCATTGCCGTACAGTCAATGACCTGCACCGACACGAGAGATATAGAAGCAACCGTCGGGCAAATCAAAAGACTTGAGGATGCGGGTTGCGAGATTGTCAGAGTCGCTGTTCCTGACATGGAGGCAGCGCAGGCACTTGCCGCTATCAAGCAGCAGATGAAAGTTCCCCTAATCGCGGACATACATTTCGACCATCGGCTCGCGATCAGCGCCATCAGAAACGGCGCCGACTGCATAAGGATAAATCCGGGAAATACAGCGAATGATAAGATAAAAGAGGTCATACGTGAGGCAAAAGACAGGGACATATCCATACGTATAGGAATCAACGCGGGTTCCCTCGAAAAAGACATCCTTGCCAGACATGGTGCCCCTACAGCGTCCGCGCTTGTCGAAAGCGCCATGAGAAATATCCAACTCTTTGAAGATATGGATTTCCGGTCCATCAAACTGTCATTGAAGGCATCGAATGTTCCTGCAATGATAGAGGCCAACCGTGCGATTTCAGTGGCCACCGATTATCCACTGCATCTCGGGGTCACCGAAGCGGGAAGTCTTGTCAATTCCGCTATCAAGTCATCCATCGGTATCGGCGTGCTCCTCAATGAAGGTATAGGCGATACGATAAGGGTTTCAATATCTGGTGATCCTGTCAGTGAAGTCAGTGTTGCTTACGGAATACTGAGGTCCCTGGGTATCAGAATGGTGGGCCCGGACATTATATCCTGCCCTACCTGCGGACGTTGTGAGATAGACCTGTTTAAACTAGTCGAAGAGGTGGAAAGCAGGCTTGTGGGGGTAAAGGAATACTTTAAGGTTGCTCTTATGGGCTGTGTTGTCAACGGCCCGGGCGAGGCCGCAGAGGCTGACATTGGTATTGCGGGTGGCCGCCATATTGGACTGCTTTTCAAGAAGGGTAAGGTTATAAGGAAAATAAAAGAAGAAGAGTTTGTGGATGTCCTGATGGATGAGATAGATACCATGATAGGGAGTAAGTAGTAAGGAGTAGAAAAAAGATTGAATGCGGATTGACAGGGTTGTTTTTACAATTGAACACTCTGCTAATCCTCTCATATATTTATACGAATTGAGGAGGAATGATGCGTTATTCAGAGATGTTTTTACCAACTACTAAGGAAACTCCTTCTGATGCGGAGATCGTGAGCCACCGACTTATGCTGCGTGCGGGAATGATAAGGAAGCTGGCGGGAGGGATATACACTTATCTGCCCCTGGGTTATCGTGTGATCAGGAAGGTGGAAAATATTGTGCGTGAAGAGATGAACAGGGCAGGTGCACAGGAGCTATTTATGCCTGCCGTCCAGCCGGCCGAACTCTGGATGGAGTCGGGACGCTGGGACATGTATGGGAAAGAACTGTTGCGGGTCAGGGACAGACACAACAGAGATTACTGTATAGGGCCGACGCATGAAGAGGTGATAACCGCGCTGGTGCGCGATGAGATACAGACATACCGCCAACTTCCCATGAATCTCTATCAGATACAGACGAAATTTCGTGACGAGATAAGGCCGAGATTCGGTATTATGAGGTCGAGGGAATTTGGCATGAAAGATGCTTACAGTTTCGACGCCGATGAAGAGAGCTCGGAAGAGAGCTACAGAAAGATGTTCGATGCCTACACGAGGATATTCACGCGGTGCGGTCTTAGCTTCAGGCCGGTGGAGGCGGACAGTGGCAATATAGGTGGGAGTTTTTCCCATGAATTCATGGTCACGGCTGATTCCGGAGAGGACGCGATGATCTATTGCACCTCCTGCGATTATGCCGCGAATCTTGAGAAAGCGGAGATAGCCCGACCAGAGGAAAATCATGACGTGGATTATTCCCCGATGGAGGAGGTACATACTCCCGATGTGAGAACCATCGAAGAGGTCTGCGCGTTCCTGGATGTTGCTCCCCAGAATGTTGTAAAAACGATGATATTCACGTGTGATGGTGAACCGGTATCTGTGCTGGTGAGAGGTGATGAGGATATTAACGAGGCAAAACTCAGGAATTACCTCGGGTGCGACTCACTCGAACTCGCCATGAATGATATCATTCTGGAGATTACTGGATCTCCCAGGGGATTCGCCGGGCCCATGGGAATCAAATCCAGGATTATCGCGGATTATTCCCTAATGAACATGAAGAATTTTGTTGTGGGAGCCAATAGGGAAGACCACCACATAAAGAACTGCAACAGCGGAAGAGATTTTGAGATAAAAGATTATGCCGATCTGAGAATGATACGGGAAGACGATCCGTGCCCGCGTTGCGGAGGAAAACTCAGGATCGTCAGAGGCATCGAAGTGGGACATGTGTTCAAACTCGGCATGAAGTACAGCAAGGCCATGAAAGCAACCTTTCTTGACAGGGATGGCAAAGAGAAATACATGATCATGGGATGCTACGGTATCGGTATAGGAAGAACGGTCGCCGCGTGCATAGAGCAGAGTCATGATGAAGACGGGATTATATGGCCCATGTCGATTGCGCCATTCCAGGTAGTAATCACACCGGTGAATATAAATGATGAAACTTTATCAAAGACTGCTGAAGAACTGTACGACAGTCTCATGACGGACGGAATAGAGGTCATTTTAGACGACAGAAATGAAAGGGCGGGGGTAAAATTCAAGGATGCCGACTTGACAGGCATACCCATCAGGGTCACAGTGGGCGCAAAAAGCATAGCGGAAGGGAAGGTGGAGGTAAGATTCAGAAAATCCGGTGAGACCGAAAAAATACCACTTGAAACAGTCAGAGATTTTATAATCAAGACGATAAATAGCTGATAAGAAAAGGGTTTAACGGCTCCCAGGTCCTGAAACCCGAAAATCGAGATTCTAAGTATGATACGAATAACCGACATACTGGAAAGAGGTCAGAAGTATCTGTCTCAGAAAGACCTTGAGATGATCGAGAAGGCCTATATATTTTCCGCATCTGTGCACCAGGGACAGCTTCGACTGTCGGGAGAACCATATCTAAACCATCCCCTCGAAGTGACTGGAATGCTCGTTGAAATGAGACTTGACACAGCTACGCTGATCACAGGTCTGCTGCACGACACTGTCGAGGACACGCTTGCTGAACTTGAACAAGTGGAGGAGGCATTTGGCAAAGAAGTTGCGTTTCTCGTGGACGGTTTAACCAAGATAAGCAAGATAACGTTTGGAGACCAGATGGAGCGTCAGGCGGAGAACTTCCGAAAAATGATACTGGCAATGTCTTCCGATATCCGAATACTCCTGATAAAACTTGTCGACAGACTCCATAACATGCGGACACTTGAATTTCATTCCCCGGACAAACAAGCATTCGTGGCACAGGAAACACTTGAGGTATATGCGCCTCTCGCCGCCCGGCTGGGAATAAACTGGATAAAGGATGAATTGGAGGATCTATCCCTTAAACACCTCCATCCGGATGGTTATTATGAATTGATGGAACGTGTGAACAAAAACAAAGAAGACCGTGACCGGTACACAGAAGAGGTTAAGGATATAATCAGGCAGCAGATAGAAAATTTTGGCTTGAAGGGAGAGGTCAGAGGAAGATCCAAGCATTTCTACAGCATCTTCACAAAGATGCACGAACAACATCTTAATTTTGACGAGGTTTATGATCTCACTGCATTCAGAATAATCCTTGATTCAGAAGAAGAAAGAAGGTGTTACGAGGTACTCAGTGTCATTCACGCACTCTGGAAGCCCGTTCCCGGACGTTTCAAGGACTATATAGCTATGCCCAAGGCAAATAATTATCGCTCTCTGCACACGACGGTTATTGGATTGTATGGAGAGCGGGTTGAGATACAGATTAGAACGAAAGAAATGGATGAGTGGGCAGACAAAGGGATCGCTGCTCATTGGAGGTATAAAGAGGGCAGGGCCTCTTCATCTGAAGATGAAGGTCAGATCGACAGATTAAGAGAATTGCTTGAGGGGCAGACTGAGCACCAGGACGCAAGGGAGTTTATGAGAAATCTGAAACTGGCACTCTATCCGGACGAAGTGTATGTGTTTACGCCAAAAGGAGACGTAAAGGCTTTTCCAAAGGGTGCCACGCCGATTGATTTTGCCTACAGTGTTCATACCGATGTGGGTAATCAATGCATAGGGGCAAAAGTTAACAGAAGTATTGTTCCTCTGAAGTACAGGCTTCAAAATGGTGATACCGTGGAGGTTATGACTCAGTCCGGGCATTATCCAAGTAAAGACTGGTTGAAGTATGCCGTTACATCGAGGGCTTCATCCAAGATAAAACAGTGGATCAAAACGGAGGAACGCGGAAAAAGCATAATTCTCGGCAGGGATATCCTTGAAAAAGAGCTTAAGAGACACCTCCTGAAATTCAGCCAACTGGTCAAAGCTAACGAATTCAGTGCGATACTGGAGGAGCATTCTCTGTCCTCGGTCGATGACCTCTTAGCCATTATAGGTTATGGAAAAATGTCGGCAAGATATGTGGCGCATCAGTTGTTGCACGATGAGGATGAGGAAAAAAAGGATGAAAAAATAGGGATTCTGGACAGGGTCAAGAAGAAGTTCAGTAAAGCTCCATCAGGCGCAGGTATATCCATTACGGGGATTGACAATGTTATGGTGAGATTTGCCAAGTGTTGCAGTCCTCTTCCGGGAGATGAGATAGTCGGTTGTGTAACACGGGGAAGGGGTATAACCATTCACGTATCAGGTTGCCCTATGATAAAAGAAATAGATACTGAAAGAATAATTGACGCGCAATGGAACGTTGATGGCTTGCAGATTTTTTCTGTTGCTATTAGAGTAACCTGCAATGACAAAAGAGGTCTTATGTCCGAACTTAGCAATGTTATCTATTCCATCGGAATAAATGCGACTTATGTGAACATAGACGCAACGCCCGGCAGTTACGCGGTCTGTGATTTTCAGTTGGACATTAAAGATCTTAAGCAGCTTAAGCTGATTATTTCCAAGCTCAAAAAAGTCAAAAGCGTTGTATCGGTTGAAAGGATAAAGGACATTTTTCACGATCCAGAGTTGAATAGAGATCACGAAAATATTGACATCAGGCATTGAATTGCTGTACTAAATTCGCGCAACGAATCTTAATAAGAAGAGGACAAAATGATTACTAAATCAAAAGAAATATTACACCTGACGGTTTTATTATTGCTGCTGATTTTTCCCCTGTCCGCGGCCGCAGCAGGAAATGTGGTGGTAATAGATCCCGGTCACGGTGGCAATAATACAGGCGTAACCCTGTCCAAGGGTCTTCATGAAAAGGATGTGACGCTCGCTGTCGCGAAACTCGTACGGAAGGATCTGTCCGGTGCGAAGAATATTAAGGTCAGACTCACGCGATTAGATGACGAGGGTGTCTCTCTGGCAAAACGGAAAAAGGTTTCCGGAAAATCTGATGTGGATCTTTTTATAAGCCTCCATGTTAATGCCGGTTTTGGATTGAAGGCAAAGGGATATGAGATTTACTACCCTGTCATCGGTGTTCCTCTCGCTAAACAGAGCAACTCTCAGGCAATTGTTAATAATATGGAGCAAAACAGATGTATTAACAACAGCGTCCGATTCGCACAAATAGTTCAGAAAAATATGACAAAGGTGTTTCCGCGTGAAGGCAGGGGATTGAGAAACGCACCGGTACTTGTCCTTCAGTCTCTATCAACTCCCGCTGTTCTACTGGAAATAGGCTTTGCGACAAATCCTGAAAATAAAACGAAACTGAAAGATAAGAAAATCCAGAAAGCTGTTGCCGATGCCCTGACCAGGAGTATAAAAAAATACTTTTCGAACGATGGTACATTATGAAAAGAACAGGTGGTCGCGAATGGAATGAGGTGCGGCAGATAAAAATATCCAGGGATTTCCTGCCAAGCGCAATGGGATCAGCTCTCATTGAAATTGGTAATACGCGAGTGATATGCACAGCCTCACTCGAAGACAGGGTCCCGCCCTTTCTGAGAAATTCTGGAAAGGGTTGGCTGACGGCGGAATATGCCATGCTTCCCATGTCCACATCATCAAGAAATACAAGAGAATCATCCAGCGGCAAGGTCAAGGGAAGAACTCACGAGATCCAGAGACTGATAGGAAGATCCCTGCGCGCGGTAACTGACCTGAACGCCTTCGGTGAAAGAACAATTTATATTGACTGCGATGTTATACAGGCCGATGGAGGCACAAGAACAGCGTCCATAACCGGTGGATTTATTGCACTGGTGGACGCTCTCCGCAGGTTGAGAGAAGATGGCATGATAGAGACATCTCCTGTAAAGAATTTTATATCCGCAATCAGCGTCGGGGTTGTTGACGGCGAAATTCTACTTGACCTTGACTATCGTGAAGATTCAAGCGCCGAGGTTGACATGAATTTCGTGATGACAGGAAGTGGAGGAATCGTTGAGGTTCAGGGAACGGCAGAGGCAGAGCCCTTCAGTCGTGACATGCTGGACAGGATGATCGATATCGCGGCAACTGGAATCTCCGACCTTACAGCAATACAAAAAGGTATCCTTGTCGAAATATAACGGAGTCAGATAATTTGTCAGTTAATCCATCCGAAACGCGGGAAATTGTTTTTGCCTCTGAAAACAGGGGCAAAATTAAAGAGGCAAATGCCCTGCTTGAGGGAATGGGTTTCAACCTTTTATCACTCTATGACTATCCCGAAGCGCCGAGTATCATAGAAAACGGCAACACTTTTCTTGAAAACGCCCTGAAGAAGGCCCGGGTCATCTCTAAATACACCGGCAGGACTGTTATAGCGGACGATTCGGGACTGGAGGTGGATTTCCTGGAGGGAGCGCCCGGTATTCATTCGGCCAGATATTCGGAACCGGATGCAACGGATGAAAAAAATATTTGCAGGCTTTTCAAGGAACTAAAGGGCGTTCCCGAGGAAAAAAGGGGGGCTGCTTTTATATGCGTGCTGGTTTTATACCGGACAGACGATACATTTGAATCCTTTGAAGGCAGATTGGAAGGAAAAATAACTACAAAGCCGTCCGGCAATAAAGGTTTTGGCTATGATCCGGTGTTTCTAGTGCCGGAATACGACAAAACCGCTGCCCAGCTTGATCCTGAGATAAAGAACAGGATCAGTCACAGGGCGATAGCCTTTGCCAAACTCAAAAAAAGCTTGCAGAAAAAAACTGTATAATCTAAAAAGCATCAAACTTTACAATCATTCGGGGCGTAGCGCAGCTTGGTAGCGCGCCTGCTTTGGGAGCAGGATGTCGCAGGTTCAAATCCTGCCGCCCCGACCAATAAAATCAATAACTTGTGCTGATTCTGACAGCACCCCCGTTCTGCTGTGCGGGCTTTTGCATTTTTTGGGGCAAAAAGAGGGGTCGAAAGGGCATCCGTGGCCGCTTTTTGAGACGCGACTACGGAGTGTAAATATATCTCGGTTGTCCTCTCATCTTTGTGCCCCAGGAGTTGCTGCAGTACCTTTGTTTCGATCTTCGCCGTGTTCTTCAGATAGCTCGATACAAAATGTCGTATAGGGCGATATCCGTAGTAGGGTATCCCCGCCCTTTTGCATAGAGACGGCATCAGCTTCGGGCGTGAGTTGTAACGGGTCCCGGTCCTTTTGTTGTAGAAGACCCACTCGTCCTGTTCCCGCTTCTTCCATCGACGCATGAGGATTTCATAAAGGTAGTCATTCATTGATACGTCAATGGCCTCATAGGCTCCCCCCCTGCGCTTCCTCGTCCATTTTGTGAGGGTCTGCGCGTCGAAGTTCACATCTTCCCATCTGAGGCGGAGAATCTCACCCAATCTGGCGAGTGAATGGAATATCGTAAGGATGAAGTCTGACTCTTCTTCGTCCGCCGCCGCTACCAGTTTAAGAAACTCCTCTTGTGTCGGTATCTTCTTCCGGGCTGGTGTGTATGGCATCTTGTCTATGCCCCAACAGGGGTTAGACGTTATGACCTTGAGCGTCCGGATACAATAAGTGAAGAGGGAAGACATCTCTTTCCGATGTACGGTGAAATTGTTGACGGATGGTCTGGTGTTCAGGTAGGACATTACGTGTTCTATGCTTACGTCTACGATGGGTATATCCTCTCCATGGTGAGCAAGGAACAACCCGAAGGCGTACCGCTTATGTTTGTACGTCTTCGGGGGGAACCTCACTTGTGCCTGATCGAGATAGCTGTTAGCAGCATCCCTAAAGCCCCTGACGCCCGGCGTTAAGTCCGCCAGGGAAGGAGCAGACCGTAGCCGTTCCTTGCGGTCCTCCCGCTCTTTCCAGGCCACGCCCTTTGTTGGGAACTGGCTCCCAGAGTACCTCACCCCTTGATACTGGAACTCGTACCGCCATTTTCCGCCCCGCCCATTGTCCTTCCATAATGCCATAGATCGCCTCTGGATTAAAGCGTAGCACCCGTAGTGTGACCGGGAAGAGTCGCCCAGTGTATTTATAGACAGCCCTTTTGCTAATGTTAAAGCTTTGTCACACATATTGGCATCAACATTTTGTTTTTTTTAAAATGGAATTCTCGGACGGCCTCCTAGTAAAATCAAATAGATCTTCTTTTATGGGGGGCAAAAACTCATGGTCAATTTTCTCCGGCTTTCTTAATGGGAATTACTAGGCCTCGGTTGCTCTGATAAACCATTCTGGCATCATCTGATTCGATCTTATAATACCGCTCAAACGCCTTATTGGTTTTTGTCATCATGGCTCTCTGGATTTCTTCAGGGGTATGAATCCGCCTCAGTGCTCTGGCTGAACTATGCTTAGCCCCACCGTACAAGTCCACTCCCTCAATGCCAAGGTTCTTACATGCCTTTTTCCAGTAGCGGTAAAAGTGATTCCTTCCGAACGGTCTCCCGTTTGAGTGCCGGAAAAAGGGCGTACCGGGGAACGGGGAGAGATCCCTTTTCCTGATTCCTATATGGAGCTTTTAAAATTTGTCGACAAGAAAGCTATATTGCCATCTTCAAAAGAAGTAATTTCTGAAGAAACTAAAGAAAACGTGGAATATGCAGTCTTTGCTTTTCTTTTGGATCTAATTTTGATCTTCCCCCGAAATAACAGACACCCAGTTAAGCTGCCATAGACAGCCTGCCAAAGTCAACCGGAGAAACATATCCCAGATATGAATGTCTCCTGATCCTATTGTAGAATATCTCGATGTATTCGAAGATACTCTGATGAGCTTCTGATCGGCTCCTGTATTTCTCAAAATACACGAGTTCTGTCTTTAATGTATGAAAGAAACTTTCCGTAACGGCATTGTCGTAACAGTTCCCCTTACCACTCATGCTCTGGATAAAATGATGCTTTTCCAAAAGCTTTCTAAATTTATGACTCGCGTACTGGCTTCCACGATCTGAATGAAATATCAATCCCGCCTGCGGTCTCTTTCGTTTT
>Ga0075124_10001750_pt1 | contig 10127 bp, 6 predicted proteins | sample AntAceMetag02UKS_FD_69809 | JGI IMG/M metagenome (GOLD analysis project Ga0075124, IMG submission 69809) | Saline lake microbial communities from Ace Lake, Antarctica - Antarctic Ace Lake Metagenome 02UKS | ecosystem: Environmental > Aquatic > Non-marine Saline and Alkaline > Saline | place... | reverse complement strand
GTTTAGCAAATATCAACTTGTTTCTTTTGATGATGACATTGATGCAAAATACCAACTTTTACCAGTCAACAATAAATATCAAAAAAATATTTTTGTTGCAGAAAACGATAAGTTTATTGCAACTGCGTGGTGGACAGCCTATTCCTCGCAAGAGATAATCCGTCAACAGCTAAAGTTATACAATCAAGATTACCACAAACTAGTTTATATTATACAGGATTTTGAACCAGGTTTTTATAATTGGTCAAGCCACTTTGTTTTGGCGGAATCCACATATAGATCGGAGATACCTACAATTGCGATTTTTAACTCATCATTATTAAAGAGCTTTTTTAATGCCAGAGAGTATAAATTTTTTAAAGAATATTATTTTGAGCCACAGATGAATGAAAAATTAAAACGACATATAGATTTAAAAACTAATAGGAAAAAAAAACAAGTATTAATATATGGTAGGCCTTCAGTAGATAGAAATTCATTTAGTCTAATTATAGAAGCCTTAAAAATAATTGTGTGTAAAGAACCTGATATTCATGAATGGATTTTTTATTCTATAGGTGAATCACACTCAGATATAGCTTTAGGAAATGGAGTAGCTCTCCAATCAATGGGAAAATTAAGTTTAGATGATTATGCAAGAATCTTAAAAGAGAGCGCAATTGGTATCTCTCTTATGATTTCACCTCATCCTAGCTATCCACCATTAGAAATGGCACATTTTGGAGTATTAACTATTACTAATAGTTTTGCTAACAAAGATTTATCCAAATGGCATCAAAATATTATTTCTATTGATATCTTAACACCGCAAAACTTATGTAATACTCTAATCAGGGTGATAGAAAAATATAACAATAATTGCAATATAGGATGGGAAGGAAAGAGTTTTATTGAATATGTAAATGATGAAACGAATTTTGGTTTTATAGATAATCTTATGAATGATATGCAAAACGTATAATGAGAGCACTTTCTGACGGGATGCGATAAGACTGTTGTAAAGTGGTTAAAAATTGGTATTACGAACCAATTGAACTTTAACGTGTGGAAGGTCAGAGAGTTTTCCTTGTACAGGAGTTTAGTCGGTATCAACTATTCAAATGGCTCGATTACGTTTATCAGTATCGGCGATGTTTATCTGGGAATGAACTGTAATACGAACTTGTCGGTTCAGGGTTAACAACATCTCTCGTCAAGCCATATCTTTGAAGTGTCCATTTTGCTGTACCCAGTTCCATTTTTTTCAGAGGACTTCAGAGATTTCAGTGCGGCTTTTGGCCCAGTGTTTATTAACAATAGTTTGAATGGGTTCGAATAGATCTTGTAATAATCTTTTTCTGATGTTAATGGGCACAATATTCCCATTTTAGAGTAAAGAAACACAGTCGACGACCGCAAAAAATTTGTCCTGTTAAATTTTTTTTAGATAGAAGAAATTTTATCTGCTTTATTACAAATACGGCCATTTTTCTTCCTATATAGATCCTGACAACAGAATTATTTACAATGAAATCCAGCAATGACAATTGTATGAAAAACGATACTGAGCAGTTTGCTCCAGATTGTAAAGGGAGTTTTACATGGGCTTTCCGGACAGGCAGGCCAAAGAGGCGAAATAGTATGGCGGCCAAGAGCGCTTGATATTGATTAAATGAATGTAACAGTCATTATAGTAAATTGGAATGCAAAAACGCTCCTTTCGGAGTGTTTGGATGGTCTTAGAAATCAAATCTATCGTAGTCTTACAGTTATTTTGGTAGATAATGGCTCAAATGACGGATCAATTGATTTTGTCACTAATAATTACCCTGAAGTAAAGACCATTGCCCTTCCTGAGAACCTTGGCTTTGCCGCTGCAAACAATATTGCCCTTAAAACGGTTCAAACCGAATATGTGGCTCTCCTCAATAATGATGCAGTTCCACACCACTTGTGGCTTAAGCACCTGGTCAAGGCGCTTGAGTCTTATCCGGAGGCAGGATTTGCTGCCTCGAAGATGCTTTTTTACGACAATCCAGAAACTATTGATCGAGCTGGGGATGCCTATACCAGAGCAGGAGCTGGCTTTCTGCGTGGGCGAGCTGAATCAGCAAGCAATTTCGATAAACAGGAATGGATTTTCGGGGCCTGTGCCGGCGCTGCGCTTTACCGGACATCGATGCTGAAGGAAATAGGTTATTTTGATGAGGATTTTTTTCTGCTCTACGAAGACGTTGATCTGAGTTTCAAGGCACAATTAAGGGGATACAAGTGTTTATATGTCCCTGAAGCAATTGTGTATCATAAGGCCAGCAGCAGTATCGTTTATGACTCGCCGATCTCGGTCTACTACAGCCACCGAAATTTAGAATGGGTCTACATCAAAAACATGCCTTCTCACTTAATATTTAAGACCTTCTGGCTCCATATTGTATACAATATAGTTGCCTTTTTCTTTTTTGCAGCACATGGCCGAATGAAGGAGTTTACTATGGCAAAGCGAGACGCACTTAAGGGACTAAAGAGGATATTGAAGAAACGTAGGCTGATTCAAAGAAACCGCAGAGTCGATAATAATTACATTTGGGCTCTATTAGAGAAAGAATTATTTTTTCCTCGATTGGCCAGACGGTTAGACAAATAATCAGGATGACAAAAAGTTTGAATATGTTTGATATTGTTATCGTCAATTATAAAAGCACTGACTATCTCCTGCGATGCCTTAGATCGATCTATGAGTCTCTCCATGGCACGCCTGTAAAGGTTTTCATACAGGATAATGCCTCGGAAGATGGCGTAGATCGTGTGAAGGTAGAATTCCCTCAGGTTATTCTCTCAAAGAATAGTTACAATATGGGCTTCGCCAGGGCAATCAACAGCGCTCTGAAACAGAGTAATTCGCCTTATATAGTATTGCTGAATCCTGATAGCTATGTGATGGACGGCTTTTTTGAACCTATTATCCACTATATGGAAAACAATCCTAAGGTAGGAATTGTGGGACCGAAAATCTTAGATCATGATGGCTCTGTGCAGGGATCGGCCCGAACTTTTCCTACACCACTTACAGGTTTGTTTGGCAGATCTTCACTGCTCACTAGATTATTTCCAAATAATCCATTCAGTCGTGCAAACATTTTAACGGCTCGAAGTGATGGGAAAATGCATATGGAGGTAGATTGGGTCTCCGGCGCGAGTATGGTAGTGAGGAGAAAGGCTGTGGATGATGTAGGCCTCATGGATGAACGATTTTTTATTTACTGGGAGGATGCAGACTGGTGCAGGCGCATGTGGGAGAATGGATGGAAGGTGATTTATTTTCCACAGGCCTCTGTCATTCATTATGTTGGAGTGAGCAGCGAGAAAGCTCTTACCAGGTCGATTTTCGAATTTCACAAAAGCAGTTATAGGCTCTTCGATAAGTATACCAAGCCTACTCTTTGGTTTTTGAAACCTTTTGCCATAGTGGGCCTTTCCTTTCGGCTTTGTTTTATGCTTGCCTCCAATGGGATACGGGTATGGTCCGGTAAACCTAAGTTCATTATAAGTCACAAAAAAGAGAGTCTTGTCCTTGAGAAAGAAAAGAAAATAAAGGTCTTACGCATAATAGCGCGCCTTAATATAGGTGGACCCTCAATTCATGTCCATTTATTGATGAAAGGCTTAGATTCGGAAAAATTTGACTCCATACTGGTTACAGGTATGATCTCACCAATGGAAGGTGATATGAGCTATCTTTTTGATTCATTGGCTAATAAACCCATAATATTTTTGGAGCTACAAAGAGATATCAGCCTCAGGATGGATTTGATGGCATTTCGACGGATCTTCAATAAACTGCGAGAAACCAGACCTGATATCGTGCATACTCATACGGCTAAAGCTGGAACCAGTGCCAGATTGGCTGTACTGATGTATAACCTCATATCAGAGAAACGCATTCGTATCATTCATACCTTTCATGGCCATGTGTTTGAAGGATATTTCAGTAGGGGGAAATCGCTATTATTCGTGTGGATTGAGCGCTTATTAGCAAAATTTACAGATGTGATTATTGCCATAAGCGAGACCCAGAAAAGAGATCTCTCAGAAAGATACCACATCGCCCCGGCCAAAAAGATAAATATTGTAGAGCTGGGTTTTGATCTAAGACTATTCCTTGATGATAAATTATTGAAAGGCCAATTCAGACGAAGCTATGGGATTAAAAATGATACTCTTTTGATTGGAATCATCGGCCGGCTTGTTGCTATAAAAAATCACAGGATGTTTTTCAAGGCAGCTAAAATATTTCTTGAGCAAAACCCTGGATTGGTAACAAAATTTATAGTAGTAGGAGATGGCGAGCTAAGAGAAGTCCTGGAGGCCTATTGTAAAGAATTGGGCCTAACCAATCATGTGATATTTAGTGGCTGGATAAAAGATGTGCCTTTGGTTTATGCAGACATTGACATCCTTGCCCTGACCTCAACAAATGAGGGGACCCCCGTGTCGATAATTGAGGCTATGGCATCTTCAGTGCCGGTTATTGCCACGGATGCTGGTGGGGTGCTGGATCTGCTTGGAGTGCCGGATAGCATCCTCCCTTCAAACGGTTTTGCAGTATGCGAAAGGGGCATTCGTTGCAGAAAAGATGATGTAACAGGGTTTGCAAAGGGATTGAAATATTTAATAGATAGTGACATTCAGGAAAAACAGAAACGCTTAATGCGAGCGCGTTCCTTTGTGAAAGAGCGATTTTCGGAAAAGCGGCTCTTAGATGATATAGAGTCTCTATATATTAAATTAATGGCTAACAGGACTTAGAGATAAATTTATGAAGAAATTATAGTCTTCTGGCCCATCGTGTAGTTTAAGTTGCAACGAGTACCATGGATAAGTTGACACAAGGAAGTTTGCTAGCCCGAAATACAATCTGGAACCTGATTGGACAGGGAGCCCCTCTGGTCGTTGCGCTTTTTTCGATTCCACTGCTTATTAAAGGGCTTGGCATGGATCGTTTTGGAGTGCTGACCCTGGCTTGGGTAGTTATAGGTTATTTCAGCCTATTTGACCTTGGTCTTGGTCGTGCGTTGACACAAATGGTTGCCAAAAACCTGGGCTCTCAGCAAGAAGTAGAAATCCCTTCTTTAGTTTGGACTGGCCTAATTCTTATGCTAATCATGGGTTTGATGGGGGCATTAGCCCTATTCCTACTTTCTCCATGGCTAGTTCAAGATGCACTTAAAATCCCTATAGGTTTGCAGACTGAAACACTGAATGTATTTTATCTTCTTGCACTCTCTGTCCCTGTTGTGATTGGTACCGCTGGTCTACGTGGCCTGTTAGAGGCCTACCAGCGTTTCGGACTCACAAATATCGTGCGTATTCCTATGGGGATATTTACCTTTTTAGGTCCTCTTCTGGTCTTGCCTTTTTCAAGTAACCTCTTTCCAGTAGTGGCTATTTTGGTGATAGGAAGGCTGATAGCCTGGATAATTTATTTGCTTCTTTGTTTTTATGCATTGCCTACGTTGTTTCGTAGCGTTGTTTTACATTTTAAGATGGTGAGACCGTTAATTCGCATAGGCAGTTGGATGACAGTGACCAATATCGTCGGACCCATAATGGTGTATCTGGACCGATTTTTGATTGGTGGATTATTGTCCATGGCTGCTGTGGCCTATTATGCTACCCCTTATGAGGTGGTGACTAAATTATTGATCATACCCGGGGCGCTGGTGGGTGTCCTGTTTCCTGCCTTCTCTACTAGTTTTACGCAAGATCGAAAACGCACGGCATTACTCTTTGGCCGGGGAGTTAAATACATCTTTTTAGGCCTTTTTCCTATTAGCCTTCTTATCGTAACCTTTGCATCGGAGGGACTTGATCTCTGGCTTGGTGCAGAGTTTGCAGCAAACAGCACGAGTGTCTTGCAATGGCTGACTTTAGGTGTTTTTATCAACAGCTTCGCCCAGATTGCTTTTGCACTGGTCCAGGGTGCTGGGCGGCCTGATCTCACCGCCAAATTGCATCTTATAGAGCTGCCATTTTATTTATTCGCAATATGGTGGCTGATTGATAGTTATGGAATTGAAGGAGCCGCTATAGCCTGGGTGATACGAATAGGGGTAGATGCAATATTCCTATTTGGAATGGCGCACCGTTTTTTGCCGATTAAAGCCTCGATTATTCGGAAGAGGATTTTAGCTGCAGGGGCAGCTATACTTATCCTGATACTTGCAAGCCTGCAGGCAAGTCTTGTTATAAAAGGAGTTTTCCTTTTATTAACACTATCTACCTTTATTTTGGCCACATGGTTCCTGATTTTGGCCCCCGATGAGCGAGTGATGATAGTGAATAGATTCAACAAATCAATTGCCTGATTGCGCGGAGAAGTGACAAAGTGATTGAAGAGCAAAGATTTGATGAGATCCACTCTAAACCTTGTCCGAATTGCTATATATGTGGAACACAAGGCGAGACCCTTTATCAGGGCTTGAAGGATCGACTATTCGGAGCGCCGGGGAATTGGAATTTCAAGAAATGCCCAAACCCTAAATGCGGTTTGGTGTGGCTTGACCCTATGCCGGTAGAAGAAGAGATTAATATAATGTATCAAACGTATCATACCCACCAAAGTTCTCCATGTCCAGACTCGGAATATCTAAGTCCTTTTGGGAGGCTGAGGCAGACACTAAAGAAATTTGATCAATGGTTGGGCTTTGCCTATCTTCATCGGATTTATGGTTATCCTTGCACGCATCGTTGGTTATGGCCATTTTCTTTGCTTTTCCCGACGAGACGTAAATATGATACAGTCAAAGTGATGTATCTTCCCTACCGTGAAGCTGGAAAGCTATTAGACGTCGGAAGTGGAAGCGGTCAATTTCTGGCCAGAATGCGCAATTTGGGGTGGACTGTTGAGGGGGTTGAGCCGGACCCAAATGCTGCTCACGCTTCTCGTGAAATTTTCAATGTCCCTGTGCGTGAGGGTACAATTTACGATCAAAATTACCCTAGTATGTACTTTGATGCTGTTACCTTAAATAATGTTATTGAGCACGTACACAAACCGATTGATCTTTTAAGAGAATGTTATAGAGTGCTGAAACCTGGTGGCCGTTTAGTAATAACAACCCCTAATGCAGAGAGCTTGTGTGCTCGACTTTTCGGGCAATACTGGCGAGGCTTGGAACCTCCGAGGCATTTATACATTTTTTCAATGGCTTCCATTGTGAGTGCAGCTCGTTCTGGTGGTTTTGAGCGTATTTCAGTTCGGTCAATTGTTCGTGATGGCTATATCCTCGGGGCCAGTTATGCAGTTGTCAAGAATATACCTTTTCAAAACGGAAACCCGAAGTTAGGCATTGTTAAAGCTTATATAGTTAAATTGGGAAGTTTATTACAATCTTTCATCGCTTTAGTTAAACATAATGTAGGCGAGGAACTCGTACTTATATGTGGAAGATGACGTTGATATAGAAATATAAGATATTTTTTTGCTCAAGTAATACCTGACAGATAATTAGTGGTATAACAAAAATCGGTAGTCAAAATTGAGTAGTTTCGAAGGCTTGATAGAAATTTAGGAAAAGGAAAACGAAGCCTTGATCAGGGTTGCTGCATTCACAGGTGGTGTCAATGTTCCCAGTGCACGTTTCCGGGTGCGTCAATATATCTCAGTTCTCTGGAGTATGGGCATAAAAATTGATGAGTTTGCCGCCTCATTGGGCACTTATCCACCTCGTGGCAAGGCCATAAGACCACTTTGGATGGTGGGAACACTCGGTGCACGGTTGCCGGACATCGCACGTTCATATCGCTACGACCTCACTCTTTTGCAAAGGGAAATATTATCTACTTTGGTGACGTTGGAAGGATTTACTAAGAGGCCTCGGGTGTTAGATGTGGATGATGCAATATTCTTGTATCGTAAAGGAAGATTTGCGAGGCAGTTGGCGAGGCGTTGCGACTTAATAATATGCGGAAACGATTACCTCGCGGAGAATTTTGCTCGATGGAATAAAAATGTTACTATAATTCCTACAGCTGTAGATACACAAAGATATATGCCAAAGAAGAATAGCCGTGTTAAACAACAATCAATTATTGGTTGGATAGGAACTAGTGCTAATTCTAAGTACCTTTATCGAATAGAAACTGCCCTTTCAGAAGTTCTTCGGCACTGGCCCCAGGCAACATTTCGCATTATTGCAGATTCTGAACCTATTTTTCGAGAAATCCCAAAAGACCGTATAGAATTTATTTGCTGGTCTTCAGAAAAAGAAGTGGAAGGTATACAAGGAATGACCATTGGTATTATGCCCCTTGATGATTCGGACTGGGGAAAAGGTAAATGCAGTTTTAAGATGCTTTCGTATATGGCCTGTGGTTTGCCTGTTGTGGTTTCACCTGTGGGTATGAACAAGGAGATTCTTTCTTTTGGTAATATAGGAATAGGTGCTTCTACTCAAAAGGAGTGGGTTGAAGCTTTGCTTGAATTATTGTCAGATGCGGATAGATGCGAAAAAATGGGGAGACTGGGAAGAATGATTGTTCAAGAACACTTCAGCCTCGATTTTATTGCACCAAAATTGGCAGACTGTCTTCGAAAGATTGCCCCATGAAAATAATGTATGTTATTATTGATCTGGATACCGGTGGGGCGGAACTGCAGATGGTTAGCCTTGTTGGCCATCTACAAGATCGTAGTCAATCTTGCCATGTATTTACTCTGCTATCGGACGGATCGCTGAGAGATCATCTTGGTGAGCTAGCAGTCCCTGTGTATTCTGGCGGATTGAAGAAAAGAGATCTTTTAAGAGCTCCTTGGAAAATCATCTATGCTCAAATGAAACTGGTACGCGTTGTTCAGAAACAACGTCCTAGCGTGGTACATGCTTTCCTCCCTTTGACCACCTTTATGGGTGCTCTAGCAGGACGAATAGCCAGGGTTCCCTTGATAATCTCCAGTCGTAGAGCACTGGGAAAGCATCAGGAACGCTATATTTTATTAAGGCCTTTTGATCTTCTTGCTAACCGTCTGAGTCATAGGGTAACGGTTAATTCCATGGCTGTATGGGAGGATACGGTTAATCGCGACCATATAGATCCTGGGAAATTGGTACTTATCCATAACGGAGTAGAATTACATACCTTTGATTCAGCTAAACCTTTCAGGAAAGAGGCAAGGAAAAAGCTGGGGATTAAACCACGGGAGAAGGTCATTATCGTTATAGCAAACCTCATACCCTACAAGGGGCATAGCGATCTACTTAAAGTCGCTCAGGAGGTTTTAAAATACATTCCCCAGACTGTATTTCTGCTGGTAGGCGAAGATCGTGGAATAGGGGAAAATTTGAAGAAAATGGCTATCGATATGGGAATAGCTTCAAAAGTAAGATTTCTTGGGCTCAGAGATGATATTCCCCAGTTGCTGGCTGCCAGCGACATCTCCGTGCTTCCCTCTCATGAGGAGGGGTTTTCGAATGTGATTCTTGAATCCATGACCGCAGGGCTACCGGTTGTTGCCACAAAGGTAGGTGGTAATCCAGAAGCGATTGAGGATGGAGTTACAGGCTGGCTGGTACCTCCTAAAAACCCAGCTGCTATGGCTGAAAAAATTATCGATCTGTTAAACAATCCACAGAGAGCGAGGTCTTGGGGAAAGCAAGGGAGAAAGAGAGTGGAGGAAAAATTTACAATAGAAAGAATGGTGCAAGAGCACATAAAATTATATGAGGGTATAATCTAGCGCCAATAGATACAAAGGTTGATTGCAGGTATATGTAATTATGTGCGGTATAGTAGGTTTTAAATCTAAAAAGGGTTTTGATAAGCTGCGGGAGTACCTTCCTTCAGCGGTATCTACCCTTGCATACCGGGGCCCGGATGATTCGGGCCTTTTTTTTGATAGAAAGGGCGAGATAGGCCTTGGTCATGCAAGACTCGCTGTCATTGATCTTTCAAGCAACGCTCATCAGCCTATGGAGAGCGATGATGGAAAGGTTTGGATTGTTTATAGTGGAGAGGTCTATAATTTTAAGGGATTGCGCAAAAAATTAGAGGAGAAAGGACACTCCTTTAAAAGTAATTCTGACACTGAAGTAGTGCTCAAGTCATATTTAGAATGGGGAAAAGACTGCTTTTCAGACTTTATCGGAATG
>Ga0075124_10001748_pt1 | contig 10130 bp, 10 predicted proteins | sample AntAceMetag02UKS_FD_69809 | JGI IMG/M metagenome (GOLD analysis project Ga0075124, IMG submission 69809) | Saline lake microbial communities from Ace Lake, Antarctica - Antarctic Ace Lake Metagenome 02UKS | ecosystem: Environmental > Aquatic > Non-marine Saline and Alkaline > Saline | place... | reverse complement strand
ATGAAGATCCTTCTTCGCTTCGATATGATTTATGAGTTTTACAAGGGAGAGCTCACCTTCCCCCACAATTCCAAAATCAGCACCCAAATATTCCAAGATTGAGTTAGCCACCAGGGCAAAACCACTTCCCCCTATGACAATGAGTCCATGGCTTTTTCTCTTGATAGTTTGAACGACCTGGCGATAAAAGGGGAGATAGGAAATATAATTTGGATAACTCACATTATCGAGATTTCTCAACGACAGTCCTATAATATCAGGTTGAAATAAAGTTATTGCAGACTCAATAGCGGTTTCATAGTCCTGGACAAAACACAGGTCCAAAACCTGGTGCTGAATTCGGTTCTTCTCTAAGGAAGCGATGACGTATGCTAAACCAAGGGGAAAAACAGGATCGGGAAGAGACTCAACATTGGGCGAGACGAGAAGAACTTTCATAACGATTCATATTATTAACTTTTTGTAAAAACAAGGCTTGTGCTGCCACCACCAAAAGTGGTGGAGGTCATAAGGGCTACCTGAGTTTTATCTGTCGAATGTAGATCCCACTCTATAGAACGTTGGGACTCGCCCTTCAATGTTTGAGCGCTTACTGTAGGAAGGGGTACCTGGTGATAGAGGCTAAGAAGAATGGCGGCTGCCCGTATAACCCCTGCTCCCCCAAAATCACCTATCAGATATTTTAGGGGTGTAACTGACAGGTCTTTTGTCGGCTTTCTGAAGATTTTTTTAAGCTGATTATACTCCATGCGATCTAATTCACCGGAAAAGTTGGCAGAGACATTGATTTGATCAATCTCATCAAGTTTTATGTTAGCCTTCTTCATAGCCAGGAACATAGCCCGGGCCATCTGCTCCCCTTCGACTTCGTAATGTCCAACGGATGTCATGCCCCCTGTAATCGCACCCGATCTAAGAATTCCATAGATCTTTGCGTTCCGCTCAAGAGCGAAATCGAGCCTTTCCATGACCAAAACTCCAGCTCCTTCCCCAAGAATGAGGCCATCGCCGGGTTTAGGATTTACAAGTTCATCGTTCTCTACCTTGATTTTTTTGAGCGCACCAACGGCATTGTAACAGGAATAGAGTATAGCCGACAATTCATCAGCACCTCCTACCAATGCTACATCCACCTGATTTTGTATCAACAGATTCTGTGAATACAAGATAGCATTCTCCGCAGAAATCTCGTTTTGGCAAAAGGTTGTATTTGGGCCTGTTATTCCATGAAACATGGCAATATGGCTAGCAGGTGCATTAGGGACGGTCTCTGGGAATAAAAATGGCTGGGCCCCTCGAGGTCCGTCTTTAAGAAGACTGATATAAAAATCTTCCACATAAGAACTGCTGCCGTATGATGTTCCCATAATGACAGCAACTCTTTCTTTGTCGATAGTATCCAGAATCAGCCTACTATCTTTCACTGCCTCCACGCTTGAGGCTACCGCCATCCTTGAAATCCTGCTCATTCGCCGATAGACCCCAGGCGACATAAATTGACTTGGATCAAAGTCGTCAACCCAACCAGCAATATTTGATCGTAGGCTACTCGTGTCAAAGGAGGTAATTTTTTTTATTCCCGTCTTTGCCTTTCTGCAATTCTCCCAGAAGGCCTCCCGACCCACACCCATTGGACTGATAACTCCAATACCTGTTATTACGATATCAATCATTTCTGACTCTTCATCTTCTTTTTTTGTGCCTAACCTCGGCAAAAAACCACTGAGGTGTTATTCCCCCCAAAGGCAAAGGAATTGTTCAGGGCGATACGCATTTCCTGTGTCCTGGAATTATTGGGAACATAGTCCAAATCGCAATCCGGGTCGGGATTGTCTAAGTGTATCGTAGGTGGCACAACCTGTTCGCACAAGGCCAAGACTGTGGCTACTGCTTCAATTGCTCCGGATGCTCCAAGGCAATGACCGACCATGGATTTTGTTGAGCTAATCGCCAGAGCTCTGGCACCTTTTTCACCAAAAACCCTCTTGATAGCCTTGGTTTCCATTTGATCGTTTATCTTGGTAGCCGTACCGTGGGCATTGATGTAGTCAACTTGATCTATGCTTACGTTAGCTGTTTCCAGAGTCTTTGTCATCACCCTACTCATGCCCATGGCCTCAGGGTCTGGTGAGGTCATATGGAAGGCATCCGAATTTGTAGCATAACCAAGCACCTCTGCGTAAATGGTTGCTCCCCTCTGCTCAGCACTTTCGTAATTTTCCAAGATAAGAATAGCAGCCCCTTCCCCTAAAGAGAGTCCTCGACGGCTTTTATCAAAGGGGCGGCAATATTCAGGATCCATAAGCCGTAAAGCGTTGAACCCTGCAAAGGTCAATTCTGAAAGGGATTCGCTTCCTCCTGTAATCACAATTTCATGAGCTCCTGATCGAATCAGATCAAAACCAAAACCAATCGATGTAGCACTGGAAGAGCAAGCTGTTGAAATGGTGGCCCGAGATCCAGTCAGCCTATAACGGCTGGCAATCAGATCAGTTAAAGTGCCTTGTGCAATGGAAAGGAGTGGAGATGGCCTTGCCTTGGTTTTTTTTAACCATGAGGTGCGGCGATATTTCTCCCAAGAGAGCATACCGCCTGCACCACCTCCCAAAACAACACCAATGTCTTTTTTAGAGGATCTTTTGCTATCCAGATCAGAGTCTAATAAGGCCTCATGGGTAGCAATAAGGCCCAAAAGATCACACCTGGAAACCCTTTTGATTCCCTTAGCCCCAAAAAATTCTTTTAGATCCTTAATTTTTACCTGTGCAGCAACCTCACATGTAAAACCAGTGGTGTCAAAGAGTGATACCGATCCAATTCCACATTCTCCATTAAAGAGTGCTTTTTGAAATATAGGTATTGATTCCCCTATGGCTGTTATAATGCCAAGCCCTGTTACCACCACCCGTTTGGCAGTATTTTTGTTCATCGATTTTTCCAGAACAAATTCATGAGAAATATAATGCTGATACGAAAAGTATCCTTTATAGGACGGTAGTATGATCGGTGTCGATGGTTTGAAAAATAAATCGTTTTAATGGGAACAAAGCCTATCTTATATCCCCGCTTACCTGCCCTAAGGAGAATGTCAGCCTCTGCCTTAAAACCATCATTCAGAATTTGAATATTTTCCAACACTTCACGGTCATAAAGTCTAAACCCACATTGTGAGTCAACAACAGGCTGGCCAATTAACCATGAGAAGGCATATGCTCCTACTATGTTGTTAGCGTAACGAATTTGAGGGATTTTTTCCTTACTCTGTAATCTGTTCCCAATAACAATTTTTGATCTGTGTATCTCATGATGAGTAATAAATTTTGGTATTTCAGATGGATCATGCTGCAAATCAGCATCAAGCGTAATAATAGTATCGAAATCCTTTTCCAGCGCATATAGGAAGCCAATTCGTAGAGCATTTACTTTGCCTCTGTTTTTCGAAACCCTTATGACATGTGCTCCAGCATCTTCAGCCAATCGTGCTGTTTCATCTGTAGAACTATCATCTACAACCACCACGTGATCAATCTCAGGTCGTGTTTTCGCAACAACTGTAGAAATAGTGGTTTTATTATTAAAAGCTGGGATAACAGCGCAGGTTTTCATGTCAACTTAAGATATAAATAATCGCCTCTATGCGGAAAGATTTTATTTTTGTGAGCAGTAATCTACGAGATTCCTTGTTCGCTTTTTAAATTCCCCGCTAAGTCGATAAATCATTTTTTTATTGGTTGTCAAAAGGACCTGCGTCGTCTCTCCCTGAGCAAGGAGTGTTCGATTTTCTTTTAGTAATATCTCAAATTTAAATGTTAATGCAGCGACTTGGGGTTTGGCCACAGTCGTTCGAATAACAATATGGTCACCCGATCCTACCGGATTCTTGAAATCGCATTGTAAATTGATTACCGGCGCAATATAACCCAAGTCCACCATTTGCCTTGGCAGAAGATCAAATCGCCTTAGGAGCGATAGCCGACCAACCTCAAACCATGCCATATAATGACCATACCAAGCCATTCCCCATTCGTCCACCTCGTTAAACCGGACAATTTCCTCTGTCTCTACCCACTGCATGGGTTACTATCCCTGTTTATATTTTTGCTGTATGAAATTAGCCAGGGCATCTATCGAAGCAAATGCTGTTTTACCCACCTCCTCGTCTTCAATAATAACATTGAAAACTTTTTCAATGGCCACTACAAGTTCCAATGCATCTATGGAATCTAGGCCCAATCCTTTTCGGAATAGAGGTGCGTAACTATCAATTTCCCCAACAGTAACATTTTCCAGCTTAAGGGTCTCGATGATCATTTTCTTGAGGAACTCGCACATTGCCTCTGAATTATTGACAATTTCTTCCAGTTCGTTGTTTCTCTTATTTTTTTTCATGTTAAACCGCCATCAACAGTCAATATCTGACCAGTAATATATTCTGCTTTTTCTGACGCCAAAAAGAGAACCATACTGGCAATGTCTTCTGGTTTGCCGAATTTACCCATAGGAATCATAGTTAATAAATTACTTTTTGTCTCCTGATCCAAATTTTCTATCATAGGGGTAGAAATAATCCCTGGACATACGGCGTTTACTGTAATGCCCAACCGGGCCATCTCTTTGGAAAGGGATTTAGTAAAGGAAATTATTCCCCCTTTTGAGGCCGAATAATTTGTCTGGCCTGCCCTACCAGTAATTGCACTTGGTGAGGTGATATTAATAATACGACCAGACCTTCGAGCTATCATAGTTTTTATAATTGCCCTAGAGCAAAGATACGTTCCCTTCAGGTTAACTTCAAGTACTCGATCCCAATCCTTCTCTTCAAGGAACATGAGCAGTTTGTCTCTAATAACTCCGGCATTGTTAACCAAGATATCCACATATTCCCATTCGTCTAAAACGCTCCTTACCATATTCTCCACATCAGGTCCAGAAGAGACATCTGCCTTTAAGAGGATAAGTTTTGTTGCTAAACGTTTCAGTTCTGCTTCCGCACTTGATGCACTTTTTTCATCAGAAGAATAATTCACCCCTACCCAGGCGCCTTCTCGAGCAAAAGAAAGGGCTATTGCCTTCCCAAGCCCCTTCGTGCCGCCTGTAATAATTACTCTTTTATCTTTAAATTCCATAAAGTTATGCGCCAGAGCAATAGAAAAAGGACAAAATGATAAATAATGTTTAGCAAATGAACTTTTCTTGTGCAAGATTAAAGCGGGCAAAGTCAGGTCTTGGAATTACTGCACAAGGATTTCTTAGTCTATCCAGCAATATATTTGCCTTTAGGTACTCTCTTTTTCTTTCCACAAATGAGGATAAAACATTTTTATAATCCTATCCAAAAACCTTAGCTTGACCCCAACAGCATTACATGATTTCTCAATTATTGCAATCATCACGAGAACAGGAAGCATATATGTTGCAAGTGTAATCTTAAAAAACCCAGAATTGAGCCTCCGAATAGACGAAAAATTATTTTTGATAATTGGTGAGAAAAATATGTACTCGATTAAGAATAAGACCGATCCAGGAAAAATTGTGGGTACGATTATAGCCTGAAAAAGCCTGTCTATTATCTTATGTCGACCTATTAAGTCACGAATATTGTTTGGTGAATACGAGTAAGGCCTATTGGAACATACCCCTTCTATAAGCCATTTTATCATGAGATAAGAAATCACATAAGCTGTTATGGCAGCTATATCCATTATCGGCCTGAAATGGCTATTATAATTGCCATATATCGTCTCGATTTTTACAGACCTTATAGAGCCGCCCCCATCTCCTGCCTTCATCAATATTTCAGTTTCGGTGACATACCTATCTGTTGTTAACAGGATTCTCTTTATTAATGACAGAGGATATAGTCTGAAGCCACATTGTGTATCCTCAATGAATTGGTTTGCTGCAAGAGAGACATAGAACCTTGCAACATGCATCGAATTATATCTTGCCCTTGGTATTTTTTCCTTATTATGCATTCTTGAACCTACGATTATGTCATTTGGATGTATATTATGTATTTGAATAAAATTGGGAATCTTTTCAGGGTCATGCTGCAAATCAGCATCCATACTGATTACATCATCGTATCCTTTATCGACAGCCCTCTGGAAAAGCATCTTTAATGCGTGCCCTTTCCCTCGGTTTTTCTCTATTAATATTACCTCACCGCCTGCTTCAGCAGCAAACCTGGATGTATGATCAGTTGAGCCATCATCTGCAACTATAACAAGGGGCACGTATTTTAATGCTCCTCTGACTACTTGCCCTATTGTTTCAGAGGCATTGTATGCTGGAATTATCACGCAAATTTTAGATGCCAATTGTGCGCCTTCCCTTATAAGAATTCCCACTGTTGCCTTGGCTTCTGAATATACAGCAGCCAAAACCCCACCTATAATATCCCTCCAGTGGCGAGCAATGTAAAGGTCATTTATCTCATACTTTTATATATTCTTCAACCCCAGTATTTGCACCCAGTATTTGCTTCATTCAGATGCAGCACCAGTGAGCTCTTTACTTTCAATACAACCTGCAGTATTATTCAAAAATAGTAAACAATTTTTCTATCTGGATTTGGTTACTCTTTTCCCATCTTTGAAAAGGCTTATTGTTTCCCTAATCGGAATTGTATCAAAAAATAGCTTATGGACTCAAAAGTATTCATTACCGATGGTCATTGGAGAAAGTCACTCGCAGCTGTTCGAGCCCTTGGAAAAAAAGGAATTAAGGTCACAGTTGGCGAAAGCACTCGTTTAGCCACCGCCGCCTTCTCAAAATATTGTCATCGGGCTGTAGTGTATCCTTCTCCCCATCATAGGCCCTCGGAGTTTATAGACTTTTTCCTTAATGAGTTATCACGTGCTTCTTATCAAATGCTCCTCCCTATGGAGGATGAAACCTTACGTCTAATATCCCGCTACCACGCTGAATTTTCCCGCCTAACATACCTGCCGATAGCATCCTTTGAGAAGCTCTCGTTTGCCCAGCGCAAGGATAAAATCCTGCAAATGGCAGAAAAGTATGGGATACCCATTCCAAAAACATGGTATATAGATGATATTTCTCAGATTAATAAACTTAAGAACAGCCTCTCTTATCCAATAGTGATAAAACCAAAAAAAAGTTCAGGTGCAGTGGGGATATCTTATTGTAAACAACCGGGAGATTTGATGGAACAATACCTATCAGTCCATCAACGTTTTCCCTATCCCTTGATTCAGGAACTTATCCCCCAAGAGGGCCCGGGTTATGGTGCCTCTTTTCTCTTAGATGAAAGAGGAAGGGTGAAAGCCTCTTTTGTTCATAAACGCTTGAGGGAATATCCTGTAACAGGGGGTGCGAGTACATTAAGAGAAAGCGTCAAACGTGATGATATTCGTGATATGGCACAGGTATTATTGAATGCTCTTAATTGGTTCGGGGTGGGTATGGTGGAGTTCAAGGTTGATCCACGTGATAACATCCCAAAATTAATGGAAATCAACCCGAGATTTTGGGGTTCCTTATCCTTGGCTGTACAAGCAGGTGTCAATTTTCCATATCTCCTGTATCGTATGTCTCGTGGTGAAAGTTTTAAACCTGTTGAACATTACCAAATAGGAAAGAGATGCCGATGGCTTTTGCCAGGGGATATACTCCATTTTATTTACAATCCCAAGCGGAGGAGTTTAGTGCCCAAATTTTTCAATTTTTTGGATAGAAATACCGCCTATGACATAATATCTATTGAGGATCCTCTGCCAACCCTGGGGAGGATCCTTACTCCCCTGACCTTTTTATATGACGCAGACATGAAAGAGCGACTGAAAAAGAGAAAACCATGACCGTTGAAAATATTTTAACCGTAGATGTAGAGGATTGGTTCCATATCTGCGGGGTTGACGAATTCATACCTGAAGACAGTTGGCCTCAATTAGAGAGCCGGGTTACAATAAATACCGTAAAGATATTGGAAATTCTACGCCGAAAAAGGGTCAAAGCTACCTTTTTTATCCTCGGCTTTGTTGCAGAAAGACATCCTGATCTTGTTGATAAAATTGCGAGAGAAGGTCATGAAATTGCCACCCACGGATATGCCCACAGGCGGGTTTATACAATGTCTCCTGATACGTTCCGACAAGACCTTATAAAGGCAGTAAGCATCATTTTTGCAATAACAGGTTGTCCTGTGAAGGGGTATAGAGCTCCAGAGTGGTCAATTCGGGATGACTCTCTCTGGGCCTTGGATATTCTGCAGCAAGAAGGTTTTGAATACGATTCCAGCATGGCACCTCTGCCTATAATCGGTAACCCACGTTATTCTAAAATTCCTCACAGGTTACAATGTGATCGAGGTAATTTATGGGAATTCCCACCCCTTGTTGCAACCACTCCACTTGTCAATCTCCCCGTGGGTGGAGGATGGGGATTGCGAACTTTCCCCTACAGTCTTATTAAAACTACAATCCGAAAGCTAAATAATCAGGGCAGGCCTGCAGTTATTTTTCTCCACCCTCGTGAATTTGACCTTGATAATCCTCATGTTAGGCTTCCTCTGGTTACAAAATTTATTTTGAATGCACGACTCCAAAGGACAGAAAAAAGGCTTGACCGATTACTTGAAGACTTTCATTTTACTTATGTATCGGCTATTTTAAACAAAGTAAACTCGTAATAAAAATAAGCAGATGAGCTATGGCTTTCACCAGAGCCGTTAGGTAAAATAGGTATTTTAAGTCATGTATGATGCTATTGTTTTTTTAAAAAACAATCTTGCCGATCATTTTGCAATTTATTTTATCCCCCTCTATATATTGGGAGGCAGGCCTGTTGCCATCTTAAGCGCTCAGTTTTTAGGTTTCAGAGCATTTCTTTTATTACCAGTAGTAGTCATGTTTGATACGCTTCAAGTTCCCTTGTTTTATTATCTCTATGACAGGATCTCTAATGGATTATTTATGCGAAAGCTCTACGAAAGAACTATAAAAAAAGAAGAGAGGCTCCACAAATCAAAATTTTTCCATTGGATACAACTCATGGGAACACCCGGGGTTGTAGCTATCTCCATGTTGCCCCTTAAAGGCTGCGGTATGTGGACTGGGGTTCTTTTATCAAAACTCCTCCGACTACCTAAGCAGGCCAGCTATCCACTTTTGATTGCAGGTAGCATATTAGGATGCATTTTAATTTATGGCATGGGCGAAGCTGCCTTGCAATTGAAGGATCTTTTTGTTAATAAATAAAAAAATAGAGTAAAGAAGACAGTTAAACCAATGTTAGCCAGTATAAAACAAAATTTTTTAATTTATACTCTCAATTTTCTCTTTGCCACCCTTTCCTGGATAAGAGATGAAAGGGTCTTTAAGTGGTCGTATTCGCTTATAGCCTGGCTGGCAGAAAAACTCGTAAAAAAAGATTATTACGTAAAAAAGATACGATGGATAAAGGACCTATTTGATAGCAACCATCCCAGTTTAACCGTTACAAAAAAATATTACAGGGTACCAACCCATACCATCGAAAGACAATTATCAAAGCCTTTATCATCAACCATTGTCTGGTGGGAACCAATAAGAGAAAGGATTTTTCCGAAAAGCACAATGGACTCTACCCCCCGGGTTTCTTTGTTATCAGCCCAACTATGAAATGCAACCTGAACTGCTATGGCTGTTATGCCGGCTACTATGACAAAAAGGCTGAGCTAACCTTTGATGAAATAGATACGGTCATTACCCAGGCCAAAGAAATAGGCATGTATCTTTGTGTGGTTTCGGGAGGTGAGCCATTATTTCATCCAAAAATCTTTGATATATTTGAAAAACATAATGATGTCCTTTTCCATATGTATACTAATGGAAGTTTGATTGATGAGAAGGTCTGTCAACGACTTGTTGAAGTTGGCAATGTTATTCCGGCTATCAGTATTGAGGGATACCGAAAAGAGACTGATGAACGGAGGGGTGTCGGACATTTTGATCGCATAATGAAGGCTATGGATTTATTACGAGAGACCAAAATCTTGTTTGGATTTTCAGCCACATTAACACGACAAAATACAGAAATCCTGAATAGTGATGAATTTATTGACTTTATGATTGAAAAGGGCTGTATTCTTGGGTGGTATTTTATGTACGTTCCTATTGGGCGTGAAC
>Ga0075124_10001746_pt1 | contig 10133 bp, 12 predicted proteins | sample AntAceMetag02UKS_FD_69809 | JGI IMG/M metagenome (GOLD analysis project Ga0075124, IMG submission 69809) | Saline lake microbial communities from Ace Lake, Antarctica - Antarctic Ace Lake Metagenome 02UKS | ecosystem: Environmental > Aquatic > Non-marine Saline and Alkaline > Saline | place... | reverse complement strand
TGCTTATTTTGGTTTTTGAACCCCTAACATATCGGAGCATTGGAAGGTCATCTACAAATTTATCGTAAGGAAGTCGATTGTACCATTTTGTCTTTCCTTTACCATTAATTTCGGGTTTTGATTTTGCTTTTTTTGATTGTGATTTAGGCCAGTTTTCGTAATCAATGTTTTCATCTCCAGGTTCAATAGTACCTCTTTTGCATCCTTCGTATCTCATTTTAATACTCCTCTACAATTCTTTCTGCACGTTATACCATTTGACCGCGTGATCCAGTATCCACTGTGCCGTATTTACCCTATTCCCGGCAAAGTGGACATGTACCCCATACCTAATCGCAAACGATACCAGAGCCCCTCTGACGCTCTCAGGGTGGATGTTGGTATACTCCTGGTATTTGTAGATGTTCGACATGGTATCCTCAATCACCAGACCCACCCAACCACCCTTGTCGATTATCTCCCGGAATCGCTCCATCTTCGGAATCGTCTTAGCCACCATCTCGGAGCTACAATAAGGAAACAAATCGCCGGCGTATTTCTTCTCGATACAGAAGTTATCAAACCCCTTTATGCCATAGTCGCCATTATGTAGGGTATCTCGCATCACCATGAGGCCTTTGGGCGGCTTGGATAGAAATAGAGGCGATTGCTGCTCGCGGGTATCAATTTTTAAAACAAAATCGGGAGGGAAAATAGTCGATTTAAAAGTAAAAGGAGAAAGATATCTTTTATTACGGCTACAACGTCCCGATGGGTTTGGTTTTGTTTTCAACTTTATCCTCCTTACATTTATTGGCTTTACTATTTTTTCTCATAAATAACGTATAACATTCTTTGCTACAGAAATGGTTGACTCGTTTTTTTCTATCTCTTGGAATATATTTTATTCCACACATATCACAGAATATTGGCTCTAATGGTTTTCTTGTTTTTGGTAAAATTTTCCATATAGGATCAAAATTTTCATCAAAACCAGCTATATTAGTATAACGACGATTTAACTCTTCATATTCTGCTAAAATATTACAATTACAACATCTTATTTCTAATTCTTCTACATTAATTTTTTCTTTATGGTTTTGAGTTCTAACCATTACATTGGTCTTGTAATAAAACTTTCTGTCTCTTTTTCCGTTCCCATTTATATGATGAATCTGTAAAATTCTTTTATCTTTAATACCACATTTTGCACATTGAATAGGACCACCCTTGGCAACAAGTCTTAATACCTTAACCTTTTGGTCCCAATTATGTTTCTGATCAGAACATCTATTGTTTTCCTTATTTCTTTTTCTAAATTCTTTTAGATATTGTTGTCTCTCCGGGGTAAGACGTTTATTCATATGGTATTTTCGCGATTCCTCTTTGTGTGCATCACGCCATTCTTGTCCTAAGTTCTTAATCTTTTCCATGAGACAGCTCCTTATGATAAGTATTTACATGATAATAACATAAACAATTATCGCTGTCAACTGTTCTCGCATATAGAATGGTGAACAAAATACGGTTGTCTTTAACTTATATGGTTTCAGGTGCTTTGGATTTCGATAGTTTGGTTCTTTACGCATTTTATCATCCCTTCCTTACCAATCATCATCATCATTGACTGTTTCTTTTGCAGGTTCTTTTGCCGGCGCTTTTGCAACCTTCTTCTTAACCGGCTCAGGAACAACTTCCACCACCCCATCTCCGACCGCCTCACCCTCCTCAATGAATATCCCTACCTGGCCGGCTGCATCGTATTCATCCTTACTTGCCACCGACTCCATCCATAGTTGAAACCCCTTATCCTTACACATGTCGTTCAAAATCTTCCGGTTCTTACTATCCAGCAGACTCCCGTCTTTTATCAACAACACTCGTATAGTCGGATTCAGCGCCATTGATATCCCCATACTCACCATCAGCTTCTCACCATCTGAGCATTGTGATAAAGGGATGTCATTATACAATAACCCGGCATCATCAAAGGTAAGACCCGGGACTGGAATATCAGCATCCTGGATTAACTGTACTCGATCTTCTCTGACAGTTGTAAGGGAGTTATCCAATTTGTTGTATTCATTTTGGATTGAGGTTAGAGTGGAAGTTTCTGATTTATACGTTATATTGTCTCTAATCTTGGAATTGGTATCGCCTATCGTTGATATCTGATCATTAAGGGCATCAACATCAACCACATCAATCTGGCTCATAGCCTCTTTTTCTTTGGAATACTCGGATTTGGTCTCAATAATGTATTTGTTGAGGTTAGATATTGTTTGTTCTAATGCTTCAATCTGTTCTCTCGCATTGATAACAGCGGCCTTTCTGGTATCATTAGTCGCCTCCCTGCGATCAATCTCGTTATTACTTTCCATGGCCTTAACGATCTTCGCCGAGACTTCATCAATCTCGATTACCTTTTCTTCCTTGATCTCCGGCCAGACATTGAGATTATCTACCCTCGCCTGCGCGGTCTTGAGGTCGCGGCCGATTGTCGTTCGTTCATTGTAAATATCCTTTTCCTTGCTATCCAGGGCATCCACATCCACGCCTATAAGCTCCAACAGCGCCGCCCTCTGTTTCGGTCCCTCCTGGTTGATGAACGCCAGCGGATCAAATGATATCTTCCCGATCAGCTTATCAAGAAACGATCTGGGGGTATCGCCGAACAGTACCGTATCCGGCTCGATCATAAGATTGGTTGATTTACTGGTAATAGTTTGCGTTATAGTAAATGGAGGGACTGTATCATCACCATCAATAGAAATCTTAATCGACCCCTTCTTGGCTCCTTTATGAATAGGTAAATTTGGAAATTCCTTTTTACCTTTGAATCCCATAACAAGAGCATTCAACACCGAGCTTTTGCCATTTCCATTTTCTCCCTTAAGAGCCACCATATTAGACTTTGGCCTAATATGGATTGCCCTTATTTTCATAATGTTATCAATTATTAATTCTGTTACCTGCATGTCATTTCTCCTTTCATTTTTCTGGCAAGTTTTGATTTCCGTTGATATTCGCTATTACATTTATTATGTTCAGCATAACTATGGTTGTTATATGTTCTTACGGTCATATTCTTGGGATCATCATATTCTTTACAATACCTACACCTTAACCAATTAGCATGACCAGATGCTTTATATGCCCTAAGTCTTTGGTGTAAATAAAGATGGTAAGTATTGTCTTGGCAAATCACAAGATTAGAATTAAAATTGTTATTTTTTCTTTTATCAACATGATGCACTACAGCCCCTTTAGGCAAATACTTTCCAAGTGCTTTTTCGCAAACCAAAACATGTTCAAGAATATTTCCATGTGAATTGCGATTCGGATGGTTAGGGGAAGAAATCATTCTATACCCATCTTTGTCTGTCTTCCGACCACCTTTCCAAGCTGGATTTCGACTACCACGAATAGCATGACCTCTTATAAAATCCATTGGTTCGTTTAATTTATATCCACTTTTTACTATTGTATGGGTACATATCTTTGTTTTTTGACCACATCCACAATGACAATATCCATATGGTATTTCACTTGTCATTTTTTGACTTTCGATCCCTATCAAAGTAGTAACTTTTACATTTTGGACACCTTCTAACATCGGGGATTCTTGGGAACCATTCATAACCGCACCTCTTACATTTGATTTTTTTTACATTTGTTTTCATGATTCCAATGTACCCCCTCTAAGTAAGTTTTGCAAGAGTTATTTTGATTTTCAGTACATTCTCCATCGTTAATTTTAATATCTTCATTTCTCATTCCTCTCCATTTCTATTGTTTGAACTTATTGTTTAGGCTCCACCACCCTACACTCCAATTCCCCGTTTTTAATCTCCCACTTTACCAGCCTTACATCACTCCCCTTTCTACTCGCATACTGATACGCTGCATTTGACATAGCTGATTTTGGGCTGGTTGCGTACGTGGTGAATTTCTGGTTATCTATTTCAATTACATAACGGATCTTGAGTGCGGGGGTGTTATTGGGTTTGGTTTTCATTGTTTATTTTCTCTCTCTCCCGATTTCCTCTGTTATTCCTTTAATCAATTTAGTAATCTCTGCCAAAACATCAATAGTCCTTCCCATTTTTTCGATACAGTTGTTCATGGTGTCGTCAATAGAATCCTTTCTATGATCTTCTATTTGCTTCTCCATTATAATTCCCCTTCCCACGGTATTGTTAATTCTTCATCCTCGAAAATATCCCCATCACAGCATGTAGACACCCACTTATACCGGACATCATTGATTATAGACCCCATAACATCCAGCCTGCCAAATCCACATTCTTGTTTTTCTACATTGCATGGTTTCCCGCATTCTCCACAAAACATAATATCACCCTTTCCCTTGTTAATTAAAATGGGGCGGACGGCACGCCCCGTACAATATATAGTGTTGTTAATAAATACCGCCTACCTCTTTGCTGATGTAATAATGGTGGGCCGGACGCTACCCCGGCTGCTTGTAACGGGTCTGAACGCTCTCCCAAATTAATTGCCCGTCGTTCTCTCTGCTGAAGGAACCTTTAATCCTAGCTTACAGAGCCTAGAGCGTTATCATGAGCGTGTCTGCTTTCCACGCCTAAACTAGAAATTGTCGTCGTCTACCACGGGCTCCGCTTTCTTCGCCTCCTTCTTTGCCGCACCCGCCTTGGCCGGGAACAGTTTACCCTCCAGATCCTCGACGGTATCGCTCATCTTACCGAACCCGATGATATTGACCGCGATCTGCTCATTGCCAGCCCTATCTTTGTAACCATTCTGCTTGGTTTTGATCCGAATAAACTGCCCAGGGAGCTTGGTCTTAACCTTCCCCATACACTTCGACTCAAACACGCTCACATCACCAGGGAAGGCCTTTGCAAACGCCGCATACAACCCTGTAGCCCCCAGGAAATCAGATATCAACTGCTCGCCCTTCGCATTTTCGGCGGCAATGGAATCAATCTCGGTCTCATGGGATATATCGGCATCGTCATCGACAACAAGCGGGACTTTCCATAACTGATCACCCCCTTTGTTGACTACCATCTCCCCTTCCTTGTTCTTCAGCTCCTCAATACCCTCTAGGAACCGGACCACATGCCAGCCATCTTCGGCACGTTTGAACCCACTCTCGATTGTCCCTCTTTCATTCGCTTCTGCTCTCATTGCTTCATTCTCCTTTTTCGGTTTGATTTTTGTTAGCCTGTTTCAGGTTATACATCTCGGCCCGGACATCTTTCAACGATTTTACGAAACCATAAACATCTACCTGATCATTATTGTAGTAGTCTTCTACAGCCTCGGTTATATCATCTTCGATTGTCCAAGCTACCCGCGAATTTTTCGGGCCATCTTTAACAAAAGGAGTTGCTCTAAATCCTTTCGTCACAAGATAGGCCACAATATTCGCATCCTCTATTATGCTTATTTCCTTTTCCTTGACTGCCACTTACGCCTCCTTTCTTGGATTTTGTGTGTATGGATCCTCCTTTCAGTTTATTTATATCCCTGCATTCGCTTCTTCAAAAATCTTCCGCACATTAAACCGCCGATTAACAATCCCCTTAGACGGCATTGCCCCGGTCCATTTCGCCAGGTAATCCTCATTGGTGTTGAATGACACAATAGGCGCGAACCGTTTCCAGGTATCTGCAGTGGTCGCATCTGGTCCTAACGGTTCGAGTTCCGTATCAATATCCGCAGGAGTCAGTAACCCGATAAAGTCAAAGAACCCGTCCATTGCCTTACTAAACTCCTGCCCCATGAGTGCAGGCGCCGCGGTTAATGCCCGGTTCCACTTTGGTCTGTCGGTTAATCTCGCACTACACACCACATCGTACCCAGACATGGTAAGTCTCTGTAATGCCCTCATGAGTCGGTTCATTTGTCCTGATAAAGCTCCATATCCTTCCATTGACAACTTAACCTGAGCGGTGAGCGCCTTTTGGATTTCGTCTTGTTCTTTCTCGGTCTTCGCTTCGAAGTTCTCCTGTAGAATTTCAAGTGATAAATGAACCAGCATAAGGTGAGTAAGCGAATCAAGAAATATAGTCTTCCCACCCTCAAATCTTTCCGGGCTCATACACGTTTCAATCAGATCATCAAAATCTTCATATACTCCAACCTTCATTTTTAGGTCTGGTCGGTTGATAGCAGCTTTTGTAGTCGATATCTTGCGTCCCTCTGCCGTGATATAAACAATAGGATCCTGTGAGGTCTGAATTACGGTTGCTGTTTTCCCACATCCAGCCATACCGTAAATAAGCAGTAGATTCCCCTGTTGCTCTGTTAGATTCTTATAGTTCTGTAATTTCATTGTTCTCCCCTTCCATTGTTAATTATTATTTATCCCGAATCTTAAACATATTCTCGCTAACATTCTCGTTCCTGCATATCTTTTGGAATTCGCACGGATGACCATATACATTCCCACATGCTTGGAAATTTTTATAGAAATTATTGTTATATCGACAACTCAATATTTCCAATACCACTTGCTGATATCGTCGCTTGATCTCATCCAGGTCAAATTCACCCCGGTAGAACTTCCTCCCATATCGTTTCTTCTGTTTATCATATCCAATGAAATACTTACTCGGGCGACTCAAAATATCCTCATACACCCTATTATACATTTCATCAGGGCTTTCTTCTGTCTTCCTGTTTTCTTTTTGTTGCGGGAATTGAACAACCTCCATGATCACATATTCGAGGTTTGGATCGACGAGAAAGTACGTTCCCATCTGGGATTGGATATAAAAAGGGTCCAGGTAGAATTCAGGGCGCCCACTCAACTTGTCCTCGGTAAAATAGGTCGCGTATTTCCGATCATAGAACCCGGCGACTTTAACGGGAAACATCCATGTTCTGTTATCAGATTTTGCGTCACGGCGATCAGCCCAGAGATTCACTTTCTCGGCGTTTATACTAATTGATGGTATAAAAGAAGATGGTGATAGGATAACTTCATATTCCATATCCACCTTCGTTTGCAATTCATATTCAGGGTCAACCTCAATTTCCAGCTCCTTATACGCATGATAAAGAGCCCTAACCTTAGCAACTATCATCGATGGGATCTCGTATTCTTCAATGGTTTTTATTATCTCAACATCACCACCAAGATGTTTTTGTTTTAGGATATCCCATAGTTTCCCTGCCTTTAATGGATTCCCAAAAAACGGGGGTCGCATTTCTATTCCAAGAATTTTCTTCAGATAGTACATACGAGGACAGGTTAGAAAATCGCCGATCGAGGAATGTGACAACGGAACATGGCGTGTGATATCAGCAACGCACCGATACGCGCCTGGCTGTTTACAATATCCACATACCCCGGAAATAATATCCATGTTGGAGTCTTCCGGGTATTGATAAAAAGTACATTCTCGATTGTCAAATGTTGGTTGGAATTTGGAGCATAAAGAAGTATCAAGTAAATTTCTCATTCCCATTTCCCTTTCCCTTTCTCATTCACATAATTAATACTTGAGTCCCTTTATATATGCGTTGTTTTATATTGTCAAGAGTTTTTTTTAATTATTTTATATTGCGTGTTGTGTGGATATGTTCGGCATCCCGGCCCGCCCTGTTATTTCTTTTCTGCTACATTCTCAGCTTCAATCTTTATTACACTCCTGCTGGATAATCATACGCATCGAGGTCAGTTATCTTTTTGTTTGCCATGTTATTTTCTCCTTAAATTCTTTACCAACACCCCCGCTGGCCGTGGTATAACTTTTTTAATAGGAATTATTTTTCCTCCCATTGCTTTCGTCTCATAATCTTTAGGAAGCCCAACTGTTACTGGAATGGACGGCCATAGTGGGGTAGACTCTTCGTCAATATCGTAAACTGCTCCCCTTGTGATATTCCCTTGATCGTCCTTTAGATTGGTCAACAATTCAAGTAAATCTAAATCTGGTTCGTCTTCTCCTTTAATACACTCTGCTTTCATTATAGCAACATCCTCATGTGAGGGATTAAGAACGATTATTTCTTGTGTCTCTGGGTCATAGCTCCCGAATGGATGAGATACGAGTGAAGGCTTCCCACCATTACCGAAGCAGGGATGGTCGGGAGCTTGGTACATTGCTTTAATGTCTTTTGTGGTTTTGTCTCGAAGAATAAATATCCAGAAGACTTCGCCGGAGGAAGTGACGTATCTTTGTTGGGCGTAACCCATGGCGAAACTATATTCATTCCCAAGAAAAATGTTGGTGAGATAGGAGGTCGAACCAGCAGTGCCATCACCCCCCGCAATAGAGGCTAAAACCTCGTAGTAGGGATGACTCGCATTTGTTTTAGTCTGTGGATAAAATCCGTACTCACCACCGGGAAGAGTTATATTTGCCTGCGTACCTGTTACATTTACACTCCCCTGCGAGGTTTTTAGCTTGGCTTGGGTGACATAAGCATTTGATACGGTTTCAAATCTTGAATCATTTCCTGCCGCCGCTTTTATACCCGTTGTTCCAAGTGTCCTTAATCCCGCCGTACCTGCTGCTGGATCTTTCAAGGCAGCAGCAAAATCAGCTGAGACAATATTTGTGACAATGGGCTTGTTATTCGCAAAATCCCATATACTCAACCATGCGTTGTTTGCCTCGTTTCGCAGTTTTATAATCTTATTTGTTGTATCACCCCACCACATCCCGGCTACGAGATCTGATGGAGCATCCGGTCCCCAAAATGTCGATTTCAATGCCACAAAGTTGTTTTCAATATTTTGCATGTCTGTCTGGACTCCGTGATTTGTGGCAAAACAATTATCAGTGTATGTCTGTGACATTAAGTTCCTCCTTAAATTCGGCCAAGGCTTGTTCAACCTCTGCCTCTTTTGATTTTTTGGACATATGCTTGTCTCTGATCTTTTTGGTTTTAGACTTTAATTGCGCCTTGAAATCCTTCTTGTTTTTCCACGCCACGCAGGTCGTGTCTAATATCTCACCTGTCTCTGCATCGGTCACATGAATGTAAACCACATGCCCACTTTTATCATTTACAACTTTATCTATTTTACATTCAATCATATTAGCTCCAAAATGCTGCTTTCATGTTGAGTTCTTTGATGTATAAATTCGCATCGGCCTGCGGGTCTGTGATTTCAATTTCAATCTGGATATATCGTGCCGTAAATTCAGGTGACAGTATCTGAAAGAAATCCGCCTCAAATGGATAAACCCCCGTAGCCGTTCCCCACTTGATTTTAGCACTCAGGATCGCCGCTACGTCGGGAGTGGTAAGCTCGTACCATCGAGTATTCGAGTCGGTCTTATCCGCCCACGTTGTCGCCCCCGGGAATATCCCTTCCCAAGTGACTGCGGACGAGACAAAGACTGTCAAGAAGTCGCCCCATACCCTGACGGTCTTTTCCGACCCAAGATCATATTCAGGAGACGTCCATGTTCCAGTCAAAACTCCGGCTGTATGGCTACATTTAAGACAATCATCGCCACTATACAATTCATACTCCGTGTTGTCGTGGGTCCCTATCCCGTTGTAATCCCATGACCAAGTATTCTTGTCCGAGTATCCCGGTGGGTAAAAGACAGTCACGGAGGCGGATACGGGGGTTTCAGAGTAAGAGCCACTGTTATCCTTCGGGGAGCACCAAAGCGTAAGAGCACCTGGTTTAACTCCGGTAAGGCGAAAGTTTGGCGTCTCGTTCGAGGCCATAAATACCCCGCCAACCCAAGCGTCACCTATTCGCAATTCATAGACCGAGACGTCCGGATTAGACACCCCATCCCCATACACGCTGACTGTATCACCTGCGGCGGTTGCTACAATACCAACCATGCTATCCGGGAGTTCCGTTTTTCCTAAAATGTACTGAGAAAACGTATAAACCGAATCGAAGTTTTCCTTCACGCCGAAAATGGAAACAGAGCGAATTTTCATGTAGTACGTTTCGCCCTCTTCTACCGGATCGAGCACATAATCAGAAGTGGCCTTTGTTATAAACCGATAATCCCCGGCCCCTATCTTCACCCAGATTTCAGCATAGTCCCAGAATGGATATGAGGTTACCGGAGGCGGATCAAAGTCAATCTTCCATCGGGTAAAGCTCCTGTCTCGGTAATAATAGACCTCTTCCTCTTTGGTCACGTTGATAACCGACTGTACCGCTGCGGAGGGGCTTAGAA
>Ga0075124_10001744_pt1 | contig 10140 bp, 9 predicted proteins | sample AntAceMetag02UKS_FD_69809 | JGI IMG/M metagenome (GOLD analysis project Ga0075124, IMG submission 69809) | Saline lake microbial communities from Ace Lake, Antarctica - Antarctic Ace Lake Metagenome 02UKS | ecosystem: Environmental > Aquatic > Non-marine Saline and Alkaline > Saline | place... | reverse complement strand
ATAAAATGGCAATTGACGTAGCAAATGAATTGGAAGAGGTTGACAGCATTGAGGTAACTACCCTTATAGATAACTATGTTGACGTTCTTCTGAGAAATTCCCCTGGGGTTACGCGACCTCCACTTGCAATAACAGGAACAATTCCCACTGACGCTCTCTTGGCCGAACATGGTCTCTCTCTCATGATTACAGTAAAAAAAGATGAGAAATCTCACTGTATTCTCTTTGATTGTGGATATACCAAGATTGGTGTACCCCATAATATGGAGATTTTGGGCGTAGATCCACAGCAAATAGAGGCCATTGTCCTCAGCCATGGCCATATGGATCATACTGGTGCACTTTACCCTATTGCGAAGAGCCTGAAAAAATACATTCCCTTAATACTCCACCCTGATGCCTTTCTTTCGCCCCGTTTCTTTGGACTCGACGATGGAAGAAGGCTCTTGTTCCCCCAAACCCTCATAAGAAATGACATAGAGAAAAATACTTCTCTTACAATAGTTGAAAAGGAATCTCCATCGTTATGGATGGATAATATGATAGCAATAACAGGAGAAGTTGAACGGATAACAGAGTTTGAAAAAGGACTGCCGAATGCCTCTATGGAAAGGAATGGAAAGGTGGAACCAGATATAATACGTGATGATCAATCTATTGTAATAAAGGTAAAAAATAAAGGGTTAGTGATAATTTCTGGATGTGGTCATGCCGGTATTATCAATACTGTTTTTTATGCCAGAAAGATAACAGGTATTGATAAAATTCATGCTGTTTTGGGTGGTTTTCATCTGTCAGGGCCCATTTTTGAGCCTATAATAGAAAAGACAATTATTGAGTTTAAGAAAATTAAACCTGAAGTTATTATCCCGATGCATTGTACAGGATGGAAGGCCATTAAGAGATTCTCAGATGAATTCCCTTCAACCTTCGCACTTAACAGTGTAGGAACAAGAATTACCTTTGTGTAGGAATGTTTCGCAATGAGAATTTTAATCTATTTAATTCCAATTCTATATGTAATTTGTCCTTATGACCTGTTGCCTGATTTTTTCGTGGGTCTTGGGTGGATTGATGATTTGATAGTATTGGGAGCTCTTTACTGGTATCATTTTATTCATCGACCAGCAAAGGCTAAGGCAAGATATGAGAATGCTTATCGCCAAGCAGGGCAGGGGAATCAAAGCAAGGCCTACAATGAAAACCAAAACAATGATCAAAAAGATAAAAGGTTTTCGCAACACGACCCATATAATATCTTAGGAGTTAATAGGCATGCCTCAGCTAGTGAAATAAAAAATGCCTATAGAAAATTAGCTAACAAATACCATCCTGACAAGGTAAATCATTTAGGTGATGAATTTAAGTCATTAGCAGAGAAGAGGTTTAAAGAGATTCAAGAGGCATATCAGAAGTTAACGGCAAAATAACAGAACAAGTCAAGGCAAAGCTAAATTCCGAGATAGGCCTCCCGTATTTCTGAAGACCCCTTTATTTTTTCAGACGTTCCTTCGGATTTAATTTGACCCTCATGCATTATGTAGACATAATTCGATGCATCAAGGGTAGCCTCTGCATTTTGTTCTACAAGAAGTATCGTCAATCCAACATCTGCTTGTAATTTTTCAACAGTTTCAAAAATTTCTCCGACAAGTTTAGGCGCCAATCCCTGGCTCGGCTCATCTAACATGATCAATTTCGGTTTTGTCATAAGCGCCCTGGCAATAGTTACCATCTGTTGCTGCCCTCCACTCAGTGTGACAGCTTTTTGTCTATCTCTTTCTTTTAGGATAGGGAATAAAGAGTAAACAAGCTCAAGGGAGGCATTTATGTTTTTAATGGCCTCTTTGCGATAGGCACCCATTAATAAATTTTCATGTACGGTCATACCCCCAAATAGATGTTTTCCCTCAGGAACCAGGGCAATACCAAGATCCACCTTTTTATGGGTTGGGAGGTGAGTTATTTCCTCATCTTCGTAGAATATTTTACCTCCCCATGGCTCAACCGAACCCAACACAGTCATGAGGAAGGTTGATTTACCCACACCATTAGGCCCGAGCAGGGCTGTTATAGAACCTTTCTTAACCGCTAAACTTGGTTTCCACAATACCTGCATGGGTCCATAGCCAGATTCAAGATTCTCGACCCTTAACATACTATTCATCCTTATTTTTCACTTCTTTCCAAACCTCAGATCGCCATTTGGATTCGTCCTTAGAATGCCCTAAATATACCTCGATTACCCTTGGATCAGTCAAGGCCTCCTCTGTTTTGGCATCCACTAATTTTGCACCTTGATTTATTACGATTACTCTCTCGGCCAAGCCGGCTACCGCTCTCATGATGTGCTCGACCATGGAGACTATGGCTATCTTCTCTTCGTCTTTTATCTTTTTGATAAATGTGACCATATTATCGATATCCTTGGGATTCATCCCTGCCATAGCCTCATCCATCAAAAGGAGTTTTGGTCTCATTGCGAGAGCCCTGGCAATTTCCATCAATTTTTTCTCTACAGGGGTAAGGGTCCCGGCAGCTTTATCCCTATAAGCCTCCAATCCAACCATATCAATATACCGGTCTGCAATCTCCAGGGAGTCATCCACGGTAACTTTTTCTGCCAATGTACCAAACATGGCACCAATCGCTACATTTTCCCTGACGCTTGCCGAGCTAAAAGGCCTGGGAATCTGAAAGGTTCTCCCTAACCCAAGTGGTGCTCTTTTGAATGCAGGTAATCTGGTAATATCTTTTCCATCAAAGATGACTTTCCCTTCTTCTGGGCGATAAACTCCGCTAATAACATTAAAAAGGGTGGTTTTCCCGCTCCCGTTTGGCCCGACTATTCCAATTAATTCGCCTTCTTTGATTTCCAGGCTTATCTTATCGACTGCCACCAAACCTCCGAAGCGTTTTGTTACGTTCTCAAGCTTCAATAATGCCATGAGTATTACCTATTCGATAAACATTTCTAATTTTGTGCCCTTTAATTTACTCTTCAGCAGTCCTACAACACCCTCTGGTGCTATCACAATTATGATAATAATGATTGGCGCGAATATGAGGAGTTGAAATCCTGGCATGATGACCGCGAGCCAATATTTCGACAGCCCGTAGATAAGCCCGCCAACAACAGGACCCAGAAGTGTGCCTGCACCACCAAGTAGAACCACCACTATGCACTCCACTGTGTAATGTATTACAAAGACATCGTCCGGGTATACATGGCCAAGCTTTAATCCCCAGGCCATAGCCCCAACACCTGCTCCAAGCCAGCCACTAGTCAAAAAAGCAATTGTTTTGTACTTGTTCGCATTTATCCCCATGACCTTAGCTGCATCCTCATCTTCCCTTACTGCAGTCAGGGCATAACCAATCTTGCTTCTCATAAAATACATATTCAAAAAGGCAGCCAATGCAGCTATAATAAAGACTGAAAAATCGGCCCAGAACGAGGTGAGCTGGTTGACTGTAGTCCTTCCCAGGGCCTGCACGAGTGCCCCGTAATATATGAGACCTTCAGAGCCACCCCAAATTTTTGCTCCTTCTATGAAGTGCCTGAGCCCCTCATTTATACCAATACAGGCTATAGCAAAATAGGCCCCCCTGAGCCTTAAGGCAATGAACGCTTCAAGAAGTGCCGATAACGACGCAAGGAACATGGCAAACAATATTCCTATACCTATAATACCTATTCCAAGCCATTCATACTGAGAAAAATATGTTATCCCTAATGACATTCCATAGGTACCTAAGGCGATAAAGGTTACGTAGCCAAAATCCACATATCCCGTCATCCCCATAAATATGTTCCAGGACTGTCCCAGGGCACAATAAAAGGCAAGCAATGCTACCATCTGCCACATACCCGGCATAGAGAAACCGATTATAAACATGATGAGGTATGCAGCAAACACAGGAATGAGTGGATAATATTTCGGTAAGGTCTTTTTCATTTACTTCCCAAGAAGTCCAGTAGGTTTTATTAAAAGGAGAAAAAACAGCATCCAAAAGGCCAGAGATACCGTCAAGGAGAACGGTGCCACTCCTGGTATCAGGGCAAACAGGGTATAGGCACCGTTCTCTATAAGGCCAAATATCAACCCTGCGAAAAAAGCGCCATACGGAGAGGTAAGCCCACCCAGAACAGCTATAACAAAGGCCTTCAGGGTATAGACCCCACCCATGTAAGGGTTGATACCCACCGGGATAAACATTGTAAGCAAAACCCCGCTCATTACTGTTAAGCCAATCCCAATGGCAAAGCTCAGGGCATATATCCAATCTACATTAACCCCACACACCCTTGCCCCTTCCCTATCCTCCATAACGGATCTTATTGCAGTTCCTAACCTTGTTTTACTAAACCAGAGGTATAGAAATAAGGCGATAGCTGTGCTGCCGATGAATGCATAGACTTTACTCATGGGTATAGTGGTTATAGGAAGTGTTATCTTTCCAAGACCCCAATTATAGCCTCTGAAATCAGCGCCAAAAATAAGCTTGGCAATCTCCTCCAGAAGAATGCCCATAGCAAAGGTGGCAAGAAGTGAGGTAAGCTCCGGGGCCTTTATTAATCTCCGTATCACGGTATAAAAGAAGAAAAATCCTAATGCCATTCCAATAATCAGGGCTGCTGGAAGAGCTATCACTGGAGACAGGCCCAAGGCCGTAAACATAGTCAGCGTTACAAATGCTCCAACCATAATGAATTGACCATGCCCGACATTAACCACGTTGATAACACCGAATATGAGGCTCAATCCCATTGTAGCCAGGCCATAAACACCCCCAAGGAGCAGCCCATGAGTCAAATTTCCCGCCAGCAGTGTAAAAAACATACCGTCCTCTTTTATGCCCTGTTAGAAAAATCTTGCTCAAGCATTCTAACAGGTTTTGTTCTGTATAAACTTAATATAGAAAATCTCCTCACCTCATAGAAAACTCTTCACTAAAGGGAGGAGATTTTTTATGATTCTATTAGAACTTGGGTTTTGGATAGATGAATTTGGCTGTTGCTGCCTCAAGAGGCCACACAATAACCCTTTTGCCATTCTGCCACTGCATGTCTACCATGGAGTGACCTATCTGCATCCCTGTAGTATCATCAACATCCCATCCTCCATAAAAGGACATGAACTTTAATTTGCCAAGGGCTGCCCTTACTTTATCCTGGTCAATAGAATTAGCCATCTCCGCAGCTTTTACATAGGCCAAAACCTGGGCCCCTGCTTCTGCGGCATGATAGTCCGGTATTATATCTTTGCCCAGTGCCTTTTTAAAAAGAGCTACAAATTCATCTTGACTTGGGCCAATCCATTCGAGGCCGAGTTTTTTGGCTCCTTTTGGGGAAAATGTTACGCCATATTCCCAGTGAGAGGGTCCCATTACCCCTTCTGCTATATGGCCGCCCAAGGCTTTATAGTAGGCAGGTAATGTTGCAGATGCAACCAGTGATACGGCCTTGACGTTTATATCCAGGTCTGACATTTGTCTGGCAAACAGCTGACCATCCACGTAATGTCCACCACCAACCACTATCTCTGGTTTCCTTGCTTTCATATCTGATAGAAGGGGAGTTAGATCGGCTACACCTTTCGGGTATGTCCTCTTAAATACGACCTTGAATCCAAGTTCTTCGGCGTGCTTTTCAGCGCCACCCATGGTCATCCTGGCGAATTCTGAATCCTCATAAGCCAATGCCACGTTTTTAACGTTAGGATCAAAGTGTTTAATCATGTCAAGGGTTCCCATATGATATTTGGATCCTGGTCCTATCGTTTGCACAATATACTGGAAGCCCTGCTTGAAAATTCGGTCGCTCGCTCCTCCGTGATCCATATAGACCATGTTATATCTTTCAGCCACAGGAGCTCCAGAAAGAGTGAGCCCTGAACTATATGCGGAAAAAACAACGCTAACTTTATCAACCGTGATCAGCCGCTCAATAAGGCTTGTTACGCCCTCTTTTTTTGATTCACAGTCATAATATTTATAGTCAAGAGGAATCCTTTTCTTACCTACAAGCACACCAGCATATACATTATTTACCCAGTCGATACATGCCTTTATTCCCCCGATGGCCTGCTCCCCTGCCTTTGCATATTTTCCAGAAAGGCAGGCTGGGTGCCCAATTACCAACTTTTTTGGCGCTGCAAGGGCATTTGCTGAAATAAAAAACCCAACAATAGCTATAAAAATTATAGCAGTTTTAAAATAATTTCTTTTCATGCTACTCCCCCTTTTTAGTTTATGTTAAAGAAAATAATGTGTAGCACCTAAAAAATATAAAAAAATCCTGTTATGTAATCTACATAACAGGATTTCAAAAGTCCCCTCTGAAGTTGGTATTCAGAAAGACCAATAAATATTTAATTAAAGGGTGGATTGCTAATAGCATTATTCTGAACCAAAAAGGTTTGTAGAACAACACACCATTACTGCCATTACTTTTTTATTGGCTATTTGTCAACAAATTTATCAAAAATCCTTTCAGAAAAAATTACTATGCGTATTTGATCGTTCTGTGACTCTTTTAAGATAATCACTTGTTTCTTTCGGTGTCCTGTGTCTGAGTAATTGATAAAGTTTATCGCTTGACATAGAAGAGACATGATACCTTTGAATTATCTTTTGTCGGATAGCAGTCGGACCCCAGTTATATCCGCATATTGTCAGGTAGAGACGTTTATCCCTTCCTTGAATATCGGCAAAATGTTTGTTGTAGAGGAGATAAAGATACGCGGAGCCAAGATTGATATTATTAACAGGCTGGTAAAGGTAGGGTGGTGTAATAATTCTATTCTGCTTATAGATAAACTGGTATGCCTCTCCCCAGAGGAGGTCTATCCTTCTTTTTAACTCTTGCAATTCACGTCTCTGCTGGTCTTCTATCTCATCCCATTGCTTTTCTATCCCCAGAACATTTTTTCGCCATGTTTCTTTAGCGGCCCTTTCTAATTTCTCCCATTCATTCAATTCTTCCCCATGTTTTTCACTATAGCCGATAGAGGAGAAAAGAAATGGATAGATAATTGCGAATATTACTAAGAAAAAAAAGCTCTTTCTGATTTTCACCATTGTCTCCTTGTTAAAAATTATGTTTAAATGCAATCCATTGCATTAATGTGTTAGTAAAAAATCTTTCCAGAGGCGATTATGATGAAAAAAAACCTATTAAAAAGCAGCCTTGTAAATATAGTCATTTCAGATATTGATTTAACACCAGGTCCATTCTGCATGAGCTTTCATTTTAACCTGGAACCACTTAAGGCGTCTATTGAAAAATATGGTGTTATAAATCCGCCATACCTGCTTAGAAATCCCGATAACAATTTTTTAGTAGTTGCCGGTTATGCAAGGCTCATGGCTGTAATAGAATTGGGGTGGCATGATATAGCATGCCACGTGTTGCCTGATAGTTTCTCATTGTTTAATGCGCTTTTATTTAATTTAAATGATAATCTCATTCATCGTCAATTTAATAGTATTGAAAAAGGGATGATTTTACAAAGACTCACCCATTTCATTAGCACAGAAGAAATAGTAACCAATTTCATGCCTATTCTTGGTATTCCTTCAAACAAACAACAATTAGAATTATTTTTGGGTTTAGACGAGTTAGAAGAGAGAATAAAGATTTCTATTGCTATTGAACAATTGTCCATACGGGTGGCTGGGTTATTGAGGCATATTGATAAAAACGATCGGCTCAAAATTAATAATCTATTTACCTCTTTAAAATGGAGCTTTAATCAGCAATGGGAAACTATTCAATGGATTAAAGAAATTGCCAGCAGGGAAGGGTGCTCAATTAACAAGATTATCAATTCAAAAGATATTAATGAGGTTTTACATAATACGACGATGAATAAACCACAGAAGGTAAAAGCCATAGTTAGGATACTGAAATTCAGAAGATTTCCATCCCTTTCTAAGGCTGAAAAATTATTTATCAAGGGTGTTTCCAATCTTTCTCTTCCCTTAGGAGTTAAAATAATTCCCCCACCTTTTTTTGAAGGGACTGATTACAAACTCGAAGTAACGTTTAGAAAAGGTGAAGATCTTAAAGAAAAATTAGCTAATTTATGTAACGTACCTGAATTAAAACACATACCCGATTTTTGGAAGGGCATATAACATTTCGGATTGTAAAAAAGCATTTATATGGGGCCTATGAAGCGATTTAAAGTAAGGCGAATCTTGATTGAAAGAGAGGCTGAAAACGACTCTCTTTCAAAGAAGATAATTGAACAATTACCAAATATACCAAGAGAACGTGTAGGATCAAATGAATTAGCCTTGTGGGAAGATATTGAAGAGATGGATAAAGACTCACTGCGGCTTATCCACTATAAAGGTGAATTTCTTAAACCCTGCCCAGGTACAAGGAGATATATCTGCTGTGGGTATCAGATCCTCAATGTAGGGATCAACTGCCCGATGGACTGTAGTTACTGTTTTCTTCAATCCTACGTCAACCAACCATCATTAAGGCTTTTTACTAACTTAGAAGATAAACTTAATGTGATCGGTGAGTTTATCGATAACCATCCAGAAAGGATATTTAGAATTGGAACCGGAGAGTTCACCGATAGTCTTGCCCTAAATTATATTACCGGATGGACTCATTTTTTACTTCCTTTCTTTTCATCCAGAAAGAACTGTATACTGGAGCTCAAGACAAAAACCTCTTTTACCAAAGACATTATTAACAGTAGGTACAAAAAAAGAATAGTTATCGCATGGTCTTTAAACACCTCTCGAATAATAGCCAATGAAGAGGAAAAAACAGCAAGCCTAAAAGAGAGAATCATTTCCGCACGGGAATGTCAAAAAGCAGGGTTTGTGGTAGCGTTTCATTTTGATCCCTTACTATATTATTCAGGATGGGAAAATGAATATGAAGAGATTATACAGCTTTTGGAGAGATATATTGATCCAACCTCTATTATTTGGATAAGCATTGGCTCTTTTAGATATATGCCAGATCTCAAGTGGCATATTTTGAAAAGATTCCCAGATACACATATCTTTGATGGTGAATTTATTACCGGTTTAGACGGTAAGCAGAGATATTTCAAGCCCATCAGGGTAGAAATGTATGCTAAGTTATCAGAAAGATTGAAAAAATGGTATGATAATTTGGGGATTTATTTTTGTATGGAAAGTGATGATGTTTGGGAACAATCGCTGGGATGGTCACCAAAAAATTCTTCAAATCTTTCGAAATACCTCGACAACCGAGTAAGAATGGTAATGCCTGCTTGAAAAATGACGAAAGTAAAGGGAAAGTGATCCTTGTTATCTATTTTTTAATGTGTTAGAAAAAAACGATTTAATCTAAAAGGTTGCGCATTCCTTTTAATAAACTATTATGTATTACTTAATTAAATACGGTATGTTACGAGAAAATGATAATGTAACATATTAACAATTAACTCAAAGTTATTCCAAAGGAGGAGTTATGGAAATAAAAAAAATTGGTGTTGTTGGTGCAGGAACAATGGGCAATGGTATCGCTCAGACAGCAGCCCAGATCGGCTGTGATGTTGTCATGAGAGACATAGAAATGAGATTTGTGGAAGGGGGAATGAAAAGCATCGAGAGGTTTCTTTTAAAAAGTGTTGAAAAAGGGAAAATGGATACCAAACAAAAAGACACCATTTTTGGCCGAATAAAAGGCACAACTGACATGGTTGACCTTCAAGATGTTGATTTTGTCGTAGAAGCCGTTATAGAAGATTTAGATCTAAAAAAGAGTGTTTTTAGTCAGTTAGATGAATTATGTAAACCCGATGTTATTTTGGCTACCAATACATCATCTATGTCAATTACAGAAATAGCAGCAAGTACGAAACGGCCTGATAAAGTTTGTGGAATGCATTTTTTTAATCCTGTGCCATTAATGCGTCTTGTGGAAATAATCAGAGGCTATTCAACAAGTGACGAAACGATAAAAGCGACAACAGAATTAGCTCAGAAAATGGGTAAAACAACTGTAGAGGTAAAAAAGGACTCACCAGGTTTTATAGTTAATAGAATAATGATTCCCCATATGATAGAGGCCATAAAGATTGTTGAGGAAGGCATTGCATCCATTGAGGACGTTGATAAGGCAGTGAAAAATGGTCTCAA
>Ga0075124_10001741_pt1 | contig 10146 bp, 12 predicted proteins | sample AntAceMetag02UKS_FD_69809 | JGI IMG/M metagenome (GOLD analysis project Ga0075124, IMG submission 69809) | Saline lake microbial communities from Ace Lake, Antarctica - Antarctic Ace Lake Metagenome 02UKS | ecosystem: Environmental > Aquatic > Non-marine Saline and Alkaline > Saline | place... | reverse complement strand
GGGCATACAAATTATAGAATGCTTTACAGTAAATCTGGAAATAGAAAACTTGCAGCTTCTTACATGTCACGCGTTCATAGTGTAAATTTCGGTGCTGAAAACTCAACTTTTACTATGCATTTAAAAGAATTATCTGTTCCAGCCGAAGACTACACACAGACACAGGTAACAAATGCAAAAACAGTCGGGCTTGATATTTATACGACCATTAAAAACACAGCCGTTATTCTAACTAGTGGTGCTAATGATTTTGTTGATGCTCGCTATAACCTGATAGCTTTTGAAGATGCTTTGCAGACTGATCTTTACAATCTTTTAAGGGGTACTGGAACTAAAATACCTCAAACACTTCAGGGGGTTAATAGACTTGTCGACCAATGTGAAAAAACATCTAGGGAGTTTGTACGAGCAGGTATGTTAGCACCAGGAACTTGGACAAGTTCAGATTTCTTTGGTAACTTAGAAACTTTTGAAAGGAATATCGAAGACAATGGTTTTTATTGGCTTGCAGGAAGTCTCGCTAATCAGTCGGCTGCGAGCCGTGCTAATAGAGAGAGTCCCGTAATTTCTGGCGCAATAAAATTAGCAGGTGCGATCCACCAGGTATCGGTCGTGGTATTCGTAAATGCATAAGGTTTAACGACTTACGCAGGGCTAAACAGTTGATTGACAATGTGCGTTGCACTGTATATAATAACTTACCTTAACAACATTAGGTAGGTTATGAGTAAGGGAGTAGAGTTTATAAAAGATATTGGCATGAGAAAGCCAAAAGAAGACAGCCCGAAGAAGTATAGATATTTTTTAGGGCTGTGTTTACATTGTGGAAAGGAGTTCGAGTCACAGGCAAGGCATTTTAAGAAGTTGAAATCTTGTAGAGAATGCTCGTCGGGGATTAGACCAAAAGAAATATATAGTAGAACTCATGGCCTTAGAAGGCATCCGTTGTATGAGATTTGGGCTGGGATGAAAGGCCGTTGTAACAATGAGAAAGAGCTTTGTTATAAGAATTATGGTGGACGCGGAATCGAGGTTTGTTTGGGATGGAAAATTGATTTTAAGCTTTTTTATGATTGGTCTTTGGAAAATGGTTATGAGAAAGGACTCCAGCTCGATAGAATCGATAACGATGGAAATTATGAGCCTGGGAATTGCAGATGGGTGACACAGTATGAAAATGTAAATAATACTGATAGGATGAGAACGACTAATAGCTCAGGGTATATAGGGGTTTTTAAGATCAAGACAAGTGGAAGATTTATGGCTTATATATGTGTAGAGGGAAAGAGAAAACATCTTGGCATATTTTCCACAGCCGAAGAAGCAAGTGCAGCTTATGAGAAAGCAAGAAAAGAAAAACTTTTAAAGATGAGGAAATAAATTATGGCGATAATCTCAGTATCAGCAGATAGCACCACGCTAGTCCTTAATGGCACGGCTATAAGTGACTTAGTATCAGGAGATATTATAACCCTTGTTCCAGTTAACCCTGCTACAGCTCATATAAACAGTTCCAATGGTGGAGTTAATATAAATGAGCGTACAGATCGTGGTGTATATGATCTTACGGTGAGGGTACAAAGATTAAGTGGGTCTGACGTTTTCTTAAATAATGCCCTTCGACAATCACCTCCAACGATTTTCAATGGTTCTCTAAAAGAGAACTTTAATCGTGATGGAACTGATGGCGTGGAATCTTGGCTATTAGAAAGCGGAAGCATTACAACACAGCCAACAAAAACCATTAACGATGAGGACGGCAACGCCCTTTCGGAATATGTAATACGTTTTAGAAATGCTGTCCGCAATCTTTAAAAAGGGTGTAATATGAAAAAGCAAAGTATTGCTGCGTTAGATATGATAAAAGCTGTTTATGAAGATAGCGAAGCAACTATTAATAAACGAATTTATAAGATAACAAAAACCAATCATAGAGATCGTCGAACAGTTTTTGCTTTTTTTACGAAATATAAAAAAGAATTAGCAGAGATGAATTTCTCATTTTTAGAAACGCCAGAGTTTGAAAAAGTTGAGTATATTATAAATGATATTGTGCTTTTCAATGGGAGTTTAATTTCTAAGCTACCAGATCATTGGGAAAAATATCCCGAGGATTATATGATTTTTATAATAAATATGATCCAAGTAATAAGTTATCCTTTTTTTCAAGATGTCGTTGGCGGTTAACAGTAGCAACGCAAACGACCGTAAATAATCTTATTGCTAAGACAAATGTCAGTGATGAAGATATGGCGATTTTTTACTTATCAAAACAGGGTTATGGTAGCATTGCAGAAATAAAAGAACTAGATACGCCAGAGTTTTTGGATCTTATAGAATTTGAGCAGATATCAAAGGCTATGGAAAAACATTATATGAGTGAAGCTCATCGGAGGTAATTATCGCTACTGTAACCGAGTTAGTAACAAAATTTGTCTTTCAAGGTAGCACAGCACCTCTAAAAGAATTTAATAGCAATCTTGGCAAAAGTATTATTTCTCTAGGAGTGTTTTCAACTGCTACAATCACAGCGTCGGCTATTTTTGTAAAATGGACAAATAACATCCTCTCTTCTCTTGATCCTCTTATTAGGTTATCAAAACAAACTGGTGTATCAACACAGTACATACAAGAAATGGGTTATGCTGCCACTATTACTGGATCGAGTATCCAAGCCATTGAACAAACAATTACCAGCCTAAGTCGTAAAATTGGAAGTGCAACGCTTAGTGGAAACGCTGATTTTTCTCGTCTAGGCATATCAATACGAAAAGCAACAGGTGAAATAAAAACCGCCGACGAAGTCCTCGGAGAAATATCAAAACGATTCAAGGAAATGAACCTTTCCCTTTCTCAACAGGTTACTATTGCGGAATCCCTTGGTGTTGATTCCTCTCTTATAGAGCTATTGGGAAAGACATCAAGGGATATTAAAGATTTAAGAGATCAATCAAAAGGATTTGGAATTTTAACAAAAGCACAAACGGAACAGGTAGATGCTTATAACCGTTCTGTATCAAAGTTGCGTTTCAATTTTGAAGGGATAAAAAGGCTCATAGCTGTAGGACTTTCACCAGAGCTTGAAACGCTAACTAAAAAATTTGATAAACTTTTGTTCGCCAATCAGGATTTGATAGTAAATGGAATAAGTGCTTTCGCAGAAGCTATAGGGGAATTAATTTCATTGTTCGGTAGACTGTATCCAGTTTTGTTATCGATGGGAGCAATATTTTTAGCAATTAAAGTGGCTATTGGAGGGATTGGAGCTGTTTTTGGTGGTTGGATTACGCTTATATCTGCCCTTATTTTGTTGATCGATGATGTCTGGATAGGACTTAAGGGTGGCAAATCAGTATCGGGGGATTATTCAAAAAAGTTAGCAAGATTCGAACAAGATAATGATTATGACTTTATGATGGGTATCGGTAAGGATTTAACTGGGGATAAAAACTCCCCTGGTATGGGATCATTAACACAAAATAATATTATAAATGTTTCTCCTAGGGATTCGGAAATAGGAAATGTGATAAAAGACACACTCCAAGAACAAATCAATGATGCAAGCTTGCAATTGCAGGGTGGGGGTATGTAATGTCTATTATCAGAAATTACATCGATGGACAATTTCGTAATGAAAAAAAAGAAAAAGTTGGTATCGGTGGGTTTCTTGCTTTCGTAAGGATTCGAGAAAGAACTTTAAGATCGAGCGACGTTCCAACAGTATACCTTGAAGATGGAAGCTCTATAAGCGATCATATTATAAGAAAACCGCTTTCTATTCTTATAGAAGGGAACGTTTCTGATGTATATATAAGACCATTATTAATTATTTCTGCAATACAAAGAGTTAGTAAAGAGCTTGGAGTTATAACGCAATATATACCGGAACGAACAGTATCCCAAATAAGTGTTGTCGCTAGCATTGCAAACGATTTTACTAGTGCTATTGATAGAGTTGATTCCGTAATAGATGCAGGACAACAACTTGCTGGCTATGCAGGGTTAATAGACAATGCGTCAGGCGGTAATATAAAAACCTTTGTCGATTCTATGGAGGCTAATTTTTTTAGTAATGAGTTAATTTCAATTGATATGCCATATAATAAATATGACAGAATGAGGATCACGAACCTTGAGATCGAAAAAGATAACGAAAATAATGCGATATCATTTCGCCTTGATGCTCAACAAGTAAATTTTGTAAAAAACATTCTTATTCCTGTAAGAGCTGCAAAAGCTCCATCGGATAACGTAGACGGTCAACTCGATAATGTAGATGACAAGGGTGTCCAGGATGGAGAAGAAGTGCCGCATTCAACGCTAAGTTTTATAACAAATAAATTCGGATGGTAGCCAGTGAAATTAATTCAAAATATTGGTTCGGAAGCTATTCAAAAACATACGATCCTTTTTGGAGATTCGGAAATAATTTTAACATTGAGATTCTATCCGAAACAAACCATATGGTGCTTAGATGCTCAATATGGTAACAAGTCTATTTTAGGCGTAAAACTTTCTGTAGGAACATTGCACATGTTAAGCAAGAATTTTCCTTTTGATTTTATTGTAATAGACCTTCTCGGAAATGGAATTGATCCCTTTAAACGCAATGATTTTAGTGATAATCGTTGTGAATTATACCTTTTAGAAGCCTCTGACATGAGTAGTATTAGAGGCGTTGAGGTTCCGTTATGACGAACGAAAGATTCACTCGTGATTATGAAATTTCCATACAAGTTGGAAGTTTTAATGTCGTGATAAAACCCCCGATTCGTATTGATTTTAGCGCAGCGAAATCAATCAGTGGACAACTAAATAAAATGATTCTAAATATATACAACCTCAACAGCACGAGAAGACTTGCAATTGTTAAAGACGTTGAAGATGAGATAGTTATCCCAATATCTCTTTTTGTGGGATATCATAAAAGACTAGAATTGCTATTCAAGGGTACGATAAGCAAAAGTTCAAATGAACGCAACGGTGCCGATATAATCACTAGAATAAATTGCCTCGATGGGGGGTCGGATTTCCTTAATTCTTTCATTTCTAAAACAGTTAAAAAAAGCGATGTTGCTATTGATGTGCTTCTCGAAAGTATGCCTATTATTACAAGGGGAAAGATTACACCAAGACCAGTTTTAACACGCCCTAGGGTTCTTGTTGGTACGCCTTCCAAGCTGCTTGACAGCATGACAGATCAAGATGAAAGATGGTATGTTGATAATGAAAAATTATATATCTTAAAAGACAATGAAGTCACTGGTGTGTATATACCAGAGGTTTCAGCTATTACAGGATTGATAAGCGTTCCATCGAGAGAAGCGAAAAGGGTAACTTTTAAAATACTTATAAATTCGTCGATAAAAATTGGCAGCAGAATAAAACTTGTTAGCGTTATAGCTCCGCATCTTGATGGGATTTATAAAATTGAGGACATCGAATATAATGGAGATAACTACGGTGATGAATGGTCGCAAACTTGTACGGCACAACTTAAAACTGATATGACGGTGATTTAAATGAGAAAAACACAGCTCACGGATCTTTTAAATTCGGTTATAAGAGAGGCATTATCAAACGTTCATACGACGACACTTGCAAAAGTCACAGCAGTAAATGCAACAACAATAAATGTTCTTCCTGTGATTAATAGATATGTTAATGGTGTTTCTATACAATTGCCAGAATTTGTTGAGGTTCCACCTATTTTTATGCAGGGTGGAAATAGCTATACTGCGTATCCGATTGCTGTTGATGATTATTGTCTGCTACTTATCTCTGAAAGATGTTTTGATCGCTGGTACGATGGGCAAGATTTTGTTAATCCTGCGGAATTTAGAATGCATGATTACAGCGACGGTATAGCTCTCGTTGGGATTAATCCAGTGAGCACTGCGATACCAATACCCACTACTATTCAGCGTGTCGGTGATTATACGCAAACTGGCGATGTGACGCATGTTGGTAATTATAATATTACTGGCAATATGATAATTGATGGAGACCTTGAGGTTACAGGGGACGTTAATATTACAAAGGATGTTATTTGTTTAGGTAATATCGCAGCAGCGAGCTTTAGCGGTCTTGCGGGTGGTGCTATGTCCAGTACTGTTGACTTTGTGACAACTGGCGAGGTCACGGCTGACGGTGTAGACCTTTCAACGCATACGCATGATTATACATGGACAGATCCAGGTGGAAGTGGAACAACAAACACGCCAAACTAGAGGTTTTTTTTATGAGAGTTGCAGGAATTACATCGGGAGGCGATTTCATTTTCGGACGTGGAAAGGCCTCGTATAAAACTAAAAGCGGTGCAATCGCTCAAAATGTAGTTACCAGATTACGATTATTTACGGATGATTGGTACTTAGACGTTGATTCTGGAATATCTTGGATTGAAATGTTAGGAACTCGCGGAAATTCCGACAGGATTCAAAGAGCTATAGAAAAATCAGTACTACAAACTGACGGAGTAAAATCCATATCAAGACTTGAAATAGAAAAAAATTCTGAAGATCGAAGTATTTCTATTATTTTAGAGTATAACGATATTTTTGGGACTGAAGTTTCTGAAGTAGTTGATATTGCACCCGATAGTTTTATTTAAAAAAAAATAATGATATGTTAATCTATGAATTAATTAAAGGATGAGGGCTTAAAATGATACCGAGTTTTACAGCGAATGGAATCGAAGTTCAGACATTCGAAGAAATTTACGATACTCTTTCTGATGGTTATAAGACAATTTATGGATCAGATATCGATGTTTCTGTTAACAGCCCGGACGGTCAAAGAATAGCAATAGAAGCACAAGCTAGACTTGATCTCCAATCTTTTGGAGTTGTGTTATATAACCAATTAGATCCCGATTTTGCTCTTGGTGCATCTCTTAATAGAATGATAAAATTTTCTGGTATTAGCCGAAATCCTTCTTTTCGTTCTCAAGTCGATGTTACGATTACAACCGATAGAGTTATTGCTTTACCGATAAATTATATCGTTGAAGATACTTTAGGGCAACAATGGGTAACGCTTACGGAGTGGAATTTGACGAGTGGAGCTAACGCAGTAACATTATTTTCTCAAGAATTCGGTGCGATTGCTGCTGGTGTTGCAACTGTGACAAATCCATTAACAATAATTATCGGAATAGTATCAGTTACAAACGCAGCTATAGCAACAGTCGGAGAAGCCGAAGAGACTGATGAAGACCTTAGGATAAGAAGAAATTTATCACTATTAGCACCCGCAACAAGTTCCGTAGGTGGTCTGTATACAGCCATTGGCGATATAAATGGCGTTCTTGATTTAAAAATTTATGAAAATTATACTGATACTGTAGATGCTTTAACTGTGCCAGCACATTCTATATGGTGCATAATTGATGGCGGTTCTATTGCCGATATTGCTGAGGTTTTAGCAAAGACAAAAAATGCTGGAACAGGATTAAAAGGTGCTGTGGAAGGAACGTATGTAGAAGAAATAACACTTCCGAATGGCGATATTTTCAACTATACTCACATTATGGAATTTGATCGACCGACAGATGAAGATTTATATGTTGAGGTTACCGTAACAAGAAAAGATGCTACTATTCCTGTCGATACAACGTTAATCCAAAATGCACTTGTAGCGACAACCTTTTCTATAGGAGAGAGTTCCCACGCTGGTGAATTATATAGCGTCGTTTATGGTGCTGGGGATACTTTTGTTGCTACTCTTTTAGAAGTAAAGAAATTCGGCGGTGCTTTTACAGATGCAAGTATAGCTCCCGAAACCGATGGTCGTTTTACTATTTCCGCGATTAATGTTGATATTACCGAGGTTCCGTAATGAGCTTTGTAAGCGAGTATAGAGACCTATTAGTAAAACAGTATTGGGAGAAGACAAAAGCGAAGGCTGAAATCACGCTACAAGCTGAAACATGGCAACAAATATTTGATTGGTTAAACTCTTTTGAAGAAGCTTTTGACATAGATTCTGCCACAGGAGATCGCCTTGACATTATAGGTAGAGTGGTTGGTATTAGTCGAAGTGTCCCATCTATTTTAGTAAAGGTATTTTTCGGCTTTGATGATAACCCAAATGTTACAGGTTTTGATGAAGAATTCGAAGAACTCGGAGATTTAGGACCATTTTTTAGTAAATTTTCTTCACAATATAGCGATCTGCAACTTAATGATAATGATTTTAGGTTTTTTATAAAAGCTAAGATCACAAAGAATAGTGCTCATGGGGTTATGACAACTGACTATTTTACTTCAATACAGGATGCGATTATCGTTCTTTTCGATGGCTTGGCTTATGTAGAAGACAATAAAGATATGAGTCTTACGCTGCATATTAATTCGCTTGTAGATGATGATAGGGTTAGAATTATATCACAGCTCGACATCGTTCCAAGACCTCAAGGAGTTCGGTATTTTATAGTGCAGTCTAACTACGGTGATACTTTTGGGTTTGACGATAATGTCAATAACAAAGGGTTTAAGAATAAATTTGATCCTGTCGTAGAAGCAGGGGGATATTTTCAGAGAAAACTAATTTAAAAGAATAGGAATAAAAAATGGCAAAAATAGCTAGATATGTCGGAGATTTAGAGGCTTTTGCATCCAATCCAACAGGAACAGAGCGAACAATTTTCGGATCTGTATCGGCCTCTGATGTATTAACGGCAAATATAGATACTGTTGATTTTAGAAGAGGTTGGGGAATTGTATCGGCAAGTTCGCCACCTTCAAAGCAAGACTTTAATGCCTTAGGTTATTCAACGACTTTTTTAATATCTTACCTTCATCAGATGGGAATTGCAGAATGGGATAGCTTACAGCAATATTTCATCGGTTCTGCCACAATTCGCACAGGAAATTTATATATAGCAAAGACAGGGACAACAGGCTCTCCAAGTATAGGAAATGACCCTGTTACAGATTCGATTAGTTGGAAGCTTATGGCGGCAATGGAAGACCTAGAGGATGCTATAAATATAAAATATGACCATACCTCATCGACCCTTCTTGCTGTCAATGTCCAAGAAGCTATTGACGAGCTTCGGCTTTCCGCAAATATTACTTATATACCTGGAGCTACGGGACTTGCTGCTACTAATGTTCAAGGTGCTATTACTGAACTTGCGGTGAATGCGGTAATTCCTGCAGGGGCAGTTCAATATTTTGCAATGGCAGCAGCTCCTACTGGTTGGTTAAAAGCCAACGGTGCTGCTATATCAAGGGCTGCATATTCTTCTCTTTTTTCAGCAATAGGAATTTTATACGGAGCAGGAAATGGAACAACAACTTTTAACATTCCTAATCTTAGGGGTGAATTTATACGGGGATGGGACGATAGCAGAGGCGTTGATACTGGCAGGGTTATGGGTTCCGCGCAGTTAGACCAAGTACAGGATCACCAGCATGGGTTCGGAAAATATATTGATATAGAAGCTGATGGAAATCGGTTGGTTTACAGAGAGGCTGGCACAAATCTTGGTGGTACTATACAAAGTCCAGCAACAAGAAAAGGCACAGAAACAAGAGCTCGTAACATAGCCTTAAATGCCTGTATCAAATATTAATCGGAGATTAAAAAATGACTAAAATAGTTAGATACAACGGAAATCTTGCAGCTTTCGCTTCAACTGCCACTGGTACTGAGCGAACTGTTTTTGGCAGTATTACGCAATCTGATACACTAGATGATAATATAAATGCCGATTTTCTTACTGGGTGGGAGATCGTAGGCGTAAACGATGCACCATCTAAACAAGATTTCAACGGTTTAGCATACACGATGTCGCAAGTTTTGGCATACCTTCATCAAATGGGAGTTGCCGAGTGGAACACAGCGCAAGAATACCATATTGGATCGGTAACTACTACTGGTAGTGTCGTTTACATGTCTCTGACAAACACAAATACAGGAAATATTCCTTCTACTTCACATACGAATTGGAGACCCATTTCGGAAGTAAGAACAATCGCTACTACTACCGACGCAACTGTTACAGCTATCGCAACTATTCCAGTTCCATTAAATTCCATGATAAATATACAAGCGAGGATTAGTGGAAAGAAATCCGATGGGAGTGAAGTTATCGTTGGATATGTAAAATATGCAGCAAGAAGGGTGGCAGGTGGTGCG
>Ga0075124_10001740_pt1 | contig 10148 bp, 12 predicted proteins | sample AntAceMetag02UKS_FD_69809 | JGI IMG/M metagenome (GOLD analysis project Ga0075124, IMG submission 69809) | Saline lake microbial communities from Ace Lake, Antarctica - Antarctic Ace Lake Metagenome 02UKS | ecosystem: Environmental > Aquatic > Non-marine Saline and Alkaline > Saline | place... | reverse complement strand
GCGCAGAAGATATAGTGGGCGAGCGGTGCAGTTGAGGTGTGCATCTTGGCGCCATTCACGATGATCCCGTCGGCATTTCTGTCGACGATGCGGAGGTGGAGATCGGGATCGGCCTGCTGGCTCGGTGAGAGCGAACGGTCACCTTTCGGGTCCATGACACCGAGGCAGAACCGGAGGTCTTCTCTCTGCAGTTTCTTGAAAAATTCCTTGAGGCGTTCCTGATAATTGGTGCCCTTTGCCTGGTCGATATCGTAGGTGGTGGCCCAGAAGACGCAGGGGCCGATGCCCATGCAGAATGAGCAAAAGTTTCGGGCGTTGTTCTTTTTCATGATTTTGAGGAGGTCAATGAATTCCTCCTTCGTCTCCCTGATGTGGGTCCAGAAACTGACCTCTTCGTTGATGAGGGACGACCAGTAGACAAAGTCGTCACGTTTTTCCGGGTCGTTGGTCCAGTCGTAGAATTTACAGACCTCTTTGATGGAAGGCTGGAAGAATTTGTTCGTCGAGACATCCTCGACCTTTTCACCGGCGATGTAGACGGTTGGCTTCAGTTTCTTCAGGCTCTCAAGATATTCTGCACTCGTTTTGATACCCATGGACTGCGATTCCCTCCTCTGGTGAAAAGATTTAATAGAACTGCAACTATAATCTCATAGCATTGCGATTTTTCCTTTGTCAATCGGGAAATGTTTCTAAGGATTAGGCACAGAGGCACAGAGGGACAAAGGCACAAAGGGACAAAGGCGCAAAGGTACAAAAGCACAGAGGGATAGGGGTTAAGGGATAGGGGTTAAGGGATAGGGGTTAAGGGATAGGGGTTAAGGGATAGGGGTTAAGGGATAGGGGTTAAGGGATAGAGGAGTAAGGATTAGGGGGATCGTAACATTGCGGGGTCATTGCGAGGAGTGAAACGACGCGGCAATCTCATAGATTTTGTAGCCCGCCGATTCATCGGCATCATGAAAAGCGCCCAATGAATTGGGCAGCTACATTAAAAACGAGATTGCTTCGCTACGCTCGCAATGACAGTGAAACTTGGAAGTAGCCTGCCTATTCATCGGCAAAGATACTGGTCATTACGAGGGTGAGACGACGTGTCAATCAGCCCCCCAGTCATTGCGAGGAGTGAAACGACGCGGCAATCTCATTGGATGAGAATTAGGCAAAAGGCTCTGAGATATAAGACGGAATGTCTCGGTTATGCAGAGGTAGAAAGGTGAATCTCGGGGAGCATAATCTGCTCGAGGAAACTCCGGTGATCCTCAAAATCATCATCATTTTTCATAACAGGGCAGGGGATCATGTCGCCGAACCGCAGGGTCACCCTGGCAAAGGGCTTGGGAAGCATGAACCGGTCCCAGCTTCTGAAATACCAGGCATTTTCGGCAGAGGTATAAAAGGGTACGATAACCGCATCGGCGGCGGATGCCAGTCGGATTGCGCCGGCTTTTACCACGCCGGCAGGACCCCGGGGACCATCGACGATGTGGGCGGCAAGCCCCGTTTCGGTTAATTTTTCAATCATTCCGTCCAGGGCCTCGCGGCCGCCTTTTGAGGAGGAACCGCGAATGGTATACCACCCCGTTCGGTTTGCAATGCCTGAAATGAGATCGCCGTCGAAACTTCTGCTGATCATGAGACCGGGCTTGAATTTTCGATAGTTCTTGAAGTGATGGATTGCCGAGAAGAATTGCTGGTGCCAGGTGCACAGCAGCACTCTACCCCCATTCTCGATATGGTTGATCCATTTTTCCTCGTTTTCGATGGTGATGCGAAAGGTGGAGGAGTAGAGCCGAATGAACCGGTAGAGGAAAGCGAGGAAGATATTTGAGGTAATAACAGAGTATTTTATACGTTTTAACATAAAACCTTCATTATAATATGCCAGCGACATTAAAGGCCCGCGCTCTAAAAGTCAAGGGGAAAGTAAGGATTAGGGGACAAAGGCACAAAGGCACAGAGGGACAGAGGGACAAGAAAAAGAAGTCATTGCGAGGAGTGAAACGACGCGGCAATCTAATAGATTTTGTAGCCCGCCGATTTATCGGCAAGAACAAAAACGCCCGATAAATCGGGCAGCTACATTAAAAAACGAGATTGCTTCGCTCTGCTCGCAATGACAGTGAAACTTGGAAGTAGCCCGCCGATTCATCGGCAATGACAGTGAAAATCGGAAGTGTTGTCAGACTCTGTGGGGTATGATGCAGAGAAATTCGAGCGGTTCGCTGCCGATGTTTAAAAACTGGTGCGGTTCTCCAGGCGCAAGGAAAACGGCGGTACCCGGCCCGATCGGCCTTGTTTCTTCGCCCGATTTGACCTGGCCGATACCCGTTTTCACGAATATCAGTTCTTCCCAGGGGTGGGTATGGTCCGGCCCGTTTCCGCCCGGTGCAATTTCCAGATAGAGCATCGTAAAGTTCGGCGCGCCGTCTTCCTGACCTATGATGACGCGAAGACTGATATCTTTTGCGCCGGGCAGATCAAGAATTACCGGTTCGGGCACTTTATAATATCTGCGTTTCATATAGTACCTCCCTTCTTGCCTGAGGCAAAAAGAACCGGGGCTTTCAGAAACGGAATGGCTTAATGTCCAGGATCGGGGTTCCATCGATCATGTCAAGCCCCTTCACGGAAATGACATTCTCGTTGATGCCGGTCACTTCGACGACGGACATGCCGATGTGATTCGGGCGAACCGGTGAGGAGATGCTGAAGACGCCGGTCTTTTTTCTCATGAGATCGCCGCGGGGATGCTGTGTGAGACGGGCCGGTGAAAAGGGAGTGCTTTTGTGAAAGTAGAAGAGAACGACGATCTGCTCGTTCGTCTTGATGTCCTGTATGCCTTCGAGATATTCATCATCGATGACAAGCGTTCCCTCCGCGTCCGAGGCGGACCAGAATTTTGGTATTTCCTCTGCCTTCGTGCGGATGGTGCCTATCGGTGTCATCTCGATTTTCATGGCTTTACGTAAACTGTAAGGATTTTCAAAAAAATGCGGCCGGACTTTCGATACGCCCGGTCGCATGTGTTTTGTTTCAGACTTTGATGGTTCCCTCTTTCATCGTCTTTGTCGGTCTAAAGGATTCCACGTTGAATTTGTCGGCCAGTTCGTTGCACTTTTCTATAAGCGTTTCGTAGCCGATACCGGTGGCAAGCTGGAAGGGACCGAAGGGGGAACCGCCTCCGCTTGCCATGGCAAGGTCTATTTCTTTCGGGTCGTCGACGACACCCTCTTCGAGAAGCTTTGTGGCTTCATTGACCTGCAGTGCAATAAGGTGATTGATATCGAATTCCTTTGTGGCCTTTGATGGATCGATCTCGGGTCGTCCGGCCGACCAGTCGAAAAAGCCCCCGCCCGTCTTTTTGCCGAGCGTGCCCGCATCGAGCATCTTCTTCCATTTTTCCGATGGCGTGTATTCGAAAGAGAGTACCTGGGCAAAGTAGTCGAGACTGTGATAGGCAACATCGAGACCCACGTAATCTGCCAGCTCGAAGGGGGTCATCGGCATTATGGCCTTGAAAGCGGCGTCGAATTCTTCCGGCGACGGGCTTCCCGCATCAAGAATCTTCGAAAGGAGCATGGTTACCGGCGCGTTGACGCGGTTGTAGACAAAACCGGGTGAATCTATTTTGACAAGAATGGGGACCTTGTTCATCTTCTGGGCGATCTTGTAGGCGATGTCAGCCGTTTCATAGGATGTCTCATCTCCCTTGATGATCTCGACGAGTTTCATCAGGACGGCCGGGTTAAAGAAATGCATGCCCACGACCTTGTCGGGTTTTACCGTGGCCTCCGCGAGTACGGTAATGCTTATATTCGACGTATTCGAGGCAAGGATTGTGTGCGGGTGGGTGTATTTGCTGAGCTCGGAGAAGGTGTCTTTCTTTAAGGCGACGATTTCGGGGACGGCCTCTATCACGAAATCGGCATCACTGACGGCGGCATCGAAATCTACTAATCCCGTGAGCCTTTCCAGGGCATCGGCTCGCGCGTCCTCCGTTATCTTTCCCTTTTCGACGAACTTTGCGAGGCTCTTTTTAATCCCCTCGACGCCCCGGTCGACAAAGCGCTGTTCTATGTCCCGCATTGCCACCTCAAAACCCGCAAGAAGGGCAACCGCCGCGATGCCGTGCCCCATATCTCCCGCACCAATGACCGCTATTTTCTTGATATCATCTAAGCTCATCTGATTCCCTCCTTCAGAGTTTTGTTATTCTCCTTTAAACGCCGGTTCACGTTTTTCAAAAAAGGCGGTGAATCCCTCTATCGCATCTTGTGATTTTGCTACCTGCCTGCTCCCTTCCAGCTCTACCTTCGTTCCCTCATCTAGGCCGTGTTCAAGTCCCGCGTCGATGGCCTTCAGGACCGCACTGACAGCAAGGGGAGGGCGTTTTGCCAGGTTTGCGGCAAAGTCAAAGACCTCTTTCATGAATTCATCGGGTGTGATGACGCGGTCAACGAGGCCGATCTCAAGTGCCTCGGCGGCCGTTAATCGCTTGCTCATAAGGATAAGTTCGAGGGCCTTTGCCTTTCCCACGACGCGGGGCATTCGCTGCGTGCCTCCCCAGCCCGGAATAATGCCGAGATTAAGTTCCGTGAGGCCGATCTTCGCGCTGTCTATCATGAGCCTGAAGGTACAGGCCAGAGAGAGTTCACAGCCTCCTCCGAAGGCATAACCGTTTATGGCGGCAATAACGGGCTTTGAAAGAAGGTCGACCTTTGTCCACACCTCCTGGCCTTTGGGGCCAACCTTGTCGGCATTTGCGGCATCGGATACGTCAAATCCGGCAGAGAATCCCTTTTCGCCTGCTCCCGTAATGATCACGACCCGTATACCCTTGTCATTTTTCAATTCATCGAGGGCATGGTCGAACTCTTCCAGCGTGGCAAGGTTGACCGAGTTTGCCGGTGGTCGGTTCAGGGTCATGACGCCGATGAAACCTTTTTTTTCGAGAACAATGTTTTCATATGACATAAACGCTTACCTCCTGCAAAGATAGTTTGACCGGGAGTGCTCCCGTAAGACCCGCCATGTAGGCGGGGTCAAGGGGCACAATATAATTAAACAATTCCTTACCGGGACGCCCCGCCCTGTGGGCGAGGAGCTTCACAAATAAAAACCCCGTCTCCTTTATATAAGAGCTGGGGCCTGCAATCTCATCAGACAGTATATATGATTCGTTACCGTTCATTTAGAATCTGCGATCCATATTTCGTTCCATATGTTATGAAAAGATTCGTAACTGAGGTCCTCGAGTTGCACCTCTCCTATATCAAAGGGTTCTTCAAGGAAAAGAGTCCCCGATTCCACACTGCAATAGAAAAGGGCAAAGCTGTCGTAATCATTATAGCTGCTCTTCAGGTATTTTTCTTCACATACCACGGGACAGCCAGAATCGACTGAGAACACCTGGTAGTGAATGCCATCATCCAGACAACCGTATATTGTGTCGCCTAATTTTTCAATACTGAGTATCTGCATAGAAAAATCCTTTGCTGGTATATAGCTTAAAAATGTTGCTTATCTTTAGCTGGGGTTCTTCAGGTAAAAGCCCAGTTCCTTGCCGAACTTCTGCAGTTCAATGAATTCTGCACCGAGAAAGTTATCCCTGATGTAACGGACGACCGCTCTTTTTCTGATGAAGGCTTTATCCTTATCATCAAGAGTGAATTGAACATCTATCTGTTCATCCAGCTCGACGGTAAATTTATCCTCCAATGTGAACCCCACTCCGCTTCGCGAGAGATTTTCAACGGTAATCTTGCAAAATTTCTCATCGAGGTTATAAATTATACCCTGAAGCTTGACTTTTTTGCGGTAGTATCTTCTGAAATCGATGAATACCGTGAAATGAGCCTCACACTTCACGCATGTTATGTCGATATTTCTGTTTCCCTCTTCGACCGTATACTGTTCCGCGTCTGCAATTTTTACATTGCCGCACTGAGGACAGACTATCGTGACCCTGTTTTTATCATTCACATAGACTTTTTTGATGTTGCTCATCTGCCGTTCCCTTGCGTGAATTGAATGTTCGTTGCCCCTTTGCCGTTCGCGTGGCAGTAGAATTGATTGAGTAATGTATCAAAAACTTAGAGAGTAATCAACCATTCACAGGAAATTCTTTCTTCAATACCGTCCATCCTTTTGTCGGGTGGCGTAAATATCCGCTCGACCCGGGCATCGGGATGTATTTCTCTGAAGAAACCTTCACGGATCCGACACCCCTGTTCGCTGCAGTCGTAATACTCCATTCCCCATTTTTTTGCAGCCCTCTGGGTTGAGCAGTCAAAGGTTTTCATCGTGAAGCTCATCTCTGAAATCTTCTCACTTCCTATTTCTTCGAATATTGCCCAGTGGGAATGATTAAGGAAATGTATGAGCCGCTCTATACCCCTGTCAGATGTATCGAGGACTCTGGAGAGTCTCTTCGCCTCATAGGCCCCGAATTCTTCCGCAAGCCCCATGAGGTCTTTGTTATTCACGTCGTCCGGATGGTTCTTCTTAATCCAGTCGTCCATGAGAAACCACGCGTAGTTGAAGCTGTAGAGAAGCTCCCGCATTACCTCATAGACGGAATCCTTGCTCAACTCACCAATATTTAACAATGATCGCCCCTCATGACGAGATATACATAGTTACTATCAGGAAATTTCAGATTCTCCAAACAAAATCCTGAATTGGACAGCGAACGCATTCCCCGCTGCTTGCGGCGGGGGAGCGAGAATAAAAAACAAATATTTTCCTTAACAGTCGGAGATTCCCCGCAACTTTTTGCGGGGAGCTTCAATACTGGCAGCAATATTTAGATTATTCCTCTCTTCTCATACAGGTATTTCTTTAGGGGGGAGCTTTTCATTGAGTTCATCCAGCTCCCAGTATCTCTGCGTGATAAGGTATATGCCATGATCGAATATGCGTATGGTGTTGTTAATGGTCTGTATGGCCTGATCGTGGCTGAGTCCTGTGAGGAAGGGCTTCTGAAAATCGGCATAAAGCCAGAGATGCCTCCTCATCATAATGAGAGCATAGATACTTTCATGGAGGGGGATGCCCATTGTATGCTTTTCATCGGCGTATTCAATAAAAAACCGTCGCACTTCAGAGTAGAGACGTTCGCTGTAGTAGATCCACCTGAGGTTTTTATAGAAATTTATGGCATCCTGAATGCACGCTTCTTTTTCTAAAGGGTGGAACGAGGGTGTTTTGGGATTTGACTGCACGGCCTTGCACCACTCTTTTGCAATCGCATCTGAATGGTGCCTGGTGATATTGATGAGCTTGTCCGCAAATGCCTTCATTATCGCACCTCCCGTCCTCCCTGACGATATACCGCATCTTTTGTTTACAAAGGAAAACTTCTCTTCTGATTATTGCTTAATTTGTGAATTATGCAACAAAAAAAAGGCAGGGCCATATGGTCCTGCCTCATAGTATGAACAATAGTAAGGATTCTTGTCCTCTTCCTCGTGTACTTTTAGGTGGGCGTAATTACAATATTTACCCTTCTGTTCGTGGCGTTGTTCGAGGATATCGGCTGCGACTCGCCATACCCGACAGCTTCAACCCTGAGGGGGTCAACTCCCCTCTGAACAAGTGCGTTTTGGACCGTTTCTGCCCGTCGTTCGGAAAGTGTCTGGTTGTAGGCTTCCGTGCCCGCAGCATCGGTGTGTCCCTCGACCCTGATTCGTGTCTGAGGATAGCTGTTCAGTATCTTTGCAACCCTGTCAAGCTCAGCGTAAGCGCCAGACTTCAGTATGGAAGAATCGAAATCGAACATGACATCTCCCTTGAAGGTGGCCGTCAGGATGTCTTTTTCCCTCTGGATGGATGCGGCCTCGCTTTGAGCCATCGCATCACGAAGCTCTGCCTCCTGCCTGTCCATGTAGGCTCCGATCTGATTTCCGGTGATTCCGCCGGCGGCCGCACCAATTGCAGCTCCGAGTAGCGTTGCTTCCGTATCCCTGCCGATTGCCTGACCAAGTAGTGCGCCACTTGCAGCGCCGATAACCGCCCCCGTTCGTGTTCCTCTTTCCTGCTGTGTTACCCCCGCACATGATATGAGAAATGCTGCCAGGGCCAGGATTGCAACTATTGTAATCACTCTTTTCATCACTAAGCCTCCTTGTTTATGCTTGCCACATTCTGCCACAATTGTAATGTAAATACAAAGTAATTTAAAAAGGCAGGGCTATCCACCCTGCCTTTTTATCAGCGTTGCGTGGGAAAAACAGTTTTATTTACTGCCCTTTTATCTGCAAGCAATCCAGACCCTTTCTTTGGTCCAGTAGCCGGGTCTGTCAACGATTTTTATCCACCCGCCGCGGACCCACCTTCCGTTGTGGGCATAATGGGCAGGGTTCCACACCCTCTTTTCAGTTCCCGGAACCCAGGCGCTTCTCATTTCCCAGTGTCCGCTGCGCCGTGGAGGAGGAGGTGAATAGTTATATGCCGGCTCCGGGTATGAATAGGCACGCGAATTCATGTTGTTTAAAAGGGCGCTTCCCAGTATGGCCGCCCCGATTCCTATGGCGACTCCTTCCCACCGGTAATGCTGGGGGCTTCTTGCCCATACCGGTGAGGAGAGGAAGGAGAACAAAAACAGCGTTGCCAGGACTAAAATAAGAAGTTTTTTTGCTTTCATAATACCACTCCTTTCGTATCCTTGTAGCGTATGACGAAAGGAGTACGGATTTTGTCTACAAAAAAATGTATGGAAGATAGCGATGAGCCTGAGAAGAGAGGTGGAATGAAACTGCTTCACATGCCCCTTTGTCATCAATCGTACTAAAATTCACCGATACATTCAACCCGTGAGGCAGGGTTTTCTGGCGGCCATTGTTTCATCCAGCCTCGTAACCTTGCAGTTGTGAGGGGCCTTAAGAAGGAGTTCCCGGTTTTCCGCGGCCTCTTTAGCGATGGCCTTTAACGCCTCCACGAAACGGTCGATATCCTCCTTCGATTCCGTCTCAGTCGGTTCGATCATAATGGCACCGTGAACGACGAGAGGGAAATAGATGGTGGGAGGGTGAAAGCCGTAATCAATGAGACGTTTTGCGATATCGAGTGTCGTGACTTTATGGGGTTCCTGGAGCCGATCGGAAAAAACGCACTCGTGCATGCAGGGTCTGTCGTAGGGGAGGTCGTAGGTTCCCTTCAATGTTTCCTTGATATAATTGGCATTGAGAACTGCGAGCTGGCTCGCCCGTTTCAGGGAGGGTCCCATGGTACGTATATAAGAGTAAGCCTTTACCATAACACCGAAGTTTCCGTAAAAGGCCTGCACTTTTCCAATAGATTGGGGGAACTCGTCGGAGAGAAAGAACTTTCCCTTCTTTTCGATGATGCGGGGTACGGGCAAAAAAGGCTCAAGATGACTCTTCACGCATACAGGACCGGAACCGGGTCCACCGCCACCGTGGGGCGTTGAAAAGGTCTTGTGCAGGTTCAAATGCATGATATCGAAGCCGATTTTTCCCATGTCAACGATGCCCATAACGGCATTCATATTTGCACCGTCGCCGTAAACGAGGCCGCCTTTGGCATGGACGATTTCTGCTATCTCTATTATATTTTCCTCGAAGAGACCGAGGGTGTTGGGGTTGGTTATCATAATGCCGGCTGTCTCTTCGTCCATTATTTCTCTGACCGCATCCGCCGAGAGAACGCCCTTTTCATTCGATTTCACCGGTACGGGCCGGAAACCGCAGAGTGCCGCGCTGGCCGGATTCGTACCGTGGGCCGTATCGGGTACGATGATCTTGGAACGCAAAGAACCCCGCTTTTTGTGATAGGCATAAATCAGGAGCATTCCTGTGAGCTCACCGTGGGCACCGGCGGCCGGCTGGAGTGTAACGGCATCCATTCCGGTGATTTCGGCGAGATATTTCTCGAGCTCAAACATCAGCTCCAGAGTTCCCTGGGAAAGGACAGGCGGCAGGAGGGGATGGGCGGAGGCAAAACCGGGCAGGGCGGCGTGTTTTTCGTTTACCTTCGGGTTGTACTTCATGGTGCATGAACCGAGGGGGTACATCCCCGTATCTACGCCAAAGTTCCACTGTGAGAGTCTCGTGTAGTGCCGGATTACATCGACTTCTGAAAGGTCAGAAAAATTGGGGCCGTCTCCTAGAATATCGTTGTTCAGC
>Ga0075124_10001739_pt1 | contig 10151 bp, 7 predicted proteins | sample AntAceMetag02UKS_FD_69809 | JGI IMG/M metagenome (GOLD analysis project Ga0075124, IMG submission 69809) | Saline lake microbial communities from Ace Lake, Antarctica - Antarctic Ace Lake Metagenome 02UKS | ecosystem: Environmental > Aquatic > Non-marine Saline and Alkaline > Saline | place... | reverse complement strand
TTAAAGAACTCGAGGAAGACGAGACCATGCTGGTCCAATCCGGCAAACCAGTGGCTGTCTTCAAAACCCATCCGGATGCACCCCGTGTATTGATTGCCAATTCAAACCTGGTCCCACATTGGGCAACCCAGGAACACTTTGATGAACTTGCCGCAAAAGGCTTGATCATGTACGGACAGATGACAGCAGGTTCCTGGATCTACATCGGCACCCAGGGAATCCTGCAGGGCACGTATGAAACCCTCGGCTCCCTGGCGCATCTTAAAGGTTGGCCTTCCCTGAAAGGTAAATTCGTCCTGTCCGCCGGACTCGGTGGTATGGGCGGCGCACAACCAATGGCGATCACGATGAACGAAGGCGTCGGGTTGATCATCGAGGTGGACCCTGAGCGGGCCAGACGCCGCCTGGAAGCGGGGTATGTGGACGTGGTGGTGGATGACCTGGAAGAAGCCATGACCCTCGTTGAAGAATCTTTGGAAAGTGAAACGCCAAAATCGATTGGGTTGATCGGTAATGCCGCTGATATTTATCCTGAACTCGTGATCCGCGGGATGATCCCTGATGTGGTCACCGACCAAACCCCTGCCCATAACCTCCATAACTATATCCCGGCTGGTTTGACGATGAAGGAAGCGGATGAACTGCGAAAAACCGATCCGGGTGCTTATGCTCAGCTTGCTCAGAAGTCCATCGCCAGACATGTAGAGGCGATGCTTGCCTTCCAGAAGAAAGGCTCTGAAGTCTTCGATTACGGCAATAATATCCGTCAGCGGGCTTATGATTTCGGCGTCAAGAATGCCTTTGACTTCCCAGGGTTTGTACCAGCTTATATCCGCCCGCTGTTCTGTGAAGGTAAAGGTCCCTTCCGTTGGGTCGCGCTCTCCGGTGACCCGGAAGATATCTACGAAACGGACCGCGTCATCAAAGCCCTTTTCCCGGAAGATGAGCATCTGCACCGTTGGTTGGACATGGCACAGGAAAAGGTACCTTTCCAGGGACTGCCCGCACGAATTTGCTGGCTGGGATACGGCGAACGCGCAAAAGCAGGTCTGGCATTCAACAAACTTGTCGCTGAAGGCCGCGTCTCCGCACCCATCGTGATCGGACGCGATCACCTGGATTCGGGCTCGGTCGCTTCGCCGAACCGCGAGACGGAGAGCATGAAGGACGGTACGGATGCCGTCAGCGATTGGCCGATCCTAAATGCCATGTTGAACGCGGTCAGCGGCGCAACCTGGGTCTCTTTTCATCACGGTGGTGGGGTTGGGATTGGCTTCAGCCAGCATGCCGGCCAGGTGATCGTCGCAGACGGCACCCCAGAAGCTGCCAGACGTCTTGAACGTGTGCTGACCGTAGACCCCGGGCTGGGCATTGTCCGCCATGCAGACGCCGGGTACGAGAAAGCCATCCAAACAGCGAAATCAAACGGCATCCGCATGCCGATGTTGAAAGTGGATTAATTTGAAACAACGGACCCGCCGTGTCCTTTTCTTCACCCTATCCGTCCTGGTGGGTTTGGCGGTCGGTGTGACCTATGGCTGGGTTGTCAATCCTGTTCAGTACACAAATACACCCCCAGACTCCCTGCGGATCGACTATCAGACCGACATCTTCCTCATGGCAGCAGAACTCTATGAAAATGAGGGCGATATCACGCTGGCTTTATCGCGTTTAGATTTCTTAGGGGAGAGATCCCTCCCCGAGATGATGCGTCAAACCATCCTCTTTGCTGAAGAACATCAATACACAACCGCTGATATCCAGCTTTTGGAAAACCTGGCTGCTGCGGTCGAACTTACCCCACTGGATTCGGAATAAGGCGTGAGGAAATGACCGAGTTGAACAATACCAGGGAATACAAAACTGAGTCAGAACCTGAAGGAAAACGCGGCGGCTGGTACATACTCATCGGGTTGGTATTGGGTTTGATCCTGGGAGTAGCTTACACCTGGATGGCCAACCCGATGGTATATGAAACCACCGCACCTTCCACATTAGGAGAGACCGACAAAGACGCCTATCGGAGCCTGATCGCCCAGGTCTATGCCGCTACCGGAAATCTTGAACGAGCGACTCTCCGCCTGGAAGTGCTTGAAGATGAAGACCCCATCTATGCGCTGGGTGCCCAGGCACAGCGCGTCATCGCGGAAGGATATGCTGATGAAGCCCGTGCATTGGCACTGCTGGCATCCGCCCTTCAGCAGTCACCGACAAAACCAGCCCAAACAGCAATACCTTAAGGAGCCCCCGTCAGTGAGTAAAAGATAAACGATAAATGTTTATCTCCCACTTGAATGAACCCCTAATAAAATGAGATATCCGCTATGGGCATCTCCTTAGCGACTTATAGCAGATTAAGTAACCGATAATATCACTTGAGCAAATGGGCTTCCAGGTGAATTTCCACTGCTGCCAGAGCTTTGGAAACCGGACAGTTCTGCTTGGCATCTGAAGCATACCTAACAAAATCTTCCATCTCGATCTCCTTGACCCCAGCTGTTGTATTCAGTTTGATGCCGGCAATGGTAAAACCTGCCCTACCCTTATCCATGGATACTGTCGCTTCAGTTTGGATCTCTTCGACTTGATAACCATCCTTACTTAATGCTGAACTGAGGGCCATAGAGAAGCAGGCAGCATGCGCTGCGCCGATCAGCTCCTCTGGGTTCGTGCCTTTCTCTTCTTCAAACCGGGTTGTAAATGAGTACCTGCCGCTGAAGGCACCGCTCCCCAATTCAATCGAACCCTGTCCCCTCCTGAGATCTCCCTGCCATTGCGCTCTCGCTTTTCGTTTAATCATGACATCCTCATTTCCTTACAATTCTGGATCAACTTCCTAACGCTATGCTACCCATACACTGTAAGAACACTTATAGAGTAATATCACCCGATTTGTCCTGCCCTTCATAGAGCATACTGCCCCTCACATTTCCTTTAGTGATTCAGCAGGTACATCTTAATATTCGTAAATTAAGAAATGCAGGTATTGCGTGAATGAGCCGTGGTTGTAAACTTCGTTGAATGTGATGCCTCTCCCACCTAATACTGTTTGATGAGATGCGCTACTTCTCTCCCCACGTAAAAGCAGGCACAGTCACCCATCCGTCCGCCTTTTCAAAAACGTAATAGGGCAGCCATACCAGCCCGAATACTTCTACAAAGATATTCTTCTTGTAAGCTGAAACTGGTTCTTCAGCCACCTGTTCAATGACCTTTTTCATGCGCTCAGAGACCTCTTCCAGTTCCTCCTTAAATTCCTCTTCCATTTCCTTGATGTCTTCTTCAATATCTTTGACATCCTGCTCGCTGTATTCAACATCTGTTTTGGCTTTCGCGGTCATGCGTCGTTTGGTCAGGGATGTACTGAGACTTCGACTGCGTCCAAGCACGAGACCCAGCACGTTATCCACCCCTTTACCCACCTCTTCCATGCGGCGGTGGCTGAGTTCCTGCTTATCTTCTTCAAGGTCCTCCATCTCGTCCCTCAATTTATCTTCCAATTGATCAAGTTTCGCTTCGTATTTTTCCTTGATCGCTTCAATTTCCGCTTCCTGTTTCTCTTCCATTGCCTCAGTGCACATCTCACGGAAATCATCCTCTGACGCTTCCGGTCCAACGATCACACCTAAAGCCTCATTCACCCGCAAGGTCATCACCTGCGTACGGTAGATCCAATCCGTGAAATCATTTTTAAGATTTCCGATATATGCAGCATCATCAACGGGAAGATTTTCGAGAGGATCAAACATCGCCTCAGGGAGCGGCTCCTGAGAGAGCCGATCCAAATCAAGAGGTTTTGCTGTAAAGTCCTCCCAGCGCACCAAACCTTTACGTTTCATTTCATCAATGCATACGGTAAATACAGATTCATGGCTGAGATTATATTTCTTTGATAAATACGCAACCCGCGCCTGCCCTGTCAGAGCTGGCTTATAAAGATAGCGAGTCTGTGGAATCCCACCCGAAAGCGACTGCCCTGCTTCTTTCATCGCTTCTGAAGGACCCCTGTCTGCTGGAAAATAATACACCGAGATTGATCCCCTTACCGCTGGTGGTGCATCCAATCCGATTACAGAGCGTTCCCCTTCCGCAGCCTTCGCACCTGTTTCCGTTGCTTTCCTAGCGATTGCACCCGAACTGGCACCAACAAGTGCATTGACTGCCGGGATTTGCGTGCGTGTGAGCGGCCCGGGCAGATAATTCATCGCCCAACGGGTATGGAAGACCTGAGGTTCGTCCTCATGGACATTATGCAAAATGAATACACGTTTATCCACGAGTGAGATCATCCGGTCAAAGTCCTTCCGGTCCACACCTGGCGCTGCCCCTTCCAGCCCATCCAGCAACCTGGCTTTGTCCTGCTCGGTCTGGAGTTTCCCGATGACCCAAGTGCCGGCATTTGAGAGTGCTTTATAGTCAAGGTCCACCGGGTTCTGGGTCGCCACCATCAAACCAACCCCAAATGCACGAGCCTGCTTCAGCATCCGTAAAATAATTTCCTTGCTGGGTGGGTTTGCAACCGGCGGCAGGTACCCTACAATCTCATCGAAATAAACCAGGGCGCGCAGCCCGCTGGAACCCTTTTGTGTCCGCATCCAGGATTCAACAGCGGCGTACAGCAGGGTAATGAAGAACATCCGCTCTTCATCGTTCAAATGTGCGAGATAAAAAACGCTGTGGCGCGGTTTTCCGGATGGCGTAAATAGGAATTTTTTAATGTCCAGCGGCTCCCCTTCAAGCCAGGTCTGGAACGCCGGTGCAGCCAGGAAGTTGTTGAGCAGCATCGCCAGCTCAAACCGTTCTTTCTCGGGATAGAATTGATCCAAGGAAAATACACCTAACTTTTCAAAGGGCGGTGATTGAACACGGGTTATCAGGCTTGCCATGTCCAGGTCTTTCGCCTGGCGCCAGGCATCTTCAAAGATATTTGAAAGCAGGATATGCTCCTTCGCCCGTACGGGGTCAATATCCTTCACCCCCACCAGGCTCAGGATAGCTGTGACAGTACTGGATATTTTTTCACGCAGGATTTCCTTGTTCCCTTCCCAGGGGATTTCCGGTGCGGAAAGCGACGCCATGATGCTGACAGGCAAACCAGCATCTGAGCCAGGCGTATAGACTGCAAAGTCCACTGCGTCCCGTAGGGCTTCAATTTGCGATTTCTCGATCCCATAAGACGCCAGACCGTTCTTCCACAGCGAAGCAGTTTTTTTCGCTACGGCTTCTACCGTAACACCCTCGCGGCGTGCCGCGTCTTTATCTATCCAGGGTTGAAAATCTTCAGGCAGCAGGTCTGGGAAATGCAGCAGCAGGTTGGTAAGATCACCCTTTGGATCAACCACAATTGCAGGGATCCCCCGAAGGGCAGCTTCCTCAAGCATGATCACGCCCAGCCCCGTCTTGCCTGAGCCAGTCATACCAGTGATGACCGCATGGGTGGTCAGGTCGTCCGGATCGTAGTAAACAGACCCCTCACCCAGGGTACTGTTTTCAAGGTTATATGTTTTACCTAGAAAGAACTTATCTGATTTCCCGGACATCGTACCTCCCAGTATGTTGTGGATGATAAAAGTATACAACAAGTTAAACAAAGTGCAGCGTATCATCCCCGTCAATCGGCAAGTGATCAAACAGATAAAAAAACTGCGGCGTATGCCGCAGCCTGATACCATTGAAAATTAACAGGTCATCGCCAAATCCCACTCTGTCTGGGCGTGACGTCTTCCGCCGTAATGAAAGCATCCGGATCAATGGAGAGGACCAGCGCTTCCACCTCATCCGCCAGCTTCCTGCGAACACGGCAGTCCACTAACATAAAGCTGCTTTCACGGCCTCTTGCGGGGATTTCCGTAACGCCATACCCTTCCTGCCTTAAACCATCTGCAATCTCGGTGCTTTTATTTCGACTGATGATGCTGAATTGCGTAAAACCAATAGCCAGACGTTTTTCAATTGCCATACCAACAACATTCCCTGTCGCAAAGCCAGCCGCATATCCAATCACGTTTAAGGGGTTGTCCAGATTCGTCAGGACAGAGCTGATCACCACTAGGAACAGGATAGATTCCACAAATCCCAGTATCCATGAAATCCAAGGCTTGCCCCGCAGGGTAAACATGAACCTTAAGGTATCCAATGTAATATTGATGAATCTGGCAACAAAGATCCCAAATGCGGTCAGCCAGGCTATTGGAGAGAGAAACGCATCCATTATGCACCTTTTCCTTTTTCATTGCGTTCGTCAATCCCGTTCAGGATCGCAGGTTCATACATGGATGTCATGTATTCCTTGACCATTCGACGCATACTGAACTGTCCGCCCAGTGTTCGGATGCTTTCTTTCAACCGCACAATCCATTCCGCCGGAAGGTTATCTGCTGAACGCTGTTCGTAATACAGAGGGACTATTTCATTTTCAAGGATATCATACAGACATTTAGCGTCCGCTGCATCCTGCGCATCGGGATCATCCGCTTCGACGATATCATCACCGATGGCCCAGCCGTTGCGCCCATTGAAGCCCTCACGCCACCATCCGTCCAGGATGGAGAAGTTGAGGACACCGTTCAAGGCAGCTTTCATGCCGGATGTGCCAGAAGCCTCACGTAAGCGGCGGGGCGTATTCAGCCAGATATCCACACCCTGAACCATATACCGTGCAATGTTCATGTCATAGTCTTCCAGAAACACCAGGCGCCCCCCGAAACGAGCATCTTTAACAGCATGATAGACATCCTGGATCAACCGCTTGCCGGGTTCATCAGCCGGGTGCGCTTTACCGGAAAAAATGATTTGCACTGGCATACGGGGATTCGTCACAATATCCAACAAACGGAGATAATCATGCAGGATCAGGTTGGCGCGTTTATAAGTAGCAAACCGGCGGGCGAATCCAATCGTTAGCGCATAGGGGTCCAGTAGGACACCACTGGCAATCGTCTGTACTGGATGCACCTTTGCTGACTGCCACTGTCCCCTCGCCCGGTTAATGATATACGCCACCAGCTTGCGCTTCAGATGCCTGCGAACGCGCCAGAGCTCCTCATCAGGGATATTTTCTACCTGTGCCCAAAGCCCTGGATCATCAATATGGTCAGCCCAATCTGCGCCCATGTACCGCGAGAACAGAATCCCCATCCGCCTGGCAAGCCAGGTCTCTGTGTGGATCCCATTGGTGATATGTCCGATCGGGACATCTTCAACTTTTCGATCCGGCCACAGAGGCTGCCACATACTCCGGGCAACCTTGCCGTGAAGCTCGGAAACGCCATTGCGGAACGCCGACAACTTCAACGCCAGGACTGGCATGCTGAAAGCATCCCCGCCCCAGGACTGTGTTATCTTGGCAATATCGACGAAATCATCCCGACTCAAGCCGAGGTCAGCCCAGACCTGGACAAAATACTTATCAATCAACCACAGCGGGAACTCGTCGTTCCCTGCGGGGACAGGCGTATGGGTCGTAAAGATATTGGTTTTCTTGATCAATGCGGTCGTGTCATCGAAACTCATTCCAGTTTCAATATATTCCAGGGCACGCTCAAGTGTCAGGAAAGCCGAATGACCTTCATTCATGTGCCAAGCAGTGGGTCTATGTCCCAGCCTGCGCAGGGCACGCACTCCCCCCATGCCCAGAAGGATCTCTTGAGAGATCCGTAATTCCAGGTCGCTGATATACAACCGGTCTGTTAACTGCCGGTCATTGGGGTCATTTTCAGGAATATTCGTATGCAGCAGGTAAAGTTTCACCCGCCCCACATTTAACTCGTAGATCCGGGCAAAGACCTCGCGTCCAGGCAAAGCAATTGAGATCTTCAGCGGTTCGCCATCTTCATCCAGCAAGCGGATCAATGGCAGAGAATCAAAATCGATCGGGACGTTATCCGCCTGCTGCCAGCCATCCTCACTGATCCGCTGGGAAAAATAGCCATAGGTATACACAAACCCGACGCCCACCAGCGGGATTCCAAGGTCACTGGCTTCCTTTAAATGATCCCCCGAAAGGATGCCAAGACCGCCCGCATAGACCATCAGCGACTCATGCAGCCCGAATTCAAACGAAAAGTATGCCATCTGCTCATCCCTCAACTCAGGATAAGTCTTTGAAAACCAGGTTTCTTTTTCGTTGATATAGCGGTCAAATTCGCGCATGACACGATCATATTTATCCAGAAAGTAACGATCATCTATCGCGGCGTTAAGGCGGGAGCGTTCAACTTTCTGTAAAAACTTGATGGGATTATGATAAGAATCTTCCCATAATAGACTATCAATTTCTTTGAACAACCGTTGGGCTTCTGGATGCCAGACCCACCAGAGGTTGAACACCAATTCTTCCAAACGTTTGATGCGCCTCGGCAGGCTGAGGGTCACAGGTTTTTCTCGTACAATATCCGTCATTCCTTAATTTCCTCTTTTAAATGGAATGCCTGCTGAAATAACCACCCATTATTTCCGCAGGAAACCAGTTCTTTCGTCCAAGTTCCACTTATGAACTTCAATAAGGGTCATTGTTCCAGCGGTTAATCATACCACAAAGGATATTCCAGCAAAATTACTGAATTTATGGAGGAATGCTCACCTAAATTCCGTTAATTCAGTATAATCACATCATTATTTTCCTTATTAGTGAGGTATGACAATGCAGATCGAGATAATTGCCCTTGATGCTGATGATACGCTCTGGGAAAACGAGCTGCTTTATCAGGAAGCACAAACGAAATTAAAAGTCATCCTTTCTCCCTGGGATTCCTTCCAAACCATCGATCATAAGCTTTACGAAACCGAACAGCGCAACCTGCCGTTGTACGGTTACGGGATTAAAGCCTTCACCCTTTCAATGATCGAGACAGCGATCCAGGTCTCAGAAGGTGAAATCTCATGCCCTGAGATTTCACTAATCACGGATATCGCCCGCGCCATGCTTTCCGCTGAAGTCGACCTGCGTCCGCATGCTTTAGAGACATTAATGGCACTCTCCAAATCGCACCAATTGATGATGGTTACAAAAGGCGACTTGTTGGACCAAAGTGCGAAATTAAAACGCTCTGGGCTTTCCTCATATTTCTCCTTCGTTGAGATCGTCAACGACAAGACGCCCCAGGCATATACAGAGATCTTCCAGAAATATAACCTGAACCCAAAGCGTTTTATGATGGTTGGCAATTCCCTCCGTTCGGACATCCAGCCTATTCTGGAATTGGGCGGAAAAGCCGTGTACATCCCCGCGGACACCACCTGGGCGCACGAGACTCTGGCTGAGTTTGACGGGAATAAAAGAGGATTCTATCAGCTTGAGCACCTGGGTCAATTACCTGGATTGGTCGCAGAACTCACAAAGTAGAATCTTACCGTTTACATCTCATTGGTTTATAACTGTAACCGCCATTCAAGCAAGGTGAATGATCTCATACCCTCCCAAGCACCTGACACTCGAAAGGGAAGGTGTTATGCCCCTCACAAAAACTGACTTATTGCTGTTCCTGGATGCGCCCATGCATCTGTGGGCAAAAGCACACAACCAGCTGGAGCCAAAGGTCCCCACACCGTACAAACAGCATCTGCGTCAGCAGGGTCAAGAAGTAGAAGCTCTAGCCAAGACATATCTCGAGTCTGCTATCGCTCCCCAGTATAACCATGCCCAGGTCTTGTGGCAGCCCACATACGACGATGGACGGTTTGAGATCCGCGCCGATGCACTGATCTTTGACCACGAAGCAGCGTGTTATGACTTGTATGAGATCAAGTCGTCCACATCCATCCATGCCCAACATGTGATTGACTTGACCTTCCAGGTACTCCTCCTGGAATCCATCCTGAAGCTGCGGCATGTATATATTCTGCACATTGACAAGACCTACCGGCATGGTGAGAAGCTGAACCTCACGCGTTTCTTCACCGCAGAAGAACTCTCTGCAGAAGTTGAAAAACACCGGGAAGCTGTGGCGGCGTGCCGGCTGAAAGCATTGAGGGTACCTGGAATGGATAATCCGCTTCCCTCATTTGCCTGCACCAAACCCAAGACCTGTCCCTGTCCTTCTCTGTGTCACCCCAACCTCCCTGACCACCCCATCTACGACATCCCTTATATCGGCAAGAAAGCCGCTCAACTGCGCGAGATGGGCGTGACTGCCATCCAGGATATCCCCCCA
>Ga0075124_10001737_pt1 | contig 10165 bp, 5 predicted proteins | sample AntAceMetag02UKS_FD_69809 | JGI IMG/M metagenome (GOLD analysis project Ga0075124, IMG submission 69809) | Saline lake microbial communities from Ace Lake, Antarctica - Antarctic Ace Lake Metagenome 02UKS | ecosystem: Environmental > Aquatic > Non-marine Saline and Alkaline > Saline | place... | reverse complement strand
TATTCCAAACCTATACTCAGCTAATAATAAAATTAATTTCGGGGGGATGTGTGTTTTTTATGTCTAACCATTGACATGAGTAATCATTTTTTTAAGAAAGGTTTAAGATTGGTAGGATCAGACCAGATAATTTTGTCAATCAGAAATTGACAAGGGCTAATTTATCAATCTGATTTACAAATTAGACTCTTTGGTTTATTGTTTTTTATAAGGTATTTTAATTACAAATACGGCTCCATTATTACTATTGGTAACCGAAATATTCCCCAGAAATTTATGCTCGATGATCATTTTTGCCAGATAGAGACCAATCCCGCTATTTTCATCAGTTGATTTAGTAGAGGTATTGAGAGAAAAAATCTGTTCTATCAGTTCTGGTTTTATCCCGCCAGCATTATCAGATATTCTCAGCCAGGAATAATTATCTTTTACTTCATGAAAGATAGATACATATGCCGCATTCTTATCTTTTCCAGCAAATGCATCAAAAGCATTATTTAGTATTATGAGAATAACCTGGAGCAATTGATTACTACTACCTGAGAGCAGGCAATTATCTTTTATCTTGAAATCAAGTTTAATATTTTCATTTATGAAACGGTAATCTGTAAATCGAATAGATTTTTCAATCACTTCCCGTACATTAAAAATATCATATTCCTGCTTTTCCTGAAAAAATGAACGGAAATCTTTGATAGTATTATTCATGGAAAAAATCACTTCTTTACCAGAGGCTATTTTATTATGTAGTGAATCCCCATCCAATTCATCAAATTCCCAGGCATCATATATGGAATCCAGGATAATGGAAAGCCCATTCAAAGGTTGTCTCCATTGGTGTGCGATAGCTGCTATCATCTGCCCCATCTCTGCCTGCCGGGCATAGACCATCATCAGTTGTTCCTTTTCATTCATCTTATTTTCCACTTCAAGGGTCGCTTGATAACGAGCAATTTTTTCATTTGTGGTTTCATCCATTATTGATTCATGGATTTCATAAGATTTCTTAAGTGTATCATAAGCAAGTTTGCAGTCACCTATTTGATCATAGCACGATGCCAGTAATCGCAATATTTTTTCCTGATCGCCCATTTTTTCCTGTTCTTGAGCAGCTTGAAGTGCATAACTTAGATACGGAATAGCATCTTCAGCTTTCCCTGATCTTTCAAGAGCTACTGCCAGCTGATATTGGACATCCGAATAGCGATTCTTCAATTCAGTATCATTGATCAAGCTAATAGTTTTCTCAAAATACTTGATTGCTTTCTCATATTCCTGCTTTGAGGAAAAGGCATTGCCAAGATTGATACAGCATGATATCTGACAGATCAAATTACTACTTTTGTTATATTTCTTTTCCAGCTCTAATCCAATTTTAATGGCTTCATCTATATTGCCTACTTCAGAATTTACAGCGATCAGATTTAAAATCAAGTCCGATTGATCAAAATCATTAGCTTCAGCAATTTTCTGCGCCTGAAGAAAATATTTTAAGGACTGATCATGTTTTTTTAGATTATGAAATAATACTCCGATATTAATGGTTTCATCAAAAATGATCCGCATATTTTTAAGTTTATGTGCCAAATCAAGAACTTTCATAAATTCATCGATGCCAGTAGAAAAATCACCTTTCTCGATGTAAATAATTCCCTGAACCTTATGATAATATATCTGATCCGACATATCATCAGTTTCTGGAAGCAGATTTTTGATTTTCTCAATATATTGTTTGGCTAAGTCTGTTTTTCCCATATGCACCAGATTAAATATGTATTCCTTATAAATGGAAATTTTCTGATGTGGATCAGGATATTGCGAAATGTCGATCCTGTCCAATATCCCCATTGATTCAGCTGGTGATTGATTTCGGATTTTTCGAGCTTCCGCTAATAACTGATTATTATTCATAAAATCTCCTTATTCCAGTTCCAGGCTTTTCATTTTGCGATAAAGTGCTTTACGATTCATTCCCAGATATTCTGCAGCCTTTGTCTTATTCCCCTCAGAATTTATCAAGGCATTATTAATAAGCTGCTTCTCCAGATTGGATACTATATCGTAAAAATTTCCTGCTGAATCCAAAAAACCTTCTACTTGTACTCTGGAATGAGCTATCTGAGGATTAGGCAGCAGGTCATCTAAACTCAATTCTCCGGCTTCACACATAAGAACGGCTCTTTTCAATAAATGCTTCAGCTCTCGTACATTCCCCTGCCAGTCATGCTCACATAGATATTCCAGTGCATTAGATTTGAATGCTGTTACCTGCTTACCCAGTTCCTGATTAGCAATTTTTAAAAAATATCTGGCAAGTTCAGGTATATCTTCTCTGCGTTCCCTGAGTGGTGGCAGATGAATCTGAAATTCATTTAAACGGTGATATAGATCAAGACGGAATTTACCATCCTTAAGAACTTCCTGCAAATTCAAATTTGTAGTTGCTATCACTCGCACATCAGCAGCGATGTCTTTGTTCCCACCAACATGCCTGATCTTGCGTTCCTCTAATGCCCGTAACAGTTTCGCCTGACCATCAAAAGAAAGATTTGTGATCTCATCAAGCATCAATGTTCCCTGATGTGCCGCTTCAAATTTCCCCTGCCGTGAATGATCTGCTCCTGTGAAAGCTCCCTTCTCATAACCAAATAATTCGCTTTCGATCAGGTTCTCTGGAATTGCTCCACAATCAACTGCCACAAAAGGATAATCCTTCCGCTCGCTGCGACGATGGATCAATTGAGCAAAAACTTCTTTTCCGGTTCCGCTCTCCCCGGTTATCAATACACTCATCCCGGTAGGTGATACCAGATCTATTGATTTGATAATATTCTTGATTGCCCTGCTCTCACCCATCATGATATCACTTTGACGACCAGCAAGCTGTTTCTTAAGCTCTCTAACTTCTTTATGAAGTGAATTGGTTTTCAAAGCATTTTTAATTATTATAAACAGTTCTTCCAGGTCAAATGGCTTTGTTATATAATCGTGTGCTCCCAGCTTCATTGCCTTCACACTTTGTTTAATATCCGCTGATGCCGTTAACATTATAACTATCTGCTCTGGATTTAGCTTCATGATCTCGCTCAATGCACTCAATCCATCCATTACCGGCATATATATATCCAGAAAGACAAGATCGGGTCTCTCACTTCCAAATATCTTCACGCCCTGTTTGCCGTTTTCTGCCGTTAAAACTTCGTAACCCTGCTCCAAAAGGATGTCTCTAAGTATCTCACGAGCCTCTACCTTATCTTCGCAGATCAGGATTTTTGCCATATATACCCCTTACATATATGAGTATGGTCAGAAATTACAGCTTCTCTTTATTTTAAAATATTTTTACTTTCATGAGTTAGACGATTCAGCCATCCATAATTAATAATCCATTCTCAAAATCCATGTCTAAATCCCCATTACTTGCAATTTCTGACTCTTTTCCCTCTTTAGCGTTCTATAATTTTACTTCTTATCAATAAGTCAAGCAAAATCAGTTTATTGACAATTCTACCCTAAATATTCCACGTTATACTAAAATGGTTAACTATGTCAACTCAACCATCATTGAGATAAAACAAACGTACCCTACAGAAGACAATGATATTCTACAAAATTACTCCAAAGTTATCAAAATATTATGTAAACTTGTCATCCTCTACCATAACTATATAAATTTATTTATCTTAGCCCCTTCACATGTCCTTTGGTAGATTAGAAGAGGAACAACAAAGCACATAGTGACATTTTTTTGTTAGATAGTGCTAAGTTGTTACGACTGTTTGGCAGTTACATATCTGAAAATGTCAGGGGATTAACTGAAAAATAGATGCTTTTATCCAGTAAATTAAGTACACATAGAGACTGTTCACACTAAGTAATTGATATCATTGCAGATTTTCAGTTTTTGCAGCAAAAAAGTGCACATATTCACCATATTAGTCAATTTTTGGGAAATTGACATATTCCCTGAAAGAGATAAAGCAATTATAAAGATTGGACAGTCTCTGAATGCTGAAAACTGGAAGATAAGAAATTGCATTGACAGCAAAATTGGAAAAGTTATAAATTGAATAACATTCATTGAACAGGTAATAGGTGAATTATGCGAGGAAGCTTGGTTTTATTTATAATTATTGTATTTTCTGTGCTGGGAGCAGTCAACATTGATAGTCTGGAAACCCAACTACAAACTGCAAAAGAAGCTGAGAGACTGCCCTTATTGCTGGAATTACTGGAAGAATATTCATATAGTAATCCCAGACAGGCGATTTTATATGGTTTAGAAGCTCTGGAGTTATCACAAGAATCACATAACTTAAGTTCTGAGGCGAAGGTTAGCCGTAATCTGGCAGATTCTTATTATTATTTAAATGAAATAAGGCAATCTTTGCAGTGGTATGAGCGTGCTGCTATACTTGTACAGGAAATAGAAGGGTCGGAGTCAAGTGCTTATCAGAAAAGATTAGGAGATGTGGCTTATTGTCAGGATTTATTGCTGCAATATAAGAAGGCAGAAATCACTTACCAGAGAGCGTTAAAAATAGCAAAAAAGCTGAGAGATCAACAGGAAATAATCACAATACTAAATAATCTGGGAATAAATTATTTCAAGCAGGCACAGTATGAAAAAGCTATGGAATATTTGCAGGATGCTTTGCAGGCGGAAGAGAATCATGGTAGAGAAGAAGACATATCGGTAGTATTAAACAGCATTGGCATGGTATATGAGGCATGGAATGAGGATGGAAAAGCAATTGGGTACTATCAGCGAGCACTGGCAATTGACCGTAAATATGGTGATCTATCCAAAATTGCTATAAGACTGAATAATCTGGGATATATATATCGTGATATTGAGGATTATAATCAGGCACTTTCTTATCTATTGGAAGCATTGGAAATTGAACGTAAGATAGGTAATCCGCATCGGTTAGTGATAAGAACCAATAATATTGTTTCCTTATACATCTCGCTTCAGGAATATGATCTTGCGAAGGAATTTTTGGAGGAAACCGCAGAATATCTGGAGCAATATGACAATATCCCGGCTAAGGCAACCTATTTTGGGAACTATGGAAATTACTATTTAAGCAGGGAGGAGTATGATAAGGCAGCAGAATATCATCTAAAAGCACTCAAACTGGCAGAGGATAACAATCTGGAATCTATACGCTTCTCTTCATATTCTAATCTGGCGACGATTCACAGTGAAATGGGAGATTATAAGTCTGCCCTATATTACCGGAACATATTTATGGGAATGCAGGACAGTCTTTTCACTGAGAAGAAACATAAGCAGATAGCAGAGCTGGAGATGAAGTATGAAACGGAGAAAAAGGAAAATGAGATTGAGCTTTTAAAGAAGAATGCGGAATTACAGGAATTGCAGCTTCAAGCCCATAAGCGGACACGCAATTTATTGTTTCTCATATTATTATTAGTAATATTGCTGGTGATCGTGATATCAATATCTCTTCGCCGTAAAGCAGAAGTACGTAGAATAAGGCAAGCACAGAAAGCGATGGAACAATCAAGGCTGGCTATTTTGGGTGAACTGGCAGCAGGAATAGTGCATGAGATCAATCAGCCTTTACAGAGCATATCATTTACATTGGAAAATTTGGGAGAAGCATTAAAAGAGGGTTATGCAGATCAGGAGTATATAGAGAAAAAATCTGGATTTATGAATGATGATATTGAGCGTATGCGACGAATAACCGACCATATACGCACTTTTTCACATAATCAGTCAGAAGAAAAACAGGAACTGATAGACCTTAATGAAAGCATTCATAATGCATTGCGTATGACCACTGCCCGTTTCAGCAAACATCAAATAAAGATAACAGTGGAACTGGCTGACAATTTACCCAGACTTCAGGGTAATCTTTATAGTTTTGAGCAGGTGATCTTGATCTTACTATCAAATGCACGTGATGCTGTGGAAGAAATGGATCAAAGAGAAATAAAGGGCTATCAAAAGAAAATATGCGTAAGGTCAGAAGTTCGTGAGGATGGTGTAGTGGTGCAGGTAGCGGATAATGGTGGCGGGATAGCGGAAAACATACAGGGCAGCGTGATGAAACCATTTTATACAACAAAAGAAGCAGGTAAGGGAACAGGACTTGGTTTAGCAATAGCACAGGGAATTATAAATGAAATGCAGGGCAGTATCAATTTAAATTCAGTAATTGGCAAAGGTACAATAATAAATCTTCACTTTGTCAAAACGCGAGAATAAAAAATGGATTTGCGAGTAGTGATTTTAGATGATGATGAACGCATCACGATGGAGCTGCAGGAATATTTGCAGAGACAGGGATTTTGGGTGAAAACAGCAAATGCAATGGAACAGGGACTGGCTTTGATTAGGAAAGAGAAGCCAGATATTTTATTTTTAGACGTAATGCTGGGTAAAGATAATGGTTTGGAATTTCTGGAGAAAGTGAAGAAGCATTATCCTGATCTGGAAGTGATAATGATAACCGGTCATGGAGATATGGATACCGTGATAGAATCGATGCGACTGGGTGCAATAGATTTTCTGAAGAAACCATTTCGGCAGATGGATGCCAAGATAGCTATCAGTAGAACCAGTAAATTTATCAGGATGCAGCAGAAACTGCAAGAATATGAAGAGCGTAATTCTCTGATCTCGATGGAGCTGGAAAACTCACTGGAACGTGAGTTCATAGGCGAAAGCCGGCAGATGCGGGAAGTATTGGAAAATGCTCTTAACGTGGCAGGCTATGACGTAAACGTGCTGATAACTGGAGAGAGCGGAACAGGAAAAGAGATTGTAAGCAGAATTATCCACTATTCCAGCAGCAGGAAAAGTAGCAGTTTTTTTCCGATCAACTGTTCGGCAATACCAGAAACATTAATGGAAAGTATATTTTTCGGACATAAGAAAGGCTCATTTACTGGAGCCAATGACGACAGGAAAGGAGTATTTGAGCTGGCAAAAGGCGGAACGCTGTTCCTTGATGAAATAGCCGATATGCCGGTGGAGATGCAGAGCAAACTGCTGAGAGTGATCGAAGAGAAAAGATTTAGAAGGATAGGGACTGAGCAGGATATTGAATCTGATGTGCGGATAGTGGCAGCAACAAACCATGATCTGGAAAAGTGCATAGAAGAAGGCAGTTTCCGGCTGGATCTTTATCATCGTTTAAATACAATTATAATAAATATTCCACCTCTTAGAGAAAGACGGGAAGATATAAAACCATTACTGGAGCATTTCATTAATAAATTCTGTGGTCAGAATGGACGAATAGTACCTGAAATTAGTAAAGATGCGCTTCAATTACTTATGAAGTATGATTTTCCGGGTAATGTGCGGGAATTGAAAAACCTGACTGAAAGGGCATTGATACTCAGTAAAGGGGAAATTTTGGACGCAGAAAGTTTTCCGGTTTGCCGTAACGAAAAAAGCGAAATGAAAGAAGAATCTGAGAACTTGAACCTGAAATCAAGCGAACAGGAAATGATCCGGGAAGCCCTGGAAAAAACCAGCGGTAATCAGACAAAAGCGGCAGAAATGCTGGGGATATCACGGCATACCTTGATCAGGCGATTGGAGAAGTGGAAGAAAAAACTTTAATATAGGTCTGACAGGACTTATATTTAAAAAAGGTGTAGCAGGATGGGACGTTGTATCAGATTGCTACAAAGAATTTGCTACAACTGGGAAAAGATTGAGGAAGAGGATAATAGAACAGGCGACACTTAATTTAGAGATAACTTGAATAATAAAATATAGATACTGATTTTTAGTATATTTAGAAAAAGAAATATCAGCAAGTGGAACTCGGACTGCATATAGTATAAGTAATAACACCGAGGAGCATGATATGAAAAGCATTCTTATTTTAGATGATGATACCCGCATCTGTGAGGAACTGACAGAGTTTTTAGAGCATCGTCATTACAGCGTTTTTACCGCAGAAAAGCCGTCAATAGCCCGCAAGTTATTAGAGAGCGAAGATATTGATCTAGTATTTCTGGATATCAATCTGCCGGAAATGAATGGTATCAGCTTTTTGGGAGAGATCAAGCGTAATTATCCAGAAGTGAGAGTGATAATGATCACCAGTAATGGCAATCATCAAATTCAGCAGGAAGCATTTTTAAAAGGAGCAGAGAATTATCTGCGAAAACCAATATTTCTCAGTCAAATACAGGAAGCAATAAATCAAATAGAAAATACAAACTGGAGGGAGTTATGAGAAACTCTATGATTTTTTTTGTAGTTTTAATACTGGCATCTGCAGTATGGGCAGATATCGAGATTGTAAGTCCAGACGTAATTGAAAACATTGCCTTGCGTAATGCCGAGGCACTTTGGGGGAAAGTAACCAAAGGTGACGTGATTCCATATTATTACAGTGATAATGAAATAGTGGCTTATCGTTACAATTTTTGTAAAGGGGATAAGTTTCCTGATGAACCTGATATCTCTGCGAATGAAGGATTTTGCAACATGCTTTTGAGTGCACGTCGTGATATGTCAGTAGTTCTGAGTTATTCGGAATCATTATCCGATGAATATCTTCTGGGGGCAGATTTGGAGAATTTGTCAGAAAGGGAGTTAGGAAAAGTGTATAGGCAGAAAAGTGCATATTTCTTTTCAACAGCGAATATTTGGTATTGCGTGAGTAATGCAACAGAGAAAAGATATATACGGGTTTTACCCCCTCAGAAGATTCTAAATGAAACTGAGTTTTTTGAATATGCAGGGACAATTGGTTTTTTCTGCCATCGAGAGGATTTTTCAGAAGAATGGAGCTCTTTTGAAAGTGGGGAAAGGGAATTGACAAGATCAGAGGTATTGCTTGTCAATCATGAGTTAATGCCTTTTTATTCGTGGCATCATGGATGCTCACCAACTTCTGCAGCAATGGTGTTTGCCTGGGTGGATAATAATTCGATCAATACAGTGCAAAACTATTCCAATCTGATTGACTGGCATTACACTGAGTGGGATGATGTACCAGACAGTGTACAATATGAACATTTTGATTATCATATTTCAAACGCGTCCTATGAACTGGCTGATGCAATGGATACTGATAGCTCAGGAGCGACAAGTGAGCATGATATTATTGGAGGTATTTGCTATGTATCGGACAATATAAACGGTTATGATTTTACAGGGGCGTATTATGAAGATGAGAGTCCTACGTGGTGTTTAAATTACGTCAAGGATGTTGTTGATGATGGTTTGCCCACGATGGCATCAATCAATAATACTACTCATTCCATAGTTGCCATGGGTTATAATGAAGCTAATAATACAATCGGAGCACACGATCCGAATCATTCAACAATAGACTGGTACAATAAATCTATCTTTGACGGTATACATATGATCTGGCCCGATGGAGGTTACGGTAATGCTTTTAATCTGCAGTATCCTCATGGTGATCTGCGATATTTTCAGGTTGGAGGAGGAGACAATGGTGAAGAATATGAAGGTAATGATATTTGTGAGATACACTGGCTTACCGATATGGGAAATCCCTATGACGGCAATGTGACGATAATCATAAATAAAGACAGTGAAAACACAGATTTAATGATGATAGCAGAGAACCAGCCAAACTCGGGTTATTACTTGTGGCAGGTGCCCAATAATATAGATTCTGATAAATGCCGGATCTGGATAGAGCTTTATGATAACGATGGAGATATGATCGGAGCAGATGGCAGTTATGGAGATTTTGAGATTCATCCTGGGGGCAGTTTTGATGAGCTTACTTATGATGATGCGGTGACTACGACAAGAGACCCTGATTTCTACTGGTTTGATCATAATGAAGCAAATTGGGGAGTAGTAGGAGTGAGGGCTAATGGCGTAGCAGATAACTGGGGATTAGCATTATTTAATGATGTTGATTTCAGCCAGGTTATCAAAAGTTCACACTATTCTACTGGAAATGTAAATTTGATTGCTATCGATGGAAATCATGCACCTTCTCCAGAAAGGGGATTACGGGTAGCACATTATGATAATGAAATAACATACTATATGGCAAAGGTGGAAATGGAAGGTGAAGCAAGCGAAACTCTTTCGCAGGGATTGAATCCGCAGGAAACATGGACAGCAGGTGATGTATGTGAGATATGGGATGTTTATCTAACTCCCTCTGCATATACTATT
>Ga0075124_10001734_pt1 | contig 10179 bp, 10 predicted proteins | sample AntAceMetag02UKS_FD_69809 | JGI IMG/M metagenome (GOLD analysis project Ga0075124, IMG submission 69809) | Saline lake microbial communities from Ace Lake, Antarctica - Antarctic Ace Lake Metagenome 02UKS | ecosystem: Environmental > Aquatic > Non-marine Saline and Alkaline > Saline | place... | reverse complement strand
CTTGTTGCGGGAGAGCTTCAATCACACATCAAAGGAATAAAGGTCATTATGAACAGATACATCGATTTCGTACTGCGCAGACCGATAGCTGTTTTGATTTTCATGGTTCTTATAACGTTTATCCTGGCACCGGGTATGGCTCTCCTCAAGTTTGATAATGCAATAGAAGCCTTCATGCCCAAGAGCGATTACGAGTATATCTTTTACAAAAAGGTAAAGGATATTTACGGTGACAATGGCAGGTTTTTAATCATGGCAGTCTCCGATGATGACCTCTGGGGATCAAAAACCTTTCAAAAAATAGACGACCTTATTGTAGATTTGGAAGAATATAAAAACTTTGATGAAGGCAGGGAGACCTCCCGCATTAAGGAGTTCGATTCGGTAATTTCTCAGGGAAAAATCGGCTACGGCAAACTTATCGCGCACTTCGAAAGCGATCCTCCTTTCGCACGATATATTGAAAGAAAATCGGATGCACTCTTCGGAGATGTCGAAGAGCTGGGGAACAAGGATCTTAAAAAACTAAGAAAAGAGATCCTGCGGACAATGGATTTCAAACGTGATGAAATCATAGACGAGATCGCTTCACCCTTTACCATGCAGGACATCACCGGCGAAAATGATACATTGGAGGCATATGACCTTATCGAAAAAGATGATGACGGGATCCGTATCTTCCCTTCTACCGCTGACGAATTTGACGAATTCAAAATCAAACTCAGCAGAAATCCGGCATTTGAAATGGGCCTCTATGCACGGGATGCAGATACGGGAGAGATAACAGATTTCTGTATTATAGTTAGGTTCATGAACGTGACAGATCAGGACCCGATCGCCCGGGAAATCAAGGAACTTATCGACAGCCATAAGGACCTCGATATTATTACTACGGGAATTCCCGTCATTAACATAGCCTTTCACAATTACATGCACAGCGACCTTTTTACGCTTGTTCCGATCGTCATGTTGGTCGTTGTTATTGTTTTCTATTTCAATTTCCGATCCCTCAGGGGGGTGCTCCTTCCCTTTACGACTCTGAGTGTCGCGCAGCTATGGATTCTCGGTCTCATGGGATATCTGGGTCACAAAATTACATCGGTCGATATGGCGCTCCCTCCCCTCATGATCGCCGTGGGAAGTTCCTATTCTATCCATATCCTTAACCAGTATTATGCCGAGTTTAAGGCCATCACGGAAAGTGACAAAAGGGAGGGGCTTCACCTTGCCATGTCACACATCTCTCTTACCGTCCTTCTCGCGGGATTGACCACCTTTATCGCATTTATGACCCTCACCACCAGTGAGATCACCGCCATCAAGGACTGGGGACTTTATTCGGCCATCGGTGTTATGTTTGCCGTTTTTATTTCCTGCTCGCTCATACCGGCGGGCCTCGCACTCCTTCCGAATGCCATACCGTCTGCTCTTCTCGGAAAGGACAAGAAGATGAAAACAACCTTTGTTGACAGGATTATTGCTCTTACAACACGGGGTGCGATTGTCCACTACAGATGGGTCCTTACGATTGTCGGCATTCTGATATTCTTTTCTGTACTGGGCATTTTCAGACTAAAGGTGGAAACGGTCTTTCTCAATTATCTGAAGGAACATGACTCCGTGAGGACCGACGCAAACATCATCAGTGATAAGTTCGGCGGATTTGAGAGCTTCTCCATACTTCTCGATTCGGGACGTGAGGAGGGTGTGAAGGATCCCCAATTTCTCACGGCAGTCGAAGACTTCAGGAACTGGCTCGTGGCAGAGGAAAACGGTGATTTGTGCATAGGCAGGACGGATTCCTTTTCCGATTTCATAAAGACGATGCACATGGCCATGAACAACGATGATAAGAACGTCTATGCAATCCCTCACAATAGATCAGACATTGTAGACTATCTGGAAATCTATTCCGGCGACGATGATGACTCCGACGGGAGATTTGACGAGTTTGAGCCCTTTGTCGATTCGGAGTACAGTACCTGCAACATACTTGCCAGGATGCTGCAGGTAAAGGGACATTCCGTGGGAACGACGGAAACAAAACACATCGCAGGGAGAATGACAGACTATCTGAATAAAAAACTGCCGGGGGATTCTTCGTTTACAATTACGGGATTTCCCATGATGGAGATAAAACTCGTGCATTATGTTGTTACGGGTCAACTGATGAGCCTCTTCCTCTGCCTCGTTGTTGTCGGCGTCATTGTCATCCTTCTTTTCAATCAGCTAAAGGCCGGCCCTATCGCCCTGGTTCCCATGACCGTTGCCGTCATCCTTAATTTCGGAGTCATGGGGTGGCTGGGGATAAATCTCGATATGGTTACGTCAATGATTGCCGCAATTACCATCGGGATTGGTGTGGACGATACGATTCACTTCCTGAACACCTTCAGGCATAACAGGGCCAAAGGCCTTGGTATAGATGAGGCGATAGAACAAACACTTGCCGTCGCCGGGAAGGCGATCTTTTTCACATCACTTGCCCTCGTCCTCGGATTTCTTGTCTTCTCCATATCCTCATTTATCCCGGTAATCCTCTTCGGTCTTCTCATGGCGATGACAATGGTAGCGACGACAATAGGCGCTCTTGTCGTGCTCCCTTCGGTAATCAAAGCAACGGCAGTTGACCTGAAAACCGTCAAGGCGGAAAACTGGCTGGGACGACATCTCAACATCGGCAGGATATTCGGACTTGAACAGGAAGATTGATTGATGAAACGATCGTGCTCGAGGAATCTGGGCTTTGGAGGGATCGGGTCACATTAAGGAAAAATTTCAGTTACACCACATCCCCCGATCTTCTGAATCTAAAAACCAACAACTTGCCTCCGATTTATTTGTATTTGTAGGATTTTGTAATGAGTTCTATAATGCCGACCAGTATAACGATAAGTGCTATAGCCCAGAGTATGAGCTGTCCCCTTAAGGGAATTTCAAATCGTTTCAAAAGAAGCCAGGCGAACAATACTCCCGCTCCACACAAATTAATTGCAATGGCTCCACCCAGACCGAGGCCGCGGATACCTTTGGGTGCGCCATAGACCTCGATAATTAACGCAACTCCGATACCAAAAATAACTGCGCCGAGAATACTCGGATAGAAATTGATATCTGATTCCGGCACCCCGAAGATGTGAGCTATGCCAAGTGGAAATAAAAGCAGCAATAATCCCAGAATGAGGTTGATGATGCCATCGATTACAAGGAGTATTTTGTGTTTTTGTTCCATGTCTTATGCAGATATCAACTGTTCGAGATAATTATCATGAATCATATAACAGGGAGCTGGTCTCACCTTTAGGAAGGGTGAGATACAATGCAGAGTGAAGGGTTATCCCTATAACTCGTATGAGTCAAAAAGCCTTCGTTCCGTTTCACCTTCGATTGTTACAGTCACTTCAACGAAAGGCGTCAGCGAAGAGTATTTCAGCTTATTCCTCAGTAATTCATCAACCTGAAAGATCCCGGCGGAATTCGCGAGAATAATTTCAATCCGCACCGGTTTTTCTCGACCTTTCGTAATATTGACGGCTTCCACTGCCTGTGCAGACACGGAGTGAATATTGACTTTTCCAGCTTCGAAGGGAATCCGGGTGCGCCCCTCGGTCATATCGGTCGCATCGGCAACTTTCAGGACACCCGCTTCAATGGTAAGGCATTTTTCGTTTGCGTCATGCGCGACAACGGCATGCAACGTTTCTGACACCATGGTGGTTAAGTCAGGTTCTTCATAGATTTCCTCCAGTAATTCCCGCGCCTTGCGAAAGGCTATAAAGAGGCTGTATTTCTCATGGTGATCCCGGTGTACTGAAATTCCTGTGTCGTGGAGGCAGGCTGCAAGTACCACAATAAGCTCCGCATCTACTGTTGTCAATTTGTGGTCCCTGACGACACTTGGCTCGACACCTCCTTCTATCAGTAATCGGAGAATGCGCAGGGCGGCATTGGCGATAATGCGGATGTGTATCTCGCCATGATCACTGATGCCTGAACGATCAACGGCATTCACATTTGCGCACTTCCAGATTTGAAACAGCTCTCGATCCGCGTTGATTCGATTCGCCAGGGCTTTCAATTTCTTGTTGTTCCGAAAGGGTATCTTGAATTCCATAGCTTATTCTTGCTTTCTGTAATTGCGTTATGATCTTCAGCGAAATCTGCGTTCATCTTGAGGAATAGGGTACTATCTCGTAAAGTGATTGTATAGTATTGTAACAGAAAACAGTCTGGGAAGATATCACAACGTCGGCAGGATATTTGGTCTAAAAGAAAGATGAGTGCGTGAAAAAACACGAGTGCTTGAACTAAACAGTTGCGGATTCCCCGCAATGTGTCGGAGAAAAGGGGAGATCCCGCTTAGACAGGGTTGCAAGGAGCTTTATCTTTTAATAGAAATTTTTTGAAGGATAATAAAAAAAGGCACTCTGGAGTCGATATGACTACAAAGTGCCTTTTGGTTTTTAGGGATTAACGCTTACAGAACGCTGACGCTCGTAGCAGACGGGCCCTTTTTGCCCTGCTCAATCTCAAACGAAACGCGCTGATTCTCGTACAGAACTTTGAAGCCGTCGCCCTGAATTGCACTGTAGTGCACAAACACGTCGCCACCTTCATCGTTTTCGATAAAGCCGAACCCTTTACTTTCGTTGAACCATTTAACGGTACCTTGACTCATTGTAGCAATCCTCCTTTCTTAAATTTTCTAAAGTTGGATCGCCTACATGTGAGAATAATACCGAAGACTGAAAATTCAACTGTTCAATTTCGTGCTCTAAAATGTCTTCAATCCTAACTTTACTGTAACCTGCAACTCACCGTTGCGAGGTATTTCTTTTAGCGGATGTAATATATAGGTTTTTTTCTTATGTCAAGTTATTTCTTTGAATTTATTTCTTTGAATTATTTCTTCGGCAAAAAAGGTTAAATTGATAAGTGCGTTTTTTGCCTCACCGCTTTGATTAAATTGAACCATGCAGCTATTCGGGCTGTGAGAGTTTGTATCTGATTCTGAGAATTCCGTTCGAGAAGCTTGCAGAGACTATGTGGAAGTCGCCGATTTCCTTTGTAGATTTCACGTGAGGGCCTATACAGGGGCTGGTATCATAATTCCCGACCCTCACTATTCTGATATCGCCTTTGGCATCGTCGGGAAGCCTTGTGAGAGAGTACCGTTTTTCTGCGGCTTCCTTTGAAAGATACTCTTCGGTTACCGGCATATCTGCCCCGATAATCTCATTGACCTTTTGCTCGATTTTCCGGATTTCCTCATCCATAAGTTTCCGATCGAAGCGATAATCGCACTTTGATTTCTTTTTCTCAATGTGGGCGCTGAAAGAACGGTCAGTAGCAAAGAGTCTTACCATCGTCTGGTTGAGGATATGTTCTGCTGAATGCATCCGTGGATCATACTGCTTTTTCATGGGCGCGATGGTACCCGTTTCTCGCTTGAAAATCAAACCTAAAACCCCTGTATTCGGTACTATTCTGAGAGGTCCTTTCGCACATATCGGTAGTTGCCACTATGTGATCCTACTAAAATGTAGCTTCTTTTGAGGTATTTGTTATTAAACACGGGGGATTTTTCTCAGTAATAACAATTAGGTCGGGGTTTTGAGGTTTTGTTTCGTGCTCTGGCACTGTAATTGCAAGCTTGTTGCCAAGGATTCGTGTACCTGCGCGGCAACGGGTCCTAATACGGGAAAGCGGGGAGAGAGGTATGGTACCAAATTCAAAGGGCGGTGAACCTATTGTTTTTTACAAGATGTCGGGACATGGAAACGACTTTATTGTGCTCAATGGTGACGGAGTAAAGGAAGGCATAGACTGGAGGGAATATGCTCCTCGATGGTGTTCTCGTCGTACTTCGGTCGGTGCCGATGGGATTCTCATTGTCGAGCCGAGTGAGAAGACCGACTTCAGATTGCGGATATTCAATTCCGATGGAAGTGAGGCCATGATGCACGGTATCTGTTCAAGCGGTTTGTTGACATGATAAAAAAGAGATAAAACGAGGAGCATACAAAGTGAAAGAGTTAGTCGCTGTATTTGATTTCGGGTCACAGTACTCCCAGCTTATCGCCAGGCGTATCGGGGAGATGGGCGTCTACTGTGAAATTGTTAGGCATGCTATATTGAAAGACGAGCTGTTGCGGCTTGATCCCATCGCCGTTGTTCTTTCTGGAGGTCCTGCCTCCGTTCTCGAGCCGGAGCATCCTTCTATGGACCGCGAAATTCTCTCTATTGATATCCCCATTCTCGGCATATGCTACGGGATGCAACTCATGGCGGAGATACTTGGTGGTGTGGTGGAAAAGGGGAGAAGCGGCGAGTATGGTCCCGCCTTTATCGAGACCACAAGATCGGCGGGTATATTTCAGGACATGGAATCTCCGCTCCAGGTCTGGATGAGTCATGGGGATCATGTGACGACAGTTCCCGAAGGGTTTCGTGTTCTGGCAAGTACCAGTGATTGTCCGATTGCGTCGATGGTTGATGACGGGAAAAAAAGATATGGCATTCAGTTTCATCCCGAAGTTGTTCACACACCGAAGGGTACTGAAATTATCAGAAACTTTCTCTTTCATGTGGCGGGATGCGCCGGCGACTGGACCATGGGCAGATTCGCAGAAGAATCGGTGAAAAGGATCAGGAAAACCGTGGGTGATTCCAATGTAATCTGTGGCCTTTCGGGTGGTGTCGATTCGGCCGTTGCCGCCGCACTCATAAACGCTGCAATAGGTGGCCAGATGAAGGCCATCTTTGTGGATAACGGTCTTTTACGGAAAGGGGAGGTGGATGAGATCCGCACCCTTTTTACCGAAGATTATAAGCTCGACTTCCGTGTCGTTGATGCCAGGGCGAGGTTTGTCGATGCACTGCGAGGGGTGACTGATCCGGAAAGAAAGAGAAAGATCATCGGTGAGACCTTTATCGATGTTTTTCGAGACGCGGCGAAGAGTGTAACATCAGCCCGGTTTCTTGCCCAGGGAACGCTCTATCCCGATGTGGTGGAAAGCCAATCGGCCCATGGCGGTCCCTCTTCAATGATCAAGAGCCATCATAATGTGGGGGGGCTGCCCGAAGATCTCGACTTTGAGCTTTTGGAGCCGCTCAGGGAGTTGTTTAAAGATGAGGTAAGGGTCCTTGGGAGAGAGTTGGGACTACCGGAAAGTCTCCTGATGCGACAGCCCTTTCCGGGCCTGGGTCTCGCCGTACGTATCGTAGGTGAGGTAAACGAAGAGTCCCTTGCCGTACTTCGAGATGCCGATGTAATCGTTCAGGAAGAAATGAGGGCCTACGAGGGATACGCAGATATCTGGCAGTCATTTGCCGTCCTCCTTCCCGTAAAAAGTGTGGGTGTGATGGGTGACGAGCGAACCTATGCCAATGTGGTGGCTCTGAGGATTGTCGCGAGTCTCGATGCGATGACGGCCGACTGGGTCAAGCTTCCCTATGAAGTTCTGGGAAAGATATCGTCGAGGATAATTAACGAGGTAAAAGGCGTGAATCGTGTCGTTTATGACATAAGTTCGAAACCGCCCAGCACGATCGAGTGGGAATAGTTGCCGTTTATGCCCATCTTTGGTGTTGTCCTCACCGATTATTTCATTATCCGCAGACGTACACTCAATGTGGATGAACTATTCGAAGAAGGAGGCGAGTACTGGTATTTCAAGGTCTTTAATCCAGCGGCAATCATATCCTGGGCGGCCGGTTTGCGACCTTTGAATTTATCGCGCTCATGAAATACTCTATCGGGGGCTCTATCCCCTCCATTTTAGTTGCCGGATTATTTTATTATTTGATAACATTACGGAAGAAAGCGAAGTGATACAGCATGGATAAGTTGCCTGTCGGCAAGATTCACATGAACATTCTTGAAAAACTGCTGTCAAAGTATACCTACAGCGATGATCGTGTTGTTGTGGGCTCTGGAATTGGTGAAGATGCGGCAGTTATTGACATGGGAGATCACTATCTCGTAGCAAAAACGGATCCGATAACCTGTGCGACCGATGAGATAGGTTTTTATGCGGTTAATATTAATGCCAATGATATCGCATCCATGGGAGGGATTCCCCGCTGGTTTCTGGCGACAATCCTCATTCCCGAGGGAAGCAGCAAAGGCGATCTGGAAAATATATTCTCTCAGATATCCAAGAGCTGTCATGACCTTGGAATTACATACTGCGGAGGCCATACGGAGGTTACTTCCGGCGTCAGCAATCCCATCGTGATAGGCCAGATGCTGGGTGAGGCGGGGAAGAATGAACTCAAACCGACCTCTGCGGCGAGAGAGGGCGATGAACTGATCATGACGAAAACAGCTGCCATCGAGGCCACGTCCATCATCTCTCGCGAAAAGGAGGTGGAACTGAGTGCCCATTTTTCGGAGGCATTTATCAGCCGGGTGCAAAACTATCTCTATAATCCGGGAATCGGGGTGGTGAAGGATGCGACCGCTCTCGCGGGTTGTGAAGGTATTCATGCATTCCACGACCCGACGGAGGGGGGAATCGCAACCGGAATATATGAAATGGCGCGTGCGAGCGGCCTCGGTGTCGAAGTCTTTGGGGACGATATCCCGATAAGCGAGGAGACACAGGTACTCTGCGATTTTTATAAGGTTGACCCTATGGGGACATTTGCCTCGGGCTCGCTTCTCATTGCTGCATTACCATCGGCATCGGAGGAAATTATCTCGAGACTTAATGACGCTGGTATTGCGGGAACCCGGATAGGGGTTATGGTGAGTCAGGGAAGGGGAATGAAACTTATTCAAGATGGGGTGGAAAAGCCACTCCCCGTCTATCATCAGGATGAGCTTTCGCGAATCTTCGGATGAAACTCTTTTATGTAATGAATATCAAGGTCTGGTTGCAGCCCGCTGTTACCTCCCCGTCTTTATGGATGAAATAATGTCTCGCTGACGGGCGAATCACCTGGATTTTACGTATTTATAGATAGCAGAGACCAGATCGGTGCGATCGAAGTACACTTCGTTTCTCTTTATTTTTCCCTCACCGTCAAACTGCACAAAGCACACACCGACGAACTCCAATACGTTGTCCCCTACCGGTATTTTTGCCAGCCATTTGTTAAGGAAACCGCCCTCCATCGGAATCGGCTCAATCTGCGTCCAGACCCAGTCGGGATTTTGTGCAAGAAGCTTCCGAAAATAGGCTATGAGTTGGTCCTTTCCATGGACTCCTTTGGGTATCACGGGGTCGAGGTAAAAAACATCGTCTGAATAATAATCTGCCAGTTTCTCCGGCTCATTTCCCGTCCATGCGGGGAGCCATCTCGAGGCAAACTCTCTCGCTTCTTCTTTTGTCATCATCTCCTAAAACTCCTCATCAATTTTGTCTGTGATATATTTTAGAGTGTTTAAGCAAGCAGTGATGTTGCCAGATTTAACCCTACTGCTCTTGCCCCTGCCATTATATCATCTTCCTTTTTGACAGCCCCTTTGTCGAATACTCCGAAGACCGGCAATTCATCAATGATCTCATATCCGAGTGCCTCCAGGGGAAGGCGCATTGCCTCGAGGGTCATTCCCATGTCCTTTTTGGTTTCCTGCTCGCACACAGCCGCGATTACCGCTTTTCGTCCCTGATTCCCCAGACGGCTCGACCATCCTCTCGGGCGATTATTGTCGTAGGTATAAAAACAGTAGAGGCGGTCGATAAAGGCCTTGATCCAGGCAGTGATGTTATAATTATGAGTCGGCGATATCAGGACGAGGCCCTGTGATTCCAATAACTTCGGATATATGAGGTGCATTCCGTCATTGAGGCCGGTGCATATCTCGTCCTTTCTGCACTTCTCGCATCCGATACAGGGTTCAAAGTAATAATCCCGCAGGTGAATTGCCTCGGTGGCGATATCCTTTTCGTGAACACCTTTCAGGATATGTTTCAAAAGCGCGTCCGAATTTCCCCCGGCCCGGGGACTGCCGCTGACACCTAAAACCTTTAGTCTCTCGAAATGATTAGTGGTGGTTTTCCCTTTCATGGTATTCCATTCCTATTTTTCTTCTGGAGATGCTGCTTCTAGATATTCGTGCCGTTCGTACACGCTTTGGTCATTAGGGCCTTTTTTGAAAATACTTTTCGAGCAGGCACTGCCACTCTTTAATAAAGTCTTCGTAATCCTCTTTTGTGAAGTTCTCTATAA
>Ga0075124_10001733_pt1 | contig 10181 bp, 10 predicted proteins | sample AntAceMetag02UKS_FD_69809 | JGI IMG/M metagenome (GOLD analysis project Ga0075124, IMG submission 69809) | Saline lake microbial communities from Ace Lake, Antarctica - Antarctic Ace Lake Metagenome 02UKS | ecosystem: Environmental > Aquatic > Non-marine Saline and Alkaline > Saline | place... | reverse complement strand
AACTTCCTTTATAAGTTGCACCCACTTCTCCAATTGAATCTTGTCCACCACCACCTATAAAGATGTTATTTCCAGCAGAGTTAGCCCCTTTATATGAACTCATTAAAATGTTATCCCCATTTGTAGCAAAATTAATGCTCCCTACCACACCTAATCCAGTTGCTGTATAAACAAGATTATTACTGCCTTCAATACTTGTTGCTCCAGTCCATACTGCTATTTGACTATCTGCTGGTGTGCCTGTTTTAGCTACTCTGGCGTTTACTAATGTATCTACTTCATCATCAGTATAAATAAAACTACCTAGACTCAACATACCAGATACTCCATCAGCACCTCTTAATGCAGTCATAGTAAGCCCTTCCAAAGCTCCTGTAGAATTCCTACCTAAAACCTCATCGGGTTGTATTGCTTCACCAAAAATGTTTGATGCCGGACTTGTAATTAATACTTCGTTAGGGCCATTAAGCAATGCAGTTGTTATGTAATCAGCAGGATTAACGTCACAATCTATGGTAACATTTGTTGAATTACGACCTAATGAGATTTGATCTCCACCTATTAAGTTTATAAAACCATGACTAACAACACTACCAGGGCCGGGATCAGCTTCTGAATCTATCTTTATATAAATATAACCAAAATTATCTTTACCATTGATTTGTGTCTGAACATCTGATGTTATACCGTGTAACCAACCCATTTCACTTTGAGTAGTTGAATTACGCCATGTGTTAATTTCAGTTTCTGTAAAATAACGGGTATCAAGTTGTCCTGCATTAAGTTCTGTTTCTGTATAAAAGAAACTGCCTAACGATAGCATACCACCTGCACCACCTGCACCCCTTAACTCTTCCATATTAATGGATTCCAAATTACCTGTAGTAATTCGCCCTAATATAGAATCTGCACCTATATCTAAATGAACAATAGTCCCTGCTGGATTAGTTATTAATACTTGATTTTTATCATTAAATGTTGAAGCTAATATATAATCAGCAGGATTAACATCACAATCAATTGTTATTGCTTTCCCTGTTCGACTAACTGTGATTTCAGTACCACCTATAAAATCAACAACGCCGTTTGCTCCTGAATAAACCCAATCTGCTTCTGCTGGTGTTGCTTCTGAATTTACTTTTACTATCCAATGATCATAATCATCATAAATGCCATCTAATGCCCCTCCATCAAGATCAACTTTTGTATAATGTAATCCAAATTTAGTATTGAGTTCCGTTTCAGTGTAATAAAGGTTGTTTAATTGGCCACCGTCTAATACTGTCTGCAAATAGTATAATCCTCCGCTACCCCCTCCACCCAAACTTACTCCCGTACTTGCCCCTGTTCCGGTGCTTCCGATTTGTTTATCCCTTCGAACTGATAAAAGGTTGGTTTTTGTAACGGCTATGCTCATGCTATGTCCTCCCTTGTATCTGTTAATTCTACCATTACAACTGAAGTGGACTCTTTCCTATCGTTATATGTATTTGAAACGATATAAAATGATTTGTCCGGTAAATGTGTAAGGTCTTGTATTAATTTCATGTCTAAGGTAAGTCCGTAATCTACTACATTTAATACCCCTGATAATCTGTATCTTGAATTTTGGTATTGACTCATAAATGATTGCAGGGTTAATTCAGATGTTGTGTATAATGTTCCCCCGGCTCCTCTATACAATCCGGTTATATTAGTGCCTATTGCCGTCTGAGAATCTGTTTTTAATGATCCACGACTCGCCCCACAAGTTCCTATCCCTGTTGTCGTTTTAATTACTTTACCTTGTTTACCTGTTAAATTAGTTGAAATAACAGCTTTTTCTTCTACCCCTTTATTACCTATATTTACGCCTGTATATGTATTTAGTATTTCTGCTTTAACTTCTCTGATGAAAATCCTTTGCATATGTTCTTCATTAACAACTGGCAATATTTGTTGTCCGACAGCTCCTGCCCATCCACGTAATGTATCTAATATTTTAATACTTATGCCTCCCTGTATTAATACTTCTGAAGTAGCTATCCCTAACGGAACAATTATGCTGGCTGTGGTCCAAGTATCATTAATTCTACTATCTGTTACATCAGCTAAATCCACACCTTCTTGCCTAACAAACATTGCCTGTAAATAAGCCCCATCCTCTGTTGTTTCCCATACATTGCCACTCTTCCAATACTTATCACCAACTTTTATACTTAAAGGTATCTGGACTTGTTGTATATCGTATGTTGGAACATCTTCATATATATTTATGCCATCCTCTTTAGTTTGTATATAAACCTCAAAACTAACTTTTAATTGTATTCCACTGTCCTGGGTTAAATTGGAATGTGAAAATGTATAGCTGGCCGTTTCGTCTGAGTCACTTAGCACAATAAAGTACAAAGGAGTATCAGTTGCTTCCTCTTTAATTGCCGTTCCCATGTCTATATCCGAGTACGTCCATCCCGTGTACTCAATAGCTGCATTAACCCACCACCCAGTCATATCTACCCAAGTATCCCAATCTGTAGAACAATTATCTTCATCACTAAAATCATATGTAATATCGTTAAAATTATAAGGATCATATTTAATTGATATCTCATTCATTGCCGGAACAATATCTAACGTCGTTCCGGTTTTATACCATTTTATATCCTTATTAGATATGTCTAAATAACCACCCACGTTTGATTGTGTTTCGCTTCCGAATGTAGCACGACTATATGATTTGCCTTTACTTACATCGTGTAAGTTTATTGGGTCAATAATATATATATCATCTGCTTTGAATCTCATTGATAAACCTAATCCACCCCATATGCTATTTAATACTTCTCTACAAGACATTGCTTCACCTTTTTCATCAATAAAATTTTCATTATTTATTGTAAGATATAGAAATGGGTTAGTAGTACCAAGAGTATTAATTGCTAAATCATTTGATGTATATATTGTTGAATAACTTGTACCTAATTTATTTAAAATATTATCCATTATAGTATAGTATTCTGAAAAACCACTATAATTATTAGCTCCGTCTTTATATTTTATATGATCCAACAAAGCCATCCCATCGTTACATTGTAGAGTGATGGGCATCCCTCTGGAGGTGCTGTAATCCTCACTATATATCTCAGCATTAATAAAACCTTGCCACACTAAAGTACTTCCACTAACACCATCATATATGTTGACTAACCACTCTTGTGGATTAGAAGTAAAAAATCCCAATGTAGATAATGGGGTAACAAGTAAGTTAATATTTGCCCCAGTGCCTATAGTAGGTTGAAATATATTATTAACATCACCGGTGGTTGTAATCTCTAACGGATTCCCACTAGCAACTAGGTTTACAATAGGAGAAGCTTCTGCTACATCTAATTGTAAGAAATCAATTGTAGTTATCCCTCCTGAAAATCTTCTATACTCGGTTCTATATTGAATACCATATGCCATGTCTAACTATATGAATTAGTTTGTCTTTCTATATTACTTAATACTCCTTTTAATGTGGTCCCTTCTATTTCAAATATAACCTTTTGGGAACCACTTTGTCCTCCAAGCTTGTCTAACCCTAACTGAGCTGCCGTTCCTATAAATTCAGGGTTTGATCTTGAAATATTTGGAGCTTCTCCAACCATTGCTAAAGTTGGTCCACTGACGGCCCCACCAGCGGCAAACTTTTGAGCTGCAATAGCTGCTATTTGAATTGCTCCTGCTGCGGCAATCAATGGAATAACAAAAGGAGATAATACCCCTGTTTGCCCCAATACCTTTGTAATAGCCAAAGCCGTATTAATCATGGCCAATCCTATTGCTATTGCTTTTTCTCTGAGGGCAAACTTTTTCTCTATTTGTTCCCGCTTCTTGGCATTATCCCCAACCATTGAAAGTTCTTTTTCCTTTTGAACCCTCCATAAATTGCCAATAGAAGATAACATATTTCCAACCAAGTTTAAATATTCTGCTACTTTATCCATTTTTTCTTTATCATAGACCTGCCGTATTGCTTTCAACCTCTCCTGAGTTTCCTTTTCAATATCCACCAAATCATCTGCCATTTGCTGAGCCAATGATAACTGTTCATTTTGCATACTTACCAAGTTGGATGTATCAGTCAGCCAGAATGGTTTTGTCTGCATTTGTGTTTCTAATGGTATTGGGGCAACTCCTGCTCCTGTTCCTGCATCTGACGTAATTTTTATTTTTGCTACCTCATTAAGTTCTTTCGTAATTGCTTTTAAAGCGTTAGACAATGCTTGTAATTCTTGTTGCTTCTCACTTACGGTAACTAAATCCAAAAATTCATCTCCTGTTGTAACAAGATGACTCATTGATCGTTTGACTTCTATAATTTCAGCGGTGATTAATTGTTTTGCCCCTTGTAAATATTCAATTGGTAATTGCCCTATTTTTTGCATTAACTCTGTCAAGGCTTTTTTAGAAGTATTTATTGTTTCAACTTCAATAAAAGCTCCTTTTCCTAACTCCATTCTTTTTATTATCAGCAAATCAAGTTGCCGTAATACTTCTTTATAATTTGCTGCGTTGGCTATATTATTTGTTTCATTTAATTCCTCATTTAACTTTTTTTGCTCTTCTTTTGCCTTCATTGCTTTACTCCGAAGACCTATTAATGCCATTGCTAACAACCCTACTGCCCCAATTAATACTGTAAAAGGATTAGTCATCATAGCTATTTTTAAAACCCCAAACATTTTAACAACCCCATATCCAACGGAGATTAATCTTGGTAAAACATTACCGATTAAAAAGCCAAGTATTTTTATTACAGGACCAAGTATCATAATCAAAGCTCCTATACGAACTACCGTTTGTTTTTGGGCGTCATCTAAACCTCTAAACCACATCGTTGCTTTTCTAATACCATCACCAAATCTTACCAACATAGGTATTATCTCCTCAGCTATGGTTTTCCCAAACATTGTTAATCCTGTCTTAACTGACGCCGTAGCTTGATTCCATTTAAACTCAAATGTTTCTGCAGCTGCTCCAAATGCTTTTGCACTTGAACCTGCGGCTTCTGCTAATGATGCAAATATAGCTTTGTTGTCTTCCAAATTAGCTCCCATAATATCCAACGCCCCAGACAATGCCCGAATATTTGGAAATACATCACTCATAACAGTTTCTCCATATTGAGCAGTTAGTTTCCTGATTTCCATTAAGGCTGCTAATAATCCATCTTGTTTTATTGTTTTTCGTAAATTAGCTGCAGAAGTGTTCATATTATATAAAGCCTCTTCAGCTTGAGAAGTTGGTTTTAATAGTGAAGCTAATATTTGTCTTAACTGCATTGAAGCCGTTGCTGCATTTGTACCTGTACGAGTCATAGCTGCTACTGCTGCCCCAACCTCATGGAATTGAACACCCATGTTAGAAGCTATTGGTAAAACCATTCCCATTGTTGTTGCTAAAGCCGTTGCCTCAGCTTTACCTTCCCTTACTGATGCTGTTAATACATCAGTTGCCATAGTTGCATTTAATGTTTCTTTTCCGTAAGCATTCATGGCAGATGTAACCAGGTCGGCTACTACTTTTGTTTCTCCTAATCCTGAAATAGATGCCTTCGCAGACATCCTCAACACATCCATTGCCTCAGCTCCTCTAATACCCGCCGATGTAATAAAGAACAAAGCATCGGCTAATTCCTTTGGAGCTTTACCAAGTTGCGGAGCCATTTTAATAATATCCTGACCCCATTTATCCACCTGTTCCCTGGCAATACCTACCAATCCAACTATTTTAGACATTGATGACTCAAAATCCATACTCATTTTCACAGCTGCACCACCAACCAAAGCCATTGGTAAGGTTAAGTACATTGTCATACTTTTACCTACCTTTTTCATAGCTGCTCCGGTTGTCACTAACTTTGCATTGATTCGAGTTAAAGACGCCTGAGTCTTCTTTTCAAACGCCAGCATATCCTTTTGAGCTTTCACAAGCCCTGCACTATTGACTCCTAATGTTGCTACTAATGCTCCTAAATTCATTTCTTTTTATCCCTCTTCTTTGGTGGATTTTTATTAAATTTTGCTTCCCTTTCTTTTTCCTTTTTTACTCTTTTATTTTGTATATCTGCTATCTGTAACCATATTTGTTTCTGTTGCTCTGTTGTCTGTCGTACTGGTTCCCTTTCTTCATCTGGATCTCTATCCCATTCCGGCATAAACAAATCTGGGGAAGTCATTTCAACGTCTTTCTTTCCCCACACCCTACGAGCAATATTCATAATCAAAGAACTTAGTGAAGCCATTGAAAATTCCCAACGACTATCCCCAATAGGTTCTAATCTATCATAAGCCTGCCACTCACTCAACTGTGAGCTTGTCAATTCATCCAGTAAATAATCTGGATGAGCGTAACCTAATTCTTTACAGAGCCGGAACTGGAAGCGACGTCCTGGTCGCTGTCTGAGTTTTTTACTAACTCCTCCTTATCCTCTTCTGTTATCCCATTTAACTTACCGGCTGCATCTGCTATCTTAGTCAATTTGGAAGCACTCATGTTTTGACTTAATGTAGCAAAATCACCTGGTTCCATTAAATTCTTTCCTTCCGCATCACACAAACAATTAACAGCTAACTTAGCCCGGAAATCGCCCATTGATTGTTGATAATCTACAATCTTACCTGTTTTTGATTTGATTTTCTTTACCAACAGATTTTCAAACTGCTCCCTTTCTCTTCCTGTCATCTGACGGACAAACACAATTAGATTACCCCCCAAATCAACCTGAACAGTTTTTAATGCTTCCTTTTTTAACAAATTCTCTCTGGTTAAAAGAACTCTTTTTTTTGTCATGATTTTTAACTTTTTAAAAATTAATAAAAATACTTGATTAGTACTATTTTAAAACTCTATCTACTATCCTGGCGATGCCGAAGCCGACCCAGAGTTGAGTGTTACTGTTCCGCTGATTTTAATAGTCACATCAAGTGTGATTTTATCATCAGGGGCAATAACTAATGGTAACTCAGTTACCAATCCTTCAAACTCCAAGGTGGTTGTCGCCGTGTCAGGTAGTACAACTTCATAGTTGACAAGGGTGTCACTTTCAAAATCATCTTTCATCGTAGCATATTGTGTACGAGTGAAATTCATTGAAAGTACAACAGTCCCTCCATCTCGGAATCCCGCAATAAACTCACGGTATCCATCAGTTGAACCAAGGGTAGTTACATCAATCGTATCTCTGGTCATACTAGGACCAGTTATAGTATTTATTTCTGATATCGCTGCCCAAACTCCGGTGCTGGCATTCCATCTCCGAAATACTGTGCTAACACCTGATACTGCTTCACTGCTCATTTTTTACCTCCTTTTCATTATTAAATTAAACAAACATCATTATCTTCGCTGTATATTGAAGTTAATGACAAACCGTACTCTGCTATTCTCATCCCAGTCCAAAAAAGCTGGACCACTTGAACAATAAATAACTGAGTACAAAGTTCCATCATTACACGTCTCCTGTGCCCGGCCATGTAACGAAGTCCTTATCTTTTGTATTAATGCCCATCCTGCTACGTAACCAGTATTTCGTACTCTGATTTGAACGGATGGGTAGTAATAATTTTCTCCTTTTCCTGCCAAAGTTAATTGTGGTGAACCTCCTATTGTATCAAATATAGTTACACAATTCTTTGGTGCTGTTGGCTCAACTGCAATGAATAGATTTCTTCCCTCTATTTCGGGATCAAAAACCAAATTTAAAGCCGTATCGGCAACCAGCATATCTTTGATATCTTCGCTAGGACTATTCATTTTATATGTGCATTTTTTCTTATTGTTTCCACTATTAATTTCCTATTCTTTTTTAAAGATGCTTCAAGAAACTTTGCCCCAGCTCCGGCTCTACGAGTATATTTTTTAGTTGCTTGAGTTACCTTACCACTTTTTGTTCGTTTTATTTTACTTTGATCTCCTGTAAAATTAGCATCTACCATCTCATGAACAAATGTTGCATAATTAGCACTAAATCCCATTATTACAACTGGCATCGGAATCGCTACTGCAACAGATTTATATTCCGATATTACAGAAGCATGATCAGTGGCTAACTTCCCTGCTTCTTTTCCCTCAAATGAAGCCTGTCCTCCTTTTTCAATCTTTGTCCCTGAAGTAACAAACCAACTAGCTCGTAAATTACCAGTATCTATTGGAATTATAGGAGCACTAAAATCCATATCCCTACGAATAATGATAGAAGCTTCTATTAATCCTTTTGTGGATCTTCCTTCAATCTTTTTAATTTCCTTAGCAAGATTAGATAAAACAATATCCATCCCTTTTAATCCTGTATTTGGGTTTACTGATGCCATTACAAATACGCCTTTCTTATAAACTTATTACTCTGCCGGTGTTCCGGAGTCTTTTCAAACAATTTAATCTGGTATGCCTTGTCAACATCCGCTGGATTATCTTCCTCTGCACTGGTTAAAGCTCCTGAACTATCCAACGTACCCAAATACAAATAACCCTCTTCATCAACATCCTGTAAAACCCACACCTTAGCTTTTGAAACAATTTCCCGGCTTTTTCTATCATCCCCAGCCATTGAAATCACCTCATTAACATCTTCCCAACGGCATTTAATCTCAACAGGATCATCATATGCAAATCCACCTCTACCATCATCCTGTGGATTGCCCCAATAGACTGCATCCTGATTACATAATCGACTTATAAAATTTGCTATTCCCATTACTCAAAACTTGTTATTGCATATATTCCGGCACCTTTCTTACCAATATTAGCCATCTTACCTGTTATATCTAATTGTAATACCATTTGTCCGTACGGGGTGGAAGATAAATTCTGTTTCCACTCACCTGTATATTTCACCGTGGCATCCCCCAACTTTTCCTCTGTGGTTGTTTTCCATACCGTACTAGCTATCATATGAGCTGTAAACCAACGTTCAATGTCTTCCAATAAAACAGTTCCAATACTGGCATCATCTCCAAGTATTTTTGTTACCAAAGCATTTGCCCCAAGTATAAAAGACTCTACTCTGGTATCACTCAAATTATCCTCAGTAAGGTTATCCATAATCAATCTAACTTCTGCGGCTGATGTCCGTGTTGCCATTATTTACCTCCTATTTTTTTGCTTTTATATATTTCAAATTCATCCTCAGTAGGTGTTTCGTATGTTGTATCTTTCCACAATGTTCCTCCAGGCAAATACACCAATCTACTTTCATCCCAAAATCCTCTCATCATATTCCTCCATGCTCTACGTGGAGCCACAAATGATAATATAACTATGTCCCCCGCAAATTCTCTCTGCCTTGCTAATGATGCTACCTTTACCAAATTTTGAATCCGTCCCTTATCAGTGAAATCCCAGTTGTGAGTTTGTTTTCTAAAATGATCTCCATCAAATGAGGATACGAGTACATCAGCATCCGTTAATTCCTTAACCAGTGCCTGAGCATAATGTGATTTACCTGAATGAGCTTTACCTGTTATTAGTATTACCATTTTTTTCTTTTTTTCGCGTGTGAAATAATAATGGATCTATAAAATTTAAAACTTCTGATTTCCATTCCAACCCTAACCATTCCAATGTTTCATGTATCTGTTGATAATCTCCATATACCATTCTCTGTGGCCAAACTACTTTACAATTTACTCCCTCTGTAATCATTTCAATAAACCGTTGTTCATGTTGCCGTACCCACCATTTCCAACCATCAGCTTCAGTTTTTACCCCAACCGCTTTACGTTGATCTTCTCTTATAAATGCCCTCATAAATCCAGTTTTTAAACAGGATTGAATAATGTCTCCGGTTCTACGCCGTACGATAATCCACTTGGCATTTGGAAAAGCATAGTGCCATATCGGCCATGCCAAGCACATTTTAGCCCCCTTATACATCCACGGTCCCCCTGTATATCCCTGATCCAACATTACTTGCTCTACCCGCTTTCTCAAATCAGTTGGTATCATCAAACTATTCACATCCGGCAGAGGGTACTGCCCCATTTGATCAACTCCAATTTGTTGCATATAAGGTTTAACAATCTCGTTGCGTATTTCAGCATTTTCAAACATTCCTTTCTGATTACTTTTATTTGGACCTGACATTTTTCCTCCAAACGCTCCACACATATTAATTATGCCAGCAATCATACTGGTACCAGAACGAGCAGCTCCAGTGA
>Ga0075124_10001730_pt1 | contig 10184 bp, 16 predicted proteins | sample AntAceMetag02UKS_FD_69809 | JGI IMG/M metagenome (GOLD analysis project Ga0075124, IMG submission 69809) | Saline lake microbial communities from Ace Lake, Antarctica - Antarctic Ace Lake Metagenome 02UKS | ecosystem: Environmental > Aquatic > Non-marine Saline and Alkaline > Saline | place... | reverse complement strand
AGGGCGATAGAGTTCCTAAGTGGATATTAGAAGAATGTAATAATCCAAATATTGAAAAGATAATAGTACCAAGCACTCACACAAAAGATGCTATAATCAACACATTACAAGAATTAGACGCAAATCCTAAATGGAACGGCTCACCTTTAATAATACCAAAAATCAAAATAATTCCACACGGCGTAGATAATTCAAAGTTCTACCCTACCAGTCAACGAAAAAAGGATAAAGACGACGGCTCAAATGACACTTTATCTGGAGCCACAAATCAGTTGCAGGGGCAGACCAAAAAAGACGAGCATATGCCTGTAAGTGAGGATAATCACGCTGACACCTTTAAATTCCTAGCAAACAAAGGATTAAGAAACTTAGAAGATAGAGGTGGAATTCCTTATCTCATAAATGCCTACTTAGAAGAATTCACTGAATCAGATAAAGTAGAATTAATCTTAAAAATTAATTCAGTCTATGGAGTACCTAATTTATTAAAATTATTTCCTGGAATAAAACAAAACGGAGTACCAAAGATTAGATTCATACATGAGAATTATACAACCAAACAAATGAACGAATTATATAATGAATGTGATGTATTCGTAAGCCCAACAAGAGCAGAAGCATTTAATCTTCCTTGTCTTGAAGCAATGGCTTGTGGTAAACCTGTTATAACAACAAACTTCGGAGGACAGACAGACTTCGTCAATTCACAAAATGGATTCATGTTAGGATATGATTTAGTCAAAGCACCAGAAATAGAATACGAAGAATGTCAGTGGGCTATTCCAAATATAACAGAACTTAAATCAAACTTAAGATATTGTTACGAACATCCAAATGATTGTAAAAGAAAAGGTTCAATAGCATTAAAAGATGCAAAAGAATTGACTTGGGATAACACTGCTCAACAGATATTTTCTCTAATTGCACATATGGACAAATCTGGTAAGTTACTGGATTGCAACCCCAGTGTTCCGGGTTCAAATCCCGGTATGTGCTTATAGAAACATTTAAATACATAGTTAAACTATTAATTAATGTAAAAGATGGAAATAAAACATTTTATTTTAGCCTGGATAACATTTCTAATTATAGCAGGACTCTCAATAGTTAGTTTTTTTGGATGGGTAATAATCAAACTTTTACAACACTGGAGCATAATATGAGAATAAAACCAATGAATAAAATAACACAAAGAAGTGTAGGATTTTATTTAAGACAAATATTATTCTTCGCAGAGCATCCAGACTTTAAACCAGACATTTTTTGTAGAAACGCAGTAGACGAACAAATTAAATTAATAGACCCAAGTTATAATGAAGCGTAAACTAACAAACCAAGAAAGTAAATTATGTCGTCAAGGAATCAACAATAGAAAAATAACAATTAAAGAATTAGAATTAGAATTATCTTATTTTACAGAGTTCACAAATTTTAATGAAAAGTGGGCAAAGTATCTAGAGAACAAAGATAAAATATCAAAGCAAAAAAAGAAGATAATCATCACAGATACAATAAAATATTTAAAAGAATCAATAGACGAAGAAAACAGATTAATTTTAATAGAAAAAAACCAGTTAGTAAACGGAGTAGAAATTAAAAAGAAACCAGTTGGAGTAGACTAATTAAATAAAATGGAGGAACAATGGAAATAGAAAGAATAATGACAAATGCTGAACTAAAGAACTTATCAGTTGATGGTGTATCTGGTGTTAATCTAGCTAAACCAAAGAGACAAAAAAATGCCAGAGAAAAATTTGAATTAGAAGTACAAAAGCACGAAAAGATAGCAACTCAAAAAAGATTACCATTCGCAAGACACGTAGCCAGAGAAGATTTCAACAAGGCAATTAAAGTCCAAGTAGACAAACAACTAAGAGAATACGGGTCAATCGAAAAACCAGAAGAACTTAAGTTACCAATAATTGATTGGGATAAATATTCAAACTTAAAAAACTTTGATTTTATAGAAACACACGAGAAAGCAGACAATAATCTATCTAAACACAATCCAGGACTTAATGTACTTTGTAAAGTAGATACATACAAATTCAAAGGATACGCACAAACGTATAAAATAATGGAAGCAGGACCTGATGCAATTACTAGAGCAATTAAAACTAGAGCAGCACTTGATAGAACAATCAGTCAAGATTTAGATGCTAAAGATAAAAAGAAATAAGATTTTTTCATTACACTCACCCAGAGTAGTGACTGGGATTATAATTAAAGTAATTAAAGAAAAATGACGAAAATAACTAAAAAGACGTTCAAAGAAGCATTAGAAAACTCATACGGTACTAATGTAGACTTATCAAGAAGACTTCACGTAACTGAAGGTGCAATGACACAATACATTAAACGTAATCCAGACATGAAAAAGTTATTAGACGAAAAGAGATTAAGTAATGTAGGAAGAGCAGAGAATGAAATCTTTAGTCAATTAGAATTTCATGGCGGAGATAAACCAGAAGCTAGTGCAAACATAAGACAAAAAGCAAGTCAATTCATATTAACAAGACTAGGCAAAAACAAAGGCTGGGTAGAAAAAACCGAACAAGAAGTAGAACACAAAGGAATAGAACAATTAAAGGTAATAATTGAAAGAGTTGAGCCAGATGGAAGTAAAACTACAACTTAGTCCAAAGCAAGACGAAGCGTTTACTATTCTACTAGATAAAGAACACACTGAACTATTCTATGGTGGTGGGGCTGGCGGAGGGAAGTCTTATTTAGGTTGTATATGGCTAATATTCTCTTGCTTAGCGTATCCTGGCACAAGGTGGCTAATGGGACGTGCAAGGCTAAAATCATTGAAGGAGTCCACCTTTCTGTCGTTTCTAGCGGTACTCAAGGATTGGGGTCTCAAAAAAGACACAGACTGGAGATACAACGCAATAGAAGGAAGTATTTATTTCACAAACGGTTCATCTGTCTACTTAAAAGACTTGTTTTTATATCCAACAGACCCAGAGTTCGATTCACTTGGTTCAACTGAATACACAGGAGCATTCATGGATGAAGTAAGTGAGATAACAGAAAAAGCTAAGATGATTGTAATGAGCCGTTTAAGGTATAAATTAGATGAATATAACTTAGTTCCTAAACTACTTATGGCATCAAATCCAGCAAAGAATTGGGCATATAAATCATTCTGGAGACCTTGGACAGAAGATAAATTAGAAAAGTATAGAATGTTTATCCCAGCTTTAGTAGGTGATAATCCTTTTATGAGTCATTACTACGTAGAAAATCTTAATAAATTAGACAAAAACTCTAAAGAAAGACTTCTTTATGGTAACTGGAATTATGATGACGACCCATCTAAATTATTCGAATACGACAAGATACTAGACATCTTTACTAATAATATATTCATACCAACACACGCAAATAACTATATTTCTTGCGACGTAGGAAGATATGGGGCAGATAAAACAGTAGTAATAGTCTGGAGAGAGTGGCACATAGAAAAGATAGTTACTATGCCTAAGTCTTCTGGCCCGGAGGTGGTTGAATTATTAAAAAATTTAGCAAGAGAGCACATGGTACCACATTCAAATATAGTAGTTGATGATGATGGAATTGGAGGAATGGGTGTTGTTGATTGGTTAGATGGATGTAAGGGATTTGTTAATGGGTCTAGTCCAATTGAGACAGAGTTTAGTAAGAAAATACATAACTACCGTAATCTAAAGACTCAATGTTATTTCAAATTAGCTGAGATGGTCAAGTTAGGACAGATAGACTGTTATGATATTCCACTGGAAATCAAGGAGGGTATAATAGAAGATTTAGAACAAGTAGCCCAGAAGAACATGGAACGAGACGGTAAGATAGAATTAATAGGCAAAGAAGAAATTCGAGAGAAGCTAGGTAGGTCAACTGATTACTCAGATGCAATGATGATGAGGTGTTACTTTGACTTGGGTGATTATTATACTCCGCATATTGTGTAATTGAATTTAGTATATATATTAAATAACTCAATATACTTAAACAACTTTTTCTTAAATTACTTATGAAAGAAGAAATGGTGAGTAATTACATTGCTATATCACCAAAGGAATACAGTCAACGCCAGAGAATCATATCTGAAACATTCAAAGGCGAAACAAACGACAATCAAATCTTATTCCCAAAAGGATTAGGAGCAGTTCATCCCTTTGATTTTGAGCAAGTAGATAAAATAATTGAAAACATTGGTATAGTTAATTCAATGTCAGATAAAATAGTAGACGCAATCGTTGGAGATTTCTCTGTAAAGGTAGAAGACGCAAATGCACAAACTTTAATAGATGATTTAGTAGATGACTCAAATCTTAAGTCTAAATTAAGACCTTGGATAAAAGAAGCAATAAATAAAGGTAACGGTTTTATGGAGTTAGATTTGAAAGACACTAAAAATATTGAAGTAATGAGAGTAATGAACGCTAATCAAATGTTCGTCAGACGAAAGGTCAAAGGAAAAGTATTAGGATACAATCAATTCAAAGGAAAGATAAAAACTATTATAAACAAATCTAAAATAATTCCGTTTTCACCAAATCAAATAGCACATCTTCAAATCAACAAAACACCAAACGACCCGTATGGAATAGGATTAGTTTGGCCTAATAGAATAGCAATAGAAAATTGGGCAAGTTCAGAATTAGACTTACATAAATTACAAACAAGAAAAGCAGGAGCACCAATGCACGCAAGACTTGGACAACCAGGACAAAAAGTAAGAAAAGCAGATTTAGACACGTTTAAGACAGACATGCAGTATATGACAAACACTACCGAGTGGGTAACAGATGCAAATGTAGAATTAAAAGTAGTAGACTTTAATGGAGTGTTAGACAATTCAATTAAGGTATCAGAACACGATTTACAAACAGTTTCATTAGGATTTAAGATACCTATGAGTATACTTGGAATAGCAAACAACCCAGAAGGATTAGCAAAAGTAAACGACAAAGGATTTATTAGATTTATTGAATCAGTAAGAAAATTAGTCGGAGAAGTATTAGAAGAGAAAATCTTTAGGCCATTCTTAAGAGAGCAATCTCCAAAATTAGACAGCAAAGTAAAGTTTGAGTGGGAATTACCAGACGAAGAAGAAAAAAATCTTAGACTAGAACAAATAAAAAACGCACTTGGACTTTTTGATATTACTCCAGAATTAAGAGCAGCACTTGAAATAGAATACTCAAAGGTAATGGGATTAGATATAGAAGATAAACTACCAACACCAGAAGAAGCTCGTAAAAAAGCAGACGAAGAAGAAGCAGAAATGAAAAAACAAGAAGACCAAGCACGTAAGGATGAAGAAACTAAAATAAAACAACCAGAAGTTCCGGGAGCAAAAAAGACAGCAAATCAAAAAGCAATAATACACGAATGTAAAGATTGTAAACTAACAGAAGGCGAATTGTCTAATATGAAATTATCTGAGTATGTTAATCTAAAAGAGATAGCAGGTTTTAATTATTCAGACTATTTAGTCAAGATACTTCAAACACTTAGAACACATAAATTTGAAGAATTAATGGCTATTACAGAGAAAGATTTAATTGAAGGACTATTGCCAAAAAGAGATATTGGTAAGTTAAGAGTCATATTAAAAAACGGATTCAGAAAGAACAAAACAATAAGACAAATAGAAAACGACATTAAACAATCTATTAATTTAAAAGACAGATTAAAAATAGAAGAAGACGGAACTAAAAAAGTCACATTATCAGCAAGTAAAAGACCAATAGCCATAGCAAGAACAGAAACAGTAAGATTAGCAAATGAAGGATTAAAAAAAGTTTATTTAGAAAACGATGTGTCTACTTATAGATATTTAGCAGCAATAGATGATAGAACTACTGAGATATGTAGAAGTTTAGATGGTCAAGTTTTCTTAACTAAAGAAGCAACGCCTGGAGTCAATATGCCTCCGATGCATCCAATGTGCCGTAGCAGTATTGTTGGATTGGTAGATTGATGGCGACTTGTCCAAACTGTGGTTATAAGGTAATGTGTACATGTTGTCCCCGATGCTATTGTGATATACAAGGACATAGTATTACGGGTAAGATTGAATTTTCAAATCCAAATAACGAAGAAGAAAATAAAAATTGGAAGGACAGTTAATGGTACAAATAACAGAAGATTTAATAAAAGCATATATTTTTAAAAATGCAATTTGTAATAAGGGTATACCAAATTCTAAAGCGGTAATGAAATCATTAGTCGGACATCATAAAGCCCTTAAAACTGCTGATGGAGATTCTATAGCAAATGGATTAATAGAGGAGTTGAAAAATGCAAATAACAGAAGATAATATTCCTATTTGTGCTAAATGTAATAAACGTAAAGCTATTTGTTATATGAATCGAATGTGGATATGCGGTCAATGTATTCACGAGTTTAATCAAAATCAAATTAAACTAAAACAAAAGGCATTTTTAGAAGGATAATGGCAATTTGGATAGACCCGAAAACAGGTCAAAGAGTTGTTTATGATGAATATTCAGGTGATTTACAATACGACCTAAAAAATGGAAGTGCGATTAGTACACAAGTTATTGGTATTATTGCACCATCAAGAAATCAACAAATGAATTTAGGTAGGTCTAACACACTTTTTGGAACAGACGCAGCAATTATGGGAAAAAGATTACCAGACTTAGGAATAACCGGAGAAAACATACAAACCACTAACAGAGTTAAAGTAAGCAGGAGAGTAAACGTAAATGGGAACAATTGATTTAACATCAAAAGAATATACAATAGGTCTTAATTCTAATTCTGACTTTGATACTGAATTAATAAGTGGATATTTAAACAGTTTAGTTATAGATTCAAATGAAATAGTTTCAGTTACTATTACGAGTAATTTAGGTTATGTAGTTTTTCACACTTCTCAACATTCTGGAGTAGAATACTACGCACCAAGAGCAATACTCAGAGGTGCTATTTCTAACATAATAGTACAAGACCAATTTGATAAATTCAAGTTAAATGAATCACTTAATATCAGAGTAAATGGTCCAACTAACGCAGAAGTAAAAATTATTTTGAGATTGGACTAATTTTTATTATATATATTAGCAAAATCAACAAATATAAACAACTTTTCTTTAAAGTAAGTAGGTTATTTACATGGCAAAAAAAATAGACGAAGGATTAATGTTTGAATATTTCGTTCCGATTGAATCAAGTGCAGAATTAGACGGAGATTTTATTATAAACGGAATAGCAATAAACGAAACAACTACATCAAACGGACATAAGTTTATTGGTGAAGAATTATCTAAAGCAGCTAATACTTTAATCGGAGTTCCATTACTTAAGGACCATGATAATTCTATTGATTCAATAGTCGGTAAAGTAAATGTAGCACACTGGGACGAAGCACTTAGAAATATCCCATTTACAGCAGTAGTAAAAGATTCTAAAGTAAAACAATTAATTAAAGATAAATTACTTAGTACAGTAAGTGTAGGAGCTCATGTTAAACCAGAAGACATAGAAGAAACAGAAGACGGAGACATAATCCCTCATAATATTCAATTCAAAGAATTAAGCGTAGTAGCAGTACCAGCAGATGGTGGAGCTACTTTCTCTGTAGCATTAAACAATGCCTACAAATCACATTCAACAAAAGTTGATTTAACAAAAATTGAAAGGGGGGATAATATGACAGAAGAAGAAACTAAAACAGAAGAGGAAACCACAACTCCAGTCGAAGAGCCAAAGGTAGAAGAACCAAAAGTAGTTCCTGAAGTTAGTGACGAGGAAAAAGCAATTGACGAGAAAATCGCAAAGCTAAGAATCGAAGCTAAGAAAAAGAAACTAAAACTTATGGAAGCAGACGCTGACGAAGTTCCAAAAGAGGAAGTTAAAGAGCCAGTTAAGAAAGCTCCTGCGGAAAAAGAGGAAGACGAAGAGGAAGAGGAAGAATCTGACGAAGAAGTTGAAGAGAAAGGAGATTATAAGTTCAATCAGGGACATAGTTTTGTAGGAATAGAAAGAAAGTCGTATGCATATAACTGATGGTAACAGCATTAATATTAAGTAATCCATTAGGCGCACAGTGTTTATTAGACGGAGCAGTACCAAGAACTCTTTCAGCAATTGCACTTGAAACTATTTCAGGAGGTCAATGGGTAACGTTCTCAGGAACAGCACTTGTTGTATCTGGAGTAGAATCATTCCAGTCAGCAGATTTGACAGCTATTGCAGCTATTGATAACACTCTTTGTAATGGTCTTGCGATTAATAACGCAGGTTCAAACGAATGGGTCACTGTAGCAACAAGAGGAGCATATCTTTGTGCAGCAGGAGAAATCGTATCAGGCGGTGCACAAGTAACTCATACAATGTCTGGAACAGTTCAGAATATTTTGAACACAGGTTCAGTTCCAACGACAACAATGGGACCAACTCCAATTGGACGAGCATTAACTACATCAGCATCTGGTACAGATCTTTATGCACTTATTAATTTAAACTTGTAATGGCAATGACAAAAATTAATGAATACATAAGTAGAGCAGACGGAATAGCTGGACAGTTATTGATTCCACAGTTAATCTTACCTACAATAATCGAAGAAGTAGAAAAGAATCTAATTCCAAGAGAGATGGCAGCATTCGTAATTAGTCCATCTGAATTTCAAGGAAGTACTATGTACAAAAACCTTGAGACTCCAGATACTATGGATGTTCGAGTAGTTTCAGAGGGAACAGAAGTTCCACTTGATAACATCGATTACGAAAGTGTTAGTTTTACACCAATTAAGTATGGTGTAGCTATTAGAATCACTAGAGAGATGATTGAAGATTCTCAATTTGATTTGAAATCTCCAAATATTCGTACAGCAGGTAGGAGATTTGCAGAGAATGAAACAAATCTTATATTAGCACAATTAGATACAGCTAACGCAACCACAGCAGGTGGTGACGCAGTAACTATCGCTAATATTGCAGAATCTATTTACGATGTAAGGTCTCATGATTTTAGAGCAACAGATTATTTGGCAGGCGAAGAACAATATCATGATTTAATGAATATTGATACATTCGTTGAAGCAGATAAAGCAGGAAACTCTACTATGTTGAGAACTGGTATTGTTGGTTCAATATTTGGATTAACAGTAAGTACTTTTAGCGCAAACGCTGGAGGAAATGCAGTAGCAACAAGTGGTTATGTTTTTGATAGAACACAAGCCTACGCAATTGCAATAGCAAGAGACATCACTATGGAGAGTTTGACTATACCTACATTTGATATGGAAGGTGCAGTATTAACTCAAAGAATTGATGTTAAAGCTCTAAGGGTTAAAGCAATCTCTAAGATTACAACGTCTTAAAGTTAAATAATATTTAACAAACTACGCAGGGTGGACTGCTGAAAAAGACCACAGCCTAACGGCATTCAATTATAAAAATTGAAAAGGAGGATAAAATGGCAATAGTAACAAACAACATGACATTAGGGTGCATAGACGGAATGGGAAGAGGAACAGGTTCAGGCTTAGTACCAGCAGGTATAACTACAGTTGGGCAAGGAAACCCTGACGAAGTCGTTACTGCTCAAACAGGGTCTGATGTATTTTATGATGCAGCAAATGCAGAATTTTATATAGAAGAAAGTGGAGTTGGTGGAAGCGAATGGAGGGCATTAACTTAAAATGACAGCAGATTTAAGATTAATGAGTTTTACAAGTGGTACTTTAACTGGTGATTTTACAGGAGACCATGCAGTTTCTTATGTAGTTTTATGCGGAGTAAGCGGAACTACTACAATCCCAATTAAAACATTAAGTGATGGTTCAATCGTAACCTCAGGAGCATAGGATTGCACTAGATACAATCGGTAGCATCGCTAATTTTTTACAGACCAGTTTTAACAATATTCCAACAGGTCTATCTGGAGCTAATTTAGTAGCAGTCGTGGATATGAATAGACAACACGTTGCTAATTATGTCGGAGAGGCAATTGGTTCTAATTCTATTGATGCGGAGTTTCAACCTCCAATAGTAAATTTATCTAAAGTAGACGCAATAGACTTCGTACAAGCCCAAGCAGGTGGCGAGAAGTTATCATTAGGTGAATTAAGCGTTGAAGAAACAGGTGAGGGACAGAGTTCAGATTTCTGGAGAAAATTAGCTGATAGTCAACTTAACGAAATTGGTCACGTGACACA
>Ga0075124_10001723_pt1 | contig 10211 bp, 8 predicted proteins | sample AntAceMetag02UKS_FD_69809 | JGI IMG/M metagenome (GOLD analysis project Ga0075124, IMG submission 69809) | Saline lake microbial communities from Ace Lake, Antarctica - Antarctic Ace Lake Metagenome 02UKS | ecosystem: Environmental > Aquatic > Non-marine Saline and Alkaline > Saline | place... | reverse complement strand
TCAGCTTTTTTTCTCTTTGTCTTTTCCAGAATGCTGGACTCATTGAACTCGCTTTTCTCGAGCTCTTCCAAAATTTCCTGAGCACGCTGGATAACCTTTTGAGGAATGCCTGCAAGTTTTGCAACCTGAATTCCATAACTCTGATCCGCACTGCCGGGCACGACTTTTCTCAGGAAGATGATCCTATCCTTGTACTCTTTTGCAGTAATGTTATAATTTTTTACACCCTTATACACATTGGAAAGTTCTGTGAGTTCGTGGTAATGTGTTGCAAAAAGTGTTTTCGCTGCTATCTTTTTATTTTCATGAAGATATTCTACCACTGCCCATGCAATGCTCAGTCCGTCAAAAGTGCTGGTACCACGTCCGATCTCGTCGAGCAGGACGACACTTCGGGGTGTTGCATTGTGCAGGATATTCGCAGTTTCGATCATCTCTACCAGAAATGTGCTCTGCCCCAGCGCCAGGTTGTCGGAAGCGCCCACACGGGTAAATATCTTATCAACAATACCGATCTTTGCAGAAGCAGCAGGAATGAATGAGCCCATCTGCGCCATGATTATGATCAAACCGACTTGCCTTAAATAGGTGGATTTACCTGCCATATTCGGACCTGTAATGAGCAGTATCCTATCCGATGAGTTATTCAGAAATGTATCATTCGGAATAAATTCGTTGCCGGCAGAGAGCTTTTCAATAACCGGATGTCTTCCGTCTTCAATATTGATCTCATGACCATCATGAATTTCAGGTCGTACATAATGATTGTAATAGGCAATGCGTGCTAAATTTGTCAGCACATCGAGGGTGGAAATAACCTCTGAGAATTGTTGGAATCTTGGGATGAAATTTTTCAAATTTTCCCGGATTTCAAGAAAAAGCGAGTATTCCAATTGAGTACTGCGTTCTTCAGCGCCGAGTACCTGGTTCTCGAATTCCTTTAGTTCAGGAGTGATGAAGCGTTCTGCATTCACCAGTGTCTGCTTTCGAATATAATCTTCCGGCACCTTGTCGAAATAGGATTTGGTTACTTCGATGTAATAACCGAACACGCTGTTATAACGCACTTTCAGCTTAGGAATATTGGTTCTTTTGATCTCTTTTTGTTCAAGTTCAGCGATCCACTTTTTGCCGGTTTTGCTCTTTTTTCTCAGCTCATCCAGTTCTTCATTATAGTCCTCTTTGATAATCCCGCCATCCTGCAAGGTGAGGGGAGCATCTTCTATAAGTGCATTTTCGATAATAAGTATGACTTCATCAAAATTTTGAATTGATGCGTATAAAGATTTGAGTAATTCAGCATCACAATCTGAAATATGTTCTGCCATCGGCTGAGCAAAAGAGAGATAGTTTTTAAGAGCGATCAAGTCACGGGGGTATGCCTTATTTGTTCCCAGCTTGCTGATGATGCGTTCAATATCACCAATTTCAGAAAGAATTTCAATGATACTATTACGTGTATTGCTTTTATCAAACAGCTCGTCCACACTGTCGAGACGCCGGATTATGAGCTCCTTTTTCATCAGCGGATTAAGCATCCAATTGACGAGTTTTCGTCCGCCCATTGGGGTTTTCGTCTCATCCAAAACCTCAAGAAGAGTGCCGTGCTGCGAGCGTGTGCGCATGGATTCTGTGAGCTCAAGATTGTGTCTGGAAAGCGCGTCAACCTGCATGAACTGCCCTTCCGAATAGAAACTCAGTGCATTGATATGTGAAAGATCACTTCCTTTCAGCTCTTTAATATAAGAAAGGATTGCTGCTGACGCACAGACAGCGATGTTTTTCCCTGAAAGCCCAAATCCTTCAATAGAGATCACATCAAAATGTTTTTTTAGAACATCCTCAGCTTCAGGAAATTCGTATCGCCAGGTCTCATATTCTGTAAATGCAGGATTATAGAAGACGCTGATTTTCTCTCTGAAGTTAGACTCCATTGTTTCCGGCACCAGAATTTCAGTAGGATGAATTCGTGCGATCTCATCGACAACCCGTGCAAGTGGAACTTCTGTGCAGGAAAATTCACCGGTTGAAATATCAATAGAAGCGATTCCACAGCTTGATTTTCCTTCATACACGGCACTGAGATAATTATTTCCTTTTCCTTGAAGGTAGTTTTCTTCAAGAATAGTGCCCGGAGTTATAACCTCGACGATCTTCCTTTTTACCAATTTTTTTGCTTTTTTCGGATCCTCGACCTGCTCGCAAATAGCAACTTTTACGCCGTTATCCAGTAGTTTTTTCAGATAATTTTCCAGAGCATGATAGGGGAATCCGGCAAGGGGAACAGGATTTTTCTTATTTTTGTCTCTTGTTGTAAGGGTTATTCCAAGAAGTTTGGAAGCTCTCTTAGCATCTTCAAAGAAGGTTTCATAAAAATCTCCCATTCGAAACAGCAGAAGTGCATCCGGTTGCTCTTTTTTGATAGAAAGGAACTGATGGATAAGAGGTGTGTGCTCTTGCACCGCTTCGGGCGATATCTTTTTTGTCATGGTTTTTTATAGATATACGAGCTGATCTTTTTTTCTGCCAGCCGGTTTTTTTTATATAGAGCTTCGTCCTTAGTTGCATAGGGACCAACACCGACAGCGTAGTAAATTTTTCCATTAACTGATTTTGTGAAGATAAAGATATTTTTCACACCCATGTCACGAAAGTTTTCCTGTGCTTTGTGGGCTTTGGTAGAGCTTTCGAGAGCTGCAAGCTGAACAATATATTTTTTGTTGAGAAGTTCATCTATCTGTGGCAAAGTTGTAAGTGAAGATGAGTAATATCCCTGTTCGATCAAAGACACAAGTTGCTGTTCTGCCAGAGCTGAATACTGCGAGTAGGGATAATCATTAGTTAGTTTTTTATAATGTGTTATCGCATCGGTGTGCTGTGCTTTATTCTCAAAGCATAATCCCAGCAAATAGAGCATGTAGGGATTGAAATTACTTTTTGGATTTTCTTCCTGCATTTGTGAGAACTGTTCAATTGCTTTCGAGTACTGTTTGAGCTCATAATATGCAGTTCCGCAATTCAGCATAGCCAGCTCCCGCTGAGCAGAATCAAGAGAGATATTGATAAATTCTTTATATGAAGTGATCGCAGGAAAATATTCTTCATTGCAGAAATATGCCTGAGCATTGATGAATAGTGCTTCTGAGTAGTACAAAGAATAGGTACTCGCTTTAAGTTTGTCTGAATACTTAATTGCAGCCATCCAGTCCTCGTGTGTGAGACTGATCTTAGCCAGATTTAGGAGCGCTCTATCAGTATAGGCATTTTCCTTTTTTTCCAATATCTCTTTATAGTAAAAGGAAGCATCATTTGCATTGTCTGCACATTGTCCTAAAAGATAGAGAATTTCGACTTCTCCTTCGTGATTTCTGCACTGAGGGAGCATAGATTTCAATATTTGAAAGGCAATGGCATATTCGCTCTTAGAGATATGGTTATATACTGCTGAAAGGGATTGCCCCCATAAAGGTATCGTGCAAAGGGAGAAAAAGACTATAATCAGACAGATAGTTTTTTTCATATATTGGATATTAGCTGCTCATTAACTTCAGGAATTCCAGATTATTCTTTGTTCCCTTCATCTTGTTTTTCAGGAGTTCGATTGCATCGTAGGGATTTTGGTTTTTGAGGATCTTACGAAGAATGAATACACGATTTCGAACCTCTTCGGGAAGAAGAAGCTCTTCACGGCGTGTTCCTGAAATGATAAGATCGATCGCCGGAAACATGCGTAGGTCGCTGATGGAGCGGTCGAGCACAAGTTCCATGTTACCTGTACCTTTGAACTCTTCAAAGATAACCGTATCCATTTTACTTCCGGTATGAATGATCGCAGTTGCCATGATTGTCAGACTTCCACTTTCCGCAGTGTTGCGAGCAGCACCGAAGAATCGCTTTGGTTTGTGTAGCGCATTGGCATCGATACCGCCTGAAAGCACCTTTCCGCTAGCAGGCATGAGCGTATTATAAGCACGGGCAAGACGGGTAACACTATCAAGAAGTATAACCACATCGCGTCCGTATTCAACCATTCTTTTTGCCTTTTCTATGACCATTTCAGCAAGACGCACATGATGATATGCGGTTTCGTCAAAGGTTGAGCTCACTACTTCTAAATTTCCCGATTTAACGATACGTTTCATCTCTGTGACTTCTTCAGGACGCTCGTCAACAAGAAGAATGATCACATATACTTCTGGATGATTAGTAAGGATCGCGTTTGCAAGCTTTTGCAGAATCACTGTTTTTCCTGTTCGCGGTGCCGCAACGATGAGTCCTCTCTGTCCCTTTCCAATGGGTGTAAAGAGGTCGATGATTCGCATTGAAAGCTCTTCCTTAGTGGTTTCAAGGTTTAGTTTTTCTTCGGGATAAAGTGGTGTTAGAGAATCGAAATTTGGGGTTTGATAGGCACGGAGGGGTGGTTCATCATTGATCGCATCAATCCGGATGAGTGCGAAATATTTCTCATCTTCTTTTGGTGAACGAACAGGTCCGGATATGATGTTTCCCTGCTTGATGTGAAATTTTTTAACTTGAGCTTTGGACACATAAATGTCGCTGGGTCCGCTCAGATAATTTGATTTTGACGAACGCAGAAAACCATATCCTTCGGGTGTAAGATCGATCACGCCTGTGGTGAAAACCAATCCTTCATTCGCTGCCTGTGCATCGAGAATGGCGAACATCAAATCCTGTTTATTCATGGTTTTGAATTTCTTTATCTCAAAACTTTTTGCGATCTTATGAAGTTCGGGCAGGTTCATTTTTTGCATTTCTTTGAGGTCAATTAGATCTTCCATAATACTCCTAAATATTTATGAATTTTTATTGTATTCTATTATTGTTTTGTTTGGGTTTGAAATTTTCTTCAGCAGCCGATCTTCTAATATATAAAGGTTCAACTTTAGAGATGTCATCAGCTTTATACACCTCGAACCCCTTTTTGTTTTCTATGATGTCAATAAGTGATGATGCTTTTGGGTAGCAATTAATAGTTCTGGCAAAGGATGTTGTATCGTTGGCATCTAAGAATGCTTCTTTCATTTTTGAAGAGATAGGTCCGACCAAAATAGTGTCTTTATCAACTACAGATAATATTTTTTCTATCTTTGCAATTGCAGGTTTCTGAATCTCTGTAAGGTCCGGAGAATATACTGCGTAATATAGCTCATCCCGTCCTGCATCCATAAGTGTGCAGATATTGGTTAAAGCCAAAGAAACATTGTTCGCGAGTGATTTCAAAGTTGAGACCACATATAGTGGTAGTTTCAAGCCAAAGCAGAGCCCCTTAGCAGTGGAAAGCCCGATGCGCAGTCCGGTAAAAGAGCCGGGACCTATTGATACTGCGATGCCGGAGAGCTCTTCTAATTTCAGCTCTGTTTGAGAAAGCAGGTTTTCCACAGTTGGCAAAAGACGTTCGGAATGAGTCCTTTTTGCATTCAGAGTCACATCCGCAATGATCTGTCCGTTGTGTGAAAGCGCTATACTTTCGTAGGATGTAGAGGTGTCAAAAGCAAGAATGTTCATATCAGCAGTTGTTTACGGGTTTGTCTCCAAGAGGATTGCTTGAGACTTTTGCAGGTTGTGGAGAATGGGGAACGATACAGAGGAAGCGCATTATAGTATCATCAGTGTTTTTGAATTGGTGTTTCAGATGTGGTTCCACAAAGATGACATCCCACTGTTGAAAGGGTTTTTCACCTTCTTCCGTGACCAATACACCGGTTCCTTGAAGCACGAATACTTCATGTTCCCAGTCATGTGAGTGAAATGGTGTGTGTCCGCCAGCTTCGATCTCGAACATGCGCATGGCAAAATTGGGAGCGTTATCTTTTTTTGAAATAAGCCATCTGATCTTGGTTTTGTCTGCACCTTCGACATTTACGTCTTCCAGAAGGACATCGTTGAAGTGGGCGATTTTCATGGTTACCTCCCAATGTTTTGAGCACCATTTAATTGTGATGTATCTATTAATTTTTTTTATATTTCGAAACAAAATCTACAAACTGTGTGCCAGAACGTCAAATTTTTTAAACTTTTGCATAACTAATATGTAACCTCAAATAGATAAAGCCCTTGAGGTGGAGCGGTCATGCCAAGGAGACTATAATCCTGAGTGGATAAGATTTTACTTATATAATCCGTTTCAAGCTCCTCATTGGAAATATGCAAAAGAGTGCCGACTATCCTTCGAACCATATTGTGCATAAACCTGTTCGCTCTTATCTTAAAGATGAAATGTGTATTGATTTCGCTCCATTCAGCACGATCAACCTTACACAGCGTTGAAGGAAGCTGCGATGTATCTTGAGCAAAGACATTGAAATCATGCGTGCCGAGCAAATATTCAGATGCTTTTCGCAGGAGCGGCAAAGAGATCTTTTTTTGCGGAAAATAAGAAGCATAAAACCGTTCAAAGGGAGAGAATTCTTTCACTATCTTATACATATACATCCTTCTTTTTGCAGAAAATCGCGCATGAAAATCATCATCCACAACAGTGCATTCCTTGATGTAGATCGCTATAGAAATAATACTATTGATCGCAGCTATGATATTTTTCGGTTCCATTCTCGTCTCTGCTGAAAAATGAGCATACTGGTTGAGTGCATGCACACCTGCATCGGTTCTACCGGATACGGTCAAAGGAGTTTTAGTTTTAAAAATTTGTGCGAGCACATTTTCCATGACCTGTTGAATAGTGAGCGCATCTTTCTGTATCTGCCAGCCATGAAAAGAATGACCGTCATAACAGAAGCGAATTAGAAATTTTCTCATAATAAGATAAATCCTATTTGCACGAGCAGCAGAGCTGGCAATAGAAGATCGCAGGGATGATAAGAGCATGAAAGTTCACTGCTTAATAGACTTTCCGCAGTTGCTGAGCACTTATGCACTTTTTTTAGTGACCTGTTCACAATAAGAGGGAAAAGCTCGGATATCTCATTCAGTCCTATCTTTCTTTTTATATGATACTTATACAATCTTATTGTGTGCGAATATTCATGATAAATTATAGGAAGAAATCGGATAATACCATAGAGAAAGAGCGTTGACGAATTACGTATTTTCTGCGGGATTACTTTGTGCCATTGTGCTAGGAATGAGAATGCCGAAGTTGATTTCACCAGCACAACTGTATAGCTTATCATTATGGCAATAGATACAATGATCATTAGATCCTTTTGCCATGGATCGCCAAATACATAACCCATAAGAAAAATTGTAAGTAAAAGAGAAGATATACGCAAGATCGTATTTGTAACTGCGATAAGATTTTTTGGATACATCAGCAAAGACAACACCAGAATAATGAGCACAGATATCAATCCGCCAGCTGGCGGATGGAAAAAGAAGAGAAAAATGATCTGTGAGATAACAAATAATATTTTGACAAGTGGATTTAGATGGTTAAGCATGAGGAGAAATTATTGTTTGGGAACCTCCACGCTATCCTCTGGTTCCGGAAAAATGAAAATACTGTCTTCTTCGGTTGTGATCAGAACAGAATCTATGATCGAGGAGGTATCCTGAATTGTAAATGATGAATCCTGAATAAAAGTGCTGTCCGGAAATATAATTGTAGAATCGATTATAACTGTAGTATCTTCTACTGTTTCAAAAGAAAGGAAATGTGTTCCATCAAAGAAATCAGAAACCTCGGTTATCAGTTCGTGTTGGGGATAATCGGTGAAAAGTTTTTCAAGATAGGGTCTGGCAGAAGTTGTGTCCCGGTTTTCTGTCACAAAAAGGTAGGACTTCAAATATAATGCTTGCGGATACACTTCTGTGGAATCATACAAAGCGAGGATTGTATCTAAATATGCATAACTTTGCTCTAGTGTAACAGAATCAAAGTAAAAATCCAGCGCTTTATACAAATATTGCCGGGCATAGTGTTCTTCCGGATCTACAAGCTCAAAGGGCTCGTTATTGATAAGTTTTTTTCCAGCAATCGTATATTTTGAAACGGGATAATCGGTTTCAAGGAGCAGGAATATCTCTGAAGCTTTATCTGTATCCTGAAGTTTTTCCTGATAAGTCCAAAGCTTCATAAAGAGAACTTTTGGTATGATCTCTTTCTCAAATTCCTGAATAGTATTGTGAAGATTCTCTATTTTTACGAGAAGCTGCTGCCTGGTAACAACAACTACTTTCTCAGGTTCTGTTACAGTGCTGTCTGCCATTGTGGAATCAATAAGAACACTGTCTGTAAGAGTTGTATCAATAATTGATAATCCTCTAAGACTGTCTGCAAGTGATGGGTCCGGTATAACAATAGAGATTGAGTCATCTTCGATCTGAATTATTGCGACAGTATCAAAAACTGCCGAAATCGAATCTTCAGTTACCGAAGCAGAATCTTCCATCTGAACTGGGATATCTATTTCCAGAGAATCTGAAATAAAGAGGGAGTCGTTCTCAGTGTCAATTGAGTCCGGTTCCGGGTAGTACAGCATCATAATAGTAAGGGAATCAAGCTCCTGCCTGAGTAGTGGAAGCCGCTCGATGATATTATCATACATTGCGAGGGCTGAGTCCGGCTGGTTCAGGTCAAAATTATAGTATTCCGCAAGCTGAAATTGGAATTCAACGATTTGGCTTATCTGACTACTGCTTTGAATTGTTTGATAACCGATAAGTTCCTGGGCGATTTTTAATTTATTTTTTGTCTGTTTAACCAGTTTTTCATTGAGATGTTTTACGGTGACAGCATTGAATTTTTCCACAGCTTGTTCATAATCCTGCAGCACATCAAAATAGATATTACCCCAGTAATAATTGATCTCAGAGATTATCTTCTTTCCCTTGTTATCTTTGATGATATTATCAAACATGTCAAATGCTTTTTCCGTATTTCCCAGATGAGCTTCGCAGATAGCCATATACATCCTTATCTCAGGAAGTTTGTCATAATCGACTTCAATATCATTAAGTTTTTCGAAAACAAGAAGAGCTTCTTTATATTTACCGATCTCGACATATATATTGCCGATATAAAATAAAACATCCAGCTGGCATCTTTTGGTCGGTTTTTCCGCAAGTAGATTCCGAAAAGCAAGCTCCGCATTACGATATTCACCATTTTTGAACTCAATTTCAGCGTAGAGGAACATTGCTTTGAGGTGAGGTTTTCTTTTAAGATTTGTATTCAGCAGCTCCAGAATTGTGTTCCTTGCATCATTATATTTATCCCTCTCGATATAATAATCTGAAAGATCAAAGTATGCTTCTGTGCGAACTTCCTGAAATCTTGGATTGGTAAAGATCGCAGAAAACTGCTTCATCGCATCATCGTATTCCTTCATTGCAAGATAGGTCTTTGCAAGATAGAGTTTTGCAATAGGATAGAGCTCGTATTTATTGTAATATTTCTCATATTCCTGAAATTTTCGAAGTGCTTTTATGTAATTTTCCTGTTCGTAAAAGCATTGCCCTATCAGCAGGATCGCATTGTCAACCCATTTGTTCGTGGGATATTCCTGTATGATATACGTACACTTGCCAATGGATGTTTCGAATTTCGAATCAATACTTGGCGAAACCTTTCCGTCGTTCTTCTCTTTTGCATTCAGCGCTTCTGCGTAGTATTTTTTCGCATTATAAAAGATATTATAATAGACACAACCTGTGAGCACCAGCAGGATTGAAATAATTAAGAGAAGTATACGTGTTTTCATTTTTCGAGATTACTCTAAGCTACCCACCACGCGTTCCACTTCTTCAAGTATTTCGCAGGATTTCACCAGTTCTTTCATATTTGTATGGTCGGGATAAAGAGGTCTGTCAATATCAAGGAAGTCAACGTATCTTCGTATAACTTCTTTTGCTTCATCAATGTATTCATCATTTTTTTTCATCATCACCCTTTTTTGGTTTCGGGAATATAGTCGGAAGCAAATCTATTAATTCACCGGAAGCAACAATCTCTATCATTTTATCCATATCTGTTCGTAAATAATGATCTTTCAAATTCTCTTTTTCTTTACCCACCGGAAGTTTGTCATCATTCGATAAATAATCATAAACTTTACTAGTGCCTTTTCCGAGTGAACGCAACTTCTCCGGTAATTTATCAAAAGTGAGTTGAAGACCTCGCAATGCACATAAGAGTTCTACAGCAATAATTACCTGCAAATTATGAATAATCTTTTGTAAGTGAACTGCACCATTACTTCCCATTGAAACAAAATCTTCCTGATTGGCAGCAG
>Ga0075124_10001721_pt1 | contig 10212 bp, 9 predicted proteins | sample AntAceMetag02UKS_FD_69809 | JGI IMG/M metagenome (GOLD analysis project Ga0075124, IMG submission 69809) | Saline lake microbial communities from Ace Lake, Antarctica - Antarctic Ace Lake Metagenome 02UKS | ecosystem: Environmental > Aquatic > Non-marine Saline and Alkaline > Saline | place... | reverse complement strand
GGTCTGCGAAAAGAAAGATTTGGCCGCACCGATCTCCTTCCTATGTGGGTTGCCGATATGGACTTCAGAACACCCGGTTTTATTACTGATGCTGTAAAAAAACGTGCAGCTCACGAAATTTATGGATATACATACCGCCCAAAAGAATATTATGAATCCATTATTCACTGGATAAAAAATCTACATTCCTGGGATATTGAAAACGAATGGATCATATTCTGTCCTGGTGTTGTCCCTGCCTTGAATTTGTCTATTATGACCTATACAAATCCTGGTGATAAGGTAATTGTTCAGCCGCCTGTCTATTTTCCGTTTTTTTCTGTAGTTAAAAACAATAATCGCAAACTGGTTAATAATCAACTTTTGTATAAAAACGGAAAGTACACTATTGATTTTAGGAACCTGGAAAAAGAAGCTATCGCCGGAGCAAAACTGATATTGTTATCCAATCCGCATAATCCTGTTGGGAAAGCATGGACTGAGGAGGAACTGGAAAAGCTGGCACAAATTTGTATTAACCATAATATCCTTATCATTTCGGATGAAATTCACTCAGACCTGATCCTTCCCGGAAACAAACATATTCCAACTGCCGGAATATCAGAAACCATCGCTAATCACGTTGTAACATGCATGGCTCCAAGTAAATCATTTAATATTGCCGGTCTGGCAACTTCTTCAGTTATTATTCCTAATCCGGCAATTAGAGAAAAATTTAACAAAATGATGGAAAGACTTCATATTGGAGGAGGAAATATTTTTGGAATGGAAGCATCGATTGCTGCTTATTCAAATGGTGTAGAGTGGATTGATAAGATGTTGGAATATGTAAATAATAATATGAACCTGGTTTATGATTATTGCCGGGCGAAAATCCCCCTGATCAAACCGGTTAAAGCTGAAGCAACCTATCTTGTATGGCTCGATTGCAGTAACCTGGGAATGGATGATATTTCCCTTCGTAAGTTTATGATTGAAAAAGCAAGATTGGGGCTTAACGATGGTCCCGCATTCGGTCCAGGGGGAAATGGTTTTCAACGTATGAATATGGCATGTCCCCGATCGGTTGTACATGAAGCACTTGAACGACTGGAGAAAGCTGTAAAAATATTAAAGTCGTAAACAATGAGTAATAAACAAAAAATGAAACTTATTCTTGAAGATGGAACTTCACTGGAAGGAAAATCATTTGCAGCAGAAAAACCTGTATCAGGCGAAGTGGTATTTAACACTGCCATGACAGGCTACCCGGAAAGTCTGACCGATCCATCCTATAAAGGTCAGATCCTCGTCCTAACCTACCCTTTAATAGGAAACTATGGTGCCCCTCGCACCGAAATGGAGAACAACCTTAATAAATTTCATGAATCAGGAAATATTCATATCTCCGGATTGATAGTCTCAGATTACTCTTTCGAATACAATCACTGGAACGCTGAGGATAGTCTTGGCAACTGGCTTAGAAAAAATAATATCCCCGGAATATATGGAATTGATACCAGGGCTCTCACTAAAAAGCTAAGAGAGAAAGGAACAATGCTGGGAAAAATTATTATGGATGAAAATATCCCTTTTTATGATCCCAATACTAAAAATCTTGTTGAAGAAGTTTCAATTAAGGAAAAACAAACATACGGCACCGGGAAATATAATATACTGCTTATTGATTGTGGTGTGAAATATAATATAATCCGTTCACTGCTTGAACGGGACACTACTATTATAAGGGTTCCGTGGAATTATGATGTCACCGGTGAGGAATATGATGGGCTATTTATCTCGAATGGTCCGGGGGATCCGAAACAATGCAAGGCAACTATCGGAAATATTAAGAAAGCATTCGATATTGAGAACCCGATATTTGGTATATGTCTTGGCAATCAACTAATGGCACTGGCATCAGGTGCTGATACCTATAAACTTAAATATGGTCATCGTAGTCATAACCAACCGGTTATCAGAACAGGAACAAACAAAGCATATATCACTTCCCAGAATCATGGTTTCGCGGTTGATAACAAAACCATGAACAATAACTGGGAACCTCTTTTTACAAATATAAACGACAAAACCAACGAGGGAATGATCCACAAATCAAAACCCTTTTTCTCAACACAGTTCCATCCTGAAGCATCAGGAGGACCAACAGATACTGCATTCCTGTTTGATACGTTTATTGAAAATATTAAGAAATATCAATCCACACAAAAAAAAAGATAATCATTCACGGATCTGTCCATTACCATAAATAATATATTTTGTGGTTGTCAACTCCTTTAGTCCCATTGGTCCACGGGCATGTAATTTTTGAGTACTGATACCTATCTCTGCACCAAAACCGAATTCAAAGCCATCAGTAAACCGGGTAGAAGCATTAACATATACAGCTGCCGCATCAACCTTTTCAAGAAAAGTTTGGGCATTTGAATAATTATCAGTAATAATACTCTCTGAGTGTCCCGATCCGTAACGGTTAATATGTCTAATAGCAGATTCCGTGGAATCGACCACATCAACAGCAATTATCAGGTCAAGAAACTCCTTTCCCCAATCCTCATCAGTGGCCGGAGTAGTATCCGGGAACTGCTTATATATTTCCGGGCTTGTTCGGATTTCGACGTTGTGATTTTGCAGTTCCTTAAAAAGTGGAGATAACACCTTTCCGGCAATATTTTTATGTACCAGCACTTTTTCGGCAGCATTACAAACACCCGGACGTTGTGTTTTAGCATTTACCACGATTCTTACTGCCTGATCAATTTTGGCATATTCATCAATGTATATATGGCAATTGCCTACTCCGGTTTCGATAACAGGAACAGTACTGTTTTCTACCACCGCCTTTATCAATCCGGCACCACCTCTCGGTATCAGTACATCAATATATTCATTGAGTTTCATCATAGCTATGGCACTTCCCCTGCTTGTATTTTTTACCAGTTGAAGGACACCTTCCGGTAAACCGGCACCAGTAAGTTCTTTGTTGATTGTTGCTGTGATGGCCTTATTGGACTGAAAAGCTTCCTTTCCACCCCTTAATATGGCAGCATTTCCCGTTTTGAGACATAATCCGAATACGTCGGCCGTAACATTGGGTCTTGACTCGTATATAATACCGATAACACCCAGCGGCACTCTTTTTTGTCCTATCAATAACCCGTTGGGTCGTTTTTTCATTTGTATCACTTCTCCAACAGGATCATCAAGCGCCACTATCTCTTTAAGCCCTGTAATCATGCCATTGATCCTTTCATCTGACAACTTCAGCCTGTCGAGAATGGCCCCGGTCAATCCGGCCTTCCGGGCCAGTAACATATCATTCCTGTTGGCTTCAAGAATGGTTAGCCTGTTCCGGTCAATGGCGCCGGCTGCCCGGAGAAGGACAGCATCTTTTTGCACCGTTGTCATACTGCCCAGGTAATATGAAGCCGATTTTGCTTTTTGTCCCTTATTTCTTAACTCATCCATTTCAAATAATATTTTGTTTGTTAACCTATGATGAAATAAATAGTGTGCCGATATCTTTTCCTGCTATTAGCCGGTATAAATTTTTCGGGTCATTACCGTTTATTATAGCAACATCAATATGATTGTTCATACATAATCCGGCTGCATTCAGCTTTGAAGACATTCCTCCCTTTCCAAAGGCTGACGATGATTGATAAATAACACTCTCCAGACCCTGATTGATCTCTTTCACAACTCTTATCCGTTCCGCTTCGGGATGATGTTCCGGATCAGCCGTGAATAATCCATCCATATTGGTTAGCAGGATCAATATATCGGCTTCCAGCATTATAGATACTTTGGCCGACAAGTTGTCATTATCCCCAAACTGTATCTCGGCTGTGGATACCGTGTCATTTTCGTTTATGATAGGAATGACCTTCATCAGCAATAACTCATTAAGTGTATTGACGGCATTGTTGCGCCGCTGTTCATCATCCAGCCCGTCTCTTGTAAGCAAAACCTGGGCGACCATCTGCTCATATTCATCGAAAAATTTCTGGTATATCCGGATAAGTTCAGCCTGTCCGATAGATGCCAGTGCCTGCCTGGGTATCAGTCCATCCGGGAGACAATCCATTTTCAGTCTGTTAGCCCCTATACCCACTGCGCCGGAAGATATCAAAATAACCTCTTTTCCGCTATTGCGGATATCGGATAATACCATGGTAAGTTTTTCCAATCGGGAATAATTTATCCTTCCATTCGGGAAAGACAATGAATTGGTTCCGATCTTCACAACAATTCTCTCTTTTTCTTTTAAAGTGTTCCTGTAATCCATATTCAATTTATTCCCATTTCAGTTTTTCAATTTCTGATTTCTGTTAATTAAAGTTTTTCTGTCTTTCCCCGGTATATTTCTACAGCTTGCTGTACAGGCAGATATCTTTGTTCAAGTTTTTTCCTGATCTTGTCATTACACAGGTTACCCAGACTTCCCTCATGGGTATGATGAAGTTTAGTGTCCGGTATAAAAGAACCGTTTTTAATTTTTTCCGCAATCAGCCGGTAGGCCTCCCTGAAAGGAATTCCTTTAATCACAAGCTTGTTTACTTCTTCAACACTAAACATGTAGCGGTACTTTTCCTGGTTAAGGTCCGGTGGAATAACCTGAATTGCCGGCAGTACATGTATCATGATCTCAAGACAACCGGAGAGTTCATCAAAACAATTCAGGTAATCTTCCTTGATCAGCTGAAAATCTCTATGGTATCCCGATGGCAGATTTGTAATAATCTGGGTAATTGCGACAGGTAGTGCTTGCAACTTGTTGCATTTTCCCCGTACCAGTTCAAACAAGTCAGGATTTTTCTTGTGGGGCATGATGCTTGATCCTGTAGTCATGTTATCAGGAAATTTGATAAATCCCATATCCTGACCCATATATAAGCAAATATCGGCAGCCAGTCTCGAGAGGGTCGAGGCAAGCGACGACACAGCCTGTGCTGCTATTTTTTCCATTTTCCCACGCGTATTCATGGTATGCATTGAGTTATAACGAAGATCCCCGAAACCAAGCAGCCCGGATGTAAAACTTCTGTCAATGGGAAATGAGGTTCCAAAACCGGCTGCAGATCCTAACGGACATTGATTTGAAATATGGAATGCAGCATCAAGTATGAATAAATCATCGGCCATACTTTCAGCAAAACCGGCAAACCATAGTCCGAAAGAAGCAGGCATCGCCACCTGGAAATGTGTATATCCCGGCAGAATCACCTCACGATGTTGTTCACTCAAAAGCAGCAACTCTTCAGAAAGTTTAACAGCCAGATGAGCAAGGTCTGCAATTTTATCTCTTGTGAAAAGATGGATGTCCAGCAGAACCTGGTCATTTCTTGATCTGGCAGTATGTATTTTTTTTCCCGTATCGCCGAGTCTTTCAGTCAGCATTTTCTCAACCTGGCTATGAATATCCTCTACACCCTGTTCTATAATAAGCTCTCCGGTAATGGATTGCCGGTATAGTTCATGCAATGATTTTTTCAGTTCCTCACCCTCTGACGAGTTTAACAAGCCAATTTTTTCAAGCATTGCAGCATGAGCCAGACTTCCGAGAATATCGTAAGGAGCAAGTAACAGATCCAATTCACGGTCTTTACCAACCGTAAATTCTTCCATCCGTTTATCTGACTGTATTCCTTTATCCCATAACTTCATGATATGATCAGGTTATTTAAAAGTGATACATAAGTATCTATACCATTATTTATCTCTTCGACAAGAATATATTCTCCGGCGGTATGTGAGCGGAGTGGATCTCCCGGACCGATTTTCACAGTTGGGAAATGCATTAATGCCTGGTCGGAAAGTGTACCCGAACCGATGCATTCAATACCCAATTCAAGGGCACGGAGCACCACAGGATGATTTATCGGTATAGAAGAAGAATTCAGCCGGAATGAACGGCTTTGAATATTCGAAGAGATGTGTTCCCTGATGCACCGGAAAATTTCTTTATTGCTATATTGGTCATTAATGCGCACATCCAGCACGAAGGAGCAATTTCCCGGAACAACATTATGAGCATGTCCTGCTTCGATTTTAGTTACCTGCATCTTTACCTCTCCCAGCAGTGAAGACTTTTTGGGAAACCGGTAGTTCCTTATCCATTCAATATCACCTATCGCTTTATATATAGCATTGATACCACCATTTCGTGCTGCATGAAAACTTCTGCCTTCTGCCACGCAATCAATAACCATCAGCCCTTTTTCAGCAACAGCCATTTTCATTCCGGTAGGTTCACCAACAATTCCCAGGTGTACCGGAGAAATTTCCTGTAATAACTGTTCTATTCCGTTCTTCCCTGATATCTCCTCTTCAGCAGAAACAGCAAAAACAAGATTGAAGGGCAGATCTGTCATCTCCGAGAAATATAAAAAAGCTCCCAGAAGAGCCACCAGGGAAGCTCCCGCGTCATTACTTCCCAGTCCGTTGATCTTTCCCTTATCTGTACCCGGATCAAATGGATCCGTTATCCAGTCTTCGGCCGGCTGAACAGTATCAATATGTGAATTCAGCAGTATCACCGGCAGATGGTCACCATGGTATATCACTGACCACAGGTTATTCTTTCTGCGCCCGGTTTCCAAACCATAGTTCTTCATAACTCCCTCCAGGTAATCCGAAGCCTTTCCCTCCTTTTTGCTGTATGAAGGTATCCTGATCAACTCCCTGAGAATTTTTATCATATCTTCTTTAATATGCTCCATCTACGCCGTATTATTTCAGTTTTGCAATCTCGTCATAGGATTTTACGATTCCTTTGATCAGGGCTGAACTTAATCCGTTATGTTCCATCTCATTTAAACCGGTGATAGTACATCCCCTGGGAGTTGTCACTTTATCAATCTCTTCTTCAGGATGTTTACCATAACCAAGGAGCAGGGAAGCCGCACCGCGTGCGGTCTGGGCAGCAATCAACTGTGCTTCATCAGCATGAAAACCCACTTGAATACCTCCCTGAGAAACTGCACGTATGGAACGCAGAAAAAAAGCTATTCCACAAGCACAAAGGATAGTTGCAGCTGACATCAGGTCCTCTTCGATCACCAAAGCTGTGCCCAACCGTTCAAAAATGTTTTTAATAATCCCCAAAGCATCGGCATTTTCACCGGTGGCAGACAGGCATGTCATTGATTCCCCTATGGCTATAGCCGTATTGGGCATAATTCTGACCAGCTTCACTGGTATTCCAAATATTTTGAGGATATCTTCCAGTGCATAGGATGTTATAACCGAGCCTATGATGTGTCTGTTAACATCTATTTCTGTTTTAATTTCCGAAATAAGCTCCTTAAGTTGTCTGGGTCTGACTGCCAGAATTATGATATCCGCACTAAGGACAGCCTTTTTACTGTCCGTCCCTGTTATTATTCCCTTTTTGGCAAGCCTGGCAAGACGGTCCGGTGTTCTTCTTGTAACAAAAATATTCTCCGGAGCCCATCCGGCATGATCAACCAGTCCAAGAGCTATGGCTGTTCCTATGTTTCCTCCTCCTAATATAGCAATGTTCTTCATGTTTGTTTTATCTGTTGTCATATCCTGAATTTGTTTAACGAATAATATATTTTCAGCGGATTACTGCTAATGCGGGTAAACCCTTTTACATCTTCCCCGGTCCATCCGTTTTGTATCTCACCATATTTTGCACCGGAAGTATTCATCAGGTCGTAGGGGGAAGAGACTCCTTCAACGGAGCAACTGTATGGTCGCAGTTTTAAGGATACTTTGCCGGTAACAGTTTCCTGGGTATCTTTCAGGAACGTTTCAATGTTTCTCATAACGGGGTCAAGCAAATGACCATCATGCAGCATCATGCCGTACCATTCCGACAGCTGGTCTTTCCAATAAATCTGCCATTTGGTTAAAACATGTTTCTCCAGGGCATGATGTGCCTGCAGAATCATTATTGGACCGGCAGCTTCAAATCCTACCCTTCCCTTAATACCGATGATGGTCTCACCGACATGGATACCCCTCCCTATGGCATATGCTGATCCCCATTTATTCATGTTTCGTATGGTTTCAATACCCCCAACCGGCTCTCCTTTATTAAACTCTACTTCAATATCAATGGGGTCGCTTATCTCCATCTGTCCGGGGTAAGCTGTTTCCGGAAGTCCCTTATCAGATGTCAAGGTTTCTTTGCCACCTATAGATGTCCCCCATAATCCTTTATTGATACTATATTCATACTTCTTAAAAGTATCCTTAACATTATGTTTCTTCAGGTAATCTATTTCCTGTTGCCGCGAAAGTCCAAGTTCCCTGACCGGTGCAATTACTTCCATTTCGGGGACTAAAATATAAAAAATCATTTCGAAACGCACCTGGTCATTGCCTGCACCGGTGCTTCCGTGGGCAAGTTTATTAATACCCTGGTCACATGCATACTCTGCCACCGCGATGGCCTGAAATGTTCTTTCGGAACTTACTGACATCGGGTAAGTTTTATTTCTCAGCATATTGCCAAAAATCAAATACCTGATACACTCCTGATAATACCGTTTAGAAATATTAATGGTTTTGTGTTGTTTGACACCAAGGGCAATAGCTTTTTCACGAATTTGATCCTCTTCCTGTTTATCAAAAGCACCGGTATTTACAAATACACTGTATACTTCCAGGTCTTTTTCTTCCGTAAGGTATTTAACACAAAAAGATGTGTCCAGTCCGCCACTAAAAGCCAGCACTATTTTTTCTTTCATATTGTATATATGCATTAATTTTATTCACTCATTTCTCACCTCTCATCTTCCCATCTTCCTCCTTACTCCATACTCCCTACTTCTTCTTTCTCCTTTTCTCCTCTTCTCCTTAACTCCTCTCCTTTACAAATCGTCCAATAATCTGACTTTTTATTTTATGAAATTTTTTGCCGTTTTTTCCGGCTTTTTCAGGGTCACATAGCATAGCTGTACATAAACAATGTGTCCTGTTAGTTCTAAAGAGGATATCATAATAGGCACATGTCTTGCATCCCTTCCAGAACTCATCGTCATCGGTTAGTTCAGAAAATGTTACAGGTTTGTAACCCAGGGATGAGTTTAACTTCATAACCGCCAGACTAGTGGTCAGACCGAAAAGTTTAGCTGTCGGAAAAAGTTTCCGGGAACGATTGAAAGCCTTCCTTTTAATATTCATAGCCAGTCCCATTCCCCGGAATTCCTCAGACACGATAAGTCCGGAATTTGCTACAAACCGCTTATGGCCCCACGACTCGATATAGCAAAATCCTGCAAATTTCTTATTATCGAATATTGCTATAATAGCCTTCCCTTCCAGTATTTTTATTTTAATATATTCCCCGGATCTTTTAGCCAGCCCGGTTCCTTTTATCTTTGATGCAGATAATATTGCTTTTTCAATTTCGGGTACATAGCCCAGATGTTCTTCCCCTGCAACGGTAACTTTAATTTTTTTCATACGAATCAGATTCTGTTTTCACAATAATGTATTTCACTGTAACTATTTACTTCTTACTCTCCTCTTCACCTCTTCACCTCTTCCCTTTTCATTTCCTATTATCCCTGAAGCTCAGGAAATAGTCCGGTCAATGTTTTCGACAAATCATTCCGCGAAGCCCCATCGCGTGGTACTATCAGAATAGTATCATCTCCTGCCACCGTACCGAGGATCTCAAACGGTTGTGTTTGGTCAATTGCCGATGCCAGACTACTGGCATACCCGGGCAATGTTTTCATCACTCCCAGTCCGGATCCAAACTCAAGGGATACAAAACCATTCAGAGGAAATCCATCTGTTTTAACATCTCTTTCCATTTCCTTTCCCTCTACCGAAAGTTTATAGATATAACCTTTACTGTCATCCGGAATTTTGCCGGCTCTCAAAAACTTTAAATCCCTTGAGAGAGTTGCCTGTGTAATTTGATATCCCTCTTTATTGAGTTTCTTCAATAATTCATTCTGGTCCGAAATTTTCTCTGTCTCAACAATTCTTTTTATCGCTGAGAGACGATGAATTTTTGTTTTCATTATTGTATATTTATACATAAATTTTGCAAATATATACATTTTTTATTTCCAATATCAACTTTCCTGAAAAAAAATGTATTTTTGGTCATTATTTGTATAATAAAAATCATCTATGAAAAAATCTGTTAAAAAAGTTGTTGTTTTGGGTTCCGGTGCCCTGAAAATTGGTGAAGCCGGCGAATTTGATTACTCGGGATCACAGGCA
>Ga0075124_10001718_pt1 | contig 10230 bp, 7 predicted proteins | sample AntAceMetag02UKS_FD_69809 | JGI IMG/M metagenome (GOLD analysis project Ga0075124, IMG submission 69809) | Saline lake microbial communities from Ace Lake, Antarctica - Antarctic Ace Lake Metagenome 02UKS | ecosystem: Environmental > Aquatic > Non-marine Saline and Alkaline > Saline | place... | reverse complement strand
TTTGATTTCTCTCAGAAGGTATGTAATTAAGGTGGCTGAGAAGGCTGAGTGAACCTCGAAACGAGGTGCGAAATTCGAGTTCTTTATCTATGTAGGCCCTTGGAGCAGTTCTATAGGCCTCCATCCAGCGAAGGCGGGTTTCCCTGTCAGGATGCATAATGGTATAGCTTTTCAGGTCTTCATCGGCAAAGGGCTTCTGCGTAAATGTCAAAACCAAAGCAAGTCCCATCATTATCCATGGGATACATTTTCTCATCACAGATCTCCTTTGCCTATTTTTGGTTTTCAAGATAGTCGCTCAGGCCTATGTTTGGAAAATCGAAAATAACCGGAGTGCAGGTCCCTCTGGTAATTACTTTCAGATAACAGTCAAATTGTTTACCCAATTTAATGCCGTATTTCTTCAAAAAAGCTGCACCCGGGTGTGAGGAGTTATTCAACAATAGGGGGTAGATCTTTCCTTCAACCTGTCCATAAGTCTCTTCTATTTCCTGTTCAGGATGAAAAGAGAATTTGACCTCATATAGCTCTCTTGAAGAATCATTTGCCTCTTCTTTGAGTTGTATCTTATTAATGGAAACAATTTTAGCTTGACCAGCGTACGCTCTATATTCACACGGGCCACCAACAATTTTGTTTTTAGTGGGTTTATCCATTGCCGAACATGATGAGCTGATCATAAGAGTTGTTAAAACTGTAACCAACAAATTATGCATTAACCTGAAATCCTTTTCCAATGACCTTTTTGAAGGGGCCGTCATCTTCCAGTCAAATTACCAAAGCTCACTTCTCGTCATTCCCTAATGTCGAGCTTTTTCAAGGCCAGTGATTTTCTTAGGCCGGTTCTGAGTTCCGCAACTTTCTCCGACAACTCGCCTATGGTTTTCTGCTGTTTCTGTACAATTTCTTTCTGTTCTCGGATGAGTTTCTGCTGTTCCTGAACCACCTTTGTCAGGACAGCAACAACGTCCATGGAACTCATTCCTTTTCTATCTTTCGATGCCACGATATCAGGTACATCTTCCGAAATGAACCCTACGTGCCTTTCTTTTGAATCCGCCTTGTAGGCAAACTCGACCGGATTGAGTTTTGTCAAAGCATCCATGGCTTTTTGTGTGGAAAGTTCTTTTATATCTTTCTTGTATTCCCTGCTCGATGCATTGGTCCACACGCCACCAGTTGAGACATAGGCACCGCTTCCCATTTGTAGCGGGTACGAAGGACTGCTGGTTCCCATGCCGACGTTGCCGCCAAACGGTGCAAGAACAAAGTTTTTGTAAGCAACACCTTCCTGGAGGGCAAAGATTTCCACATATTCCATAGTAGCTCCGGTATTCCACCCGAAATAGATTCTCTTGGGATTAGTCGCGGCCTTGTCTGTGATGACAATTCCCCTGTTACCAATATTCTGCCCGAGGACAAACGGTGCAGCGCCCACTCCTGATGCACCATTGGTATAAAGCCTGGAAGCAATTGTGGTAGCACCACTATCTTCCACCTTAAAAGTTGTTGTCCCACCACTGTCTTCCACAACCAGCGCTCCGGTGGTTGCAGGAATGGTGGTTGTCGTTGTGGTGGTAGCGGAAGTGGTTGTTGTTGTAGTGGTGGCAGCGGTGGTTGTAGTGGTCGTCGCGCCGCTGCACTGGGAACAATTATAAGCGCCGCTCGTCCCGCAACCTGGGGAACAACACGCCCCCCCGGATGGCGGGCATATCGTAACCGTGTAAGAAGATGTGCCATTCACGGTTATTGATCCTGATCCTGTCAAACTGCAACCGCTGACAGAATAGGAGTATGTGCCTGCAGGAACCCCGGTCCATCCAACGTTTCTGTCACAGTTCAACGTACTGGAGTGGGTTTGACCGCCAAAGATGACAGTCATTGAAGAACAACTTGCTTCCAGACAAAAAGTGACGGTGGATGCTGCCAACGCTTGTAAATGAAAAACCGATAGGGTCAATATTATCGCAAACACGACGCTTAAAGTGGTCTTTTTAAACATTATAAATACCTCCGTGGTTGTTAAGTATCAGCCTTCTTGACCACCAGGGTAGCTACTCCAGTCTTTTCCCCAGCATTGTAATAACCTGATAAACCCTTATTTGCTATTCCTATCCTTTGTTCTGTCAGAAATGCGCTCTAAGGTAATGCTGACCTCTTTTTGATCAGAGGAAGTGTAATTTTTCATTTTTCTTGCCTCATCTGGGGATATCTGTTTGTAGGACCCCGGAGGTGGGTTATAATAGCTGATGTCCTTATTGCATTTCTCTTGAGCTAAGACAGGGGTCGCAATAAAACTTATGGCAATTAGACCTGTCATCAGAATTTTTATTGCTTTCATGATTTCCTCTCCTTTTTTGTGGTCAATGAATTATCCATCAACGGTTTCTCTCCAAATAAAACAAAAACCCCACCTCTTGATTCAAGAAATGGGGCATAGAGTTTACAGCCATGGCAACCCTCTTTTTTGTGGTTGTGTCTTTCAGTTTTCGGGAAATATAGCGATATCGAGCAATAATACTCAAATGTTTTTGAGAAGTCAATGTTTTTTGAGTATGGGCGAGACAGTGCTCAGGATGGCCAGACGTAGTGAATGCCGTGGAAAGGGTTAAAACAACCCCATTTTAAGGCCGGTTGTGGGGTATAGTGCGGGGTACGCTAATTAAGGTCAATAATATATTTAGCCTATTGCAGAACTACATTTTCAATTTCAACGGGTCCACTCATGCCGGTAATGGTTAGGGAGTTTATGACCGTGTCGGATGACTGCGTCGTGAACGTGGAGTCCCATCCTCCCTGTAGAATTAAGTCATTATCCGTATCTATAATAAGGCCTTCATCATAGACCTCTTCTGCTATCTTGATGATGGTCTCAGAACTTACAGTATCTATTGCCTCCTGTATCGTGGTATAGCATGGTATATTCCCCCCGCATGAGCCAGTAGATTCAACGTAAATAATGGTCGTGCTGAAAGTCTTATCATTACCGTAAGAGGTCCCCATGCTGTTAACAGCCGCAAGTCGATAATGGTAGGTTGTATTTGGGGCGAGGTCGCTTATAGAGGCACTGACCGAGACAGCGCTTGTTCCTGATCCGGCACTCGTGCTTGTCGTGCTTGTTCCATAGCTTGTAGTAGTTCCATATTCGAAGTAATAGGTAGTGCTTACCCCATTTGGGTTGACTGTCCCGTTCAGCGTGGCGGAATTAGAGGATACAGACGTGGCGGAGTTTGTCGTCAAAGTAGGCAGATCCGGATATTCAAACCTCACCACTCTCCCTGAAAACTTGTATTCTCCTACCCACAATCTGTCATTGAGAAACGCGAGACCTGCGGGCCAGAAAAGGCTGTCCTTGCCAATGGCAGGCGCTGTGCTGCTCAAATCCTCCTGCCCGAGAACAACATCAGGGTCATTGCCATTGATGGCATCTTCGGTTGACTCCCACCCTAAGACTCTATTACGTCCCGTATCAGCTATAAAGAAATGGTCTTCAGCAATGAGAGCGCTTTGTGGTAGATTTAACGTGTAAGAAGCACCTGATCCCGGGATCTCAGCAATTGGAGAAGAGGATGAGGAGAGGCCGTCAACACCATATATCTCTATCTTGCTATCAATACAAAAGGCAACCGTCAGGTAATTTCCATCACTTGAGAGCCTTCCAGGGCCGCTTATATCGAGTGAAAAAAGGGGAGAAGAAGATGCATCCGGCAAGGCATCCCAGACATACAGTTTTCCGGCACTATTATCTGCAACATACAGGTACTTATCATCAAGGGCAATTCCATGGATATCCTGAAAAGATACGGTACCAATTCCGCCATCGAACGTTATGTCGGCAGGGTTCCCGGTTAAAGGGAGGGTAGTCCATATCTGTATCTTTTGCCTTCCTGCAATAGCAAAAATGCTGTTATGAAGGGCATTATCCCAGGGTGCAAAATCACCAAGATCATATACGGTGTCAGGATAGGTTCCGCTTTGAGACGGTATGGATTTCCAGACATATAGTTTTTTGTCGAAATCAGAACTTACAAAGAGGTTCGAGCCGTTTGTTGCAGGCATGCCGTTCGTTATGATGTAGTTTGTATCGAGTGTATTTGTGTCTATGTCCGGGGCGCCAATGGCAAAATCGGGGCACTTTGTGGAGGAGGTTGGCACCGAGTTAAATGCCACGACTTTATTACTGTTGTAAAGGGAGGCATAGAGCTTTCCGGAGGATGTTACCACAAGGCCCGAACCATCTCCGTCATTAAAGTAGTAACCTGTTTCGTCACACGGACCAAAATTCCCCCCCACAAAGAGATCGGGATCTGATACTGATATGGGAACCGAATTCCATATTGCAATACCTGGCGATGCAACGGTAATGAATTTACCATCACTTGTCATTACCCCTCCCCACATCATCTGTCTGTCATCTTGTGGGTTTGCCATAAAAAAATCATACGGCGGATTATCGGTCGTGGGGAATGAATTCCAAAAAAAGTTGCCGACGACTGTTGATTGTCCTACTGGATTGTGATCCCCGATCACGAGATAAGTTTCTCCATCAGTTCCTATGGTTCTCGGAGTACCAAAACGGTCTGTGCCATCAGATGGGCTCTTTCCCTTCAGGTATAAATCTGCCTTCTGGTTGTTAGCAGTTGGAAATGTATTCCAGATGAGAACAGCGCAATGCATCGTCTCTGTACTTGTAGCAATGAGCTTTGTCCCATTGGTCCATACTGCCCATGGCCATTCCAGGTTCTCCTTCGGGTCTGCCCGATTGTTAAATTCTATCGAAAGGTCGGCTGCCTGGGCGTTTGAGGTTGGGAAGGTGTTCCAGATGAGGAGCCTGTCATTATAGGTATCTGCCACAATCACCTTTCCATCGGCTGTTGCAACCGATACGGGCCAGTTAAGCCCGGTCATGCCTGTTCCAGGGTTGTTTGTCGTAAAGTTCCCCTGCCCGAGGACCAGGTCAGGGGCCACATTTCCTCCAGGGAGGGTGTTCCAGATAAGTATGCGGTTGTTGCGGGTGTCCGCAAGCAGGAGCCTTGTATCGTCAGTGGTTATATTCATAGGGTGGTTGAACAGGAGCGCACCTCCGGTATTATTAAAATCTATGCCGCTTAGCAAAATATCGGCACCCTGCCCGGTGGCAAACCATGCAAACACAGCCCTACTGTCAAAGACTAATATTTGGGCGAATATTGCAATGACAAACGAAAATTTCAGCAAGGTCGATCTCATATTATCCCCCCTTTTGTTTTGCTTCCAGCAAATAATCGATATATCCTTTCTGGGTGACTGATGTTCCAGAAACATACGAAGTACCATAACGGAAAGTCTCTTCCATCACCTTAAACCGGATCGGATACTGCCGATTGTTTAGGGTTTAAGGCACCTTGTCCAATCTTGCTCCGGCCTGAAGTTCAACAACTTTTTCACGCAATTCACTTATTGCCCTTTGTTGCTCCTGAACTACCTTAGTCAAGACCGCAACAACGTCCATGGAGCTCATTCCTTTTCTATCCTTTGATGCCACAAGCTCAGGCGCATCCTCTGCGATAAATCCCACATGCTTTTCTTGTGAGTCAGCCTTATAGGCGAATTCGACCGGCTTGAGCTGTGTTAGTGTATCCATTGCCTTCTCTGCTGTAAGCTGTTTAACGGCTGTCTTGTATTCTCGGCTGGATGCATTGGTCCAGACTCCTCCCGATGAAACATAGGCACCGCTTGCCATCTGCAGGGGGTGTGAAGGACTCGTGGTGCCGATGCCGACGTTGCCAGCATCTGGATTTAGAATCAGATTCTTATATCCCACACCTTCTTGAAGTCCAAATATCTCAGCATACTCGTGAGTTGCCCCCACATTCCAACCGAAATAGATTCTTTTGGGATTAGTCGCTGCCTTGTCCGTGATGACAATTCCCCGGTTAAGAACATCCTGTCCGAGGACATACGGTGCAGAACCCACCCCTGATGCACCATTGGTATAAAGCCTGGAAGCAGTTGTGGTGGCCCCATTGTCTTCCACCTTGAAAGTCGTTGTCCCGTTTCCATCCTTGATAATCAATTTGTCAGCACCCAGTGCAAAAACGGGTATGGCGATTGAAATAAAAACCGCCAGTAAAATGGCCAATAAACTTTCTCTTGCTTTTTCCATGATGTCTCCTCCTTTTGGTTGTTAATCCCTCAGTATTGGTTAATCGTTTAATACGTTTAGTCGACCTGGTGCAGGACTACTTTATCAACTTCAACAGTTCCGCTCGTGCCGGTAATGGTTAATGAGTTGAAGACTGTGTTGGATGACTGGGTCGTGAACGTGGAATCCCATCCTCCCTGTAGAATTAGGTCATTCGCTGTATCTATAATAAGGCCTTCATCATAGATCTCTTCTGCTATCCTGATGATGGCCCCAGAGCTTGCAGCATCTATTCCCTCCTGTATCGTGGTATAGCATGGTATATTCCCTCCACATGCGCCAACAGATTCAACGTAAATAATGGTCGTGCTGAAAGTCTTGTCATCACCGTTTGACGTCCCCTGGACGTTGGTGGCCATAAGTCGATAATGGTAGGTTGTATCGGAGGTGAGGCCGCTTATAGAGGCACTTACCGAAACAGCGCTTGTTTCAGATCCGGCACTTGCAGATGATGTAGTGAATCTATAACTTGTGTCCAAGCCATATTCAAAATAATATGTTGTGGTTTCTCCGTTAGGGTTGACTGTTCCGTTTAGCGTCGCAGATGTTGAAGTCACCGAAGTGGCAGAAGTGGTGGTGACTGTTGGGACATCACTTATCCCGGTCGTGTTCACAGCAAAGCCGGGACTATTAACAAGATAACTTGCCCCCAGGCCGATGCTGCTCCCGGTAAGAACAGTTGTAAAGTCGCTATCACTCAAGGACTCGTCCAGGGAAATATGCACCGCCCGGCGAATAATACCCTCAAATGTGTGGCCATAGGTCCAATAACGGGAAGTGGTCTGATCAAAGTAACCTGACCCGATGCCAACAACATAGGTGAGATAACCGTCAGGCAGGGTATTTAAGAGTGTATAATCCCCCAGCAGCGTCTGACTGGTGTACACCTGAATACTCTGGCCTCGTGAGATATATATGACGTAGCGATTACCGTCATAGAATATATCCGGGTCGGAGGCAGTGCTTGGGGGGATAATGGTAACTTGGACCCGGTCGCCCGAATCGGCCACGAATTCCGTGCCGTTGCTTCCCTCCACCTCGGTGGCACTGCGGAAGTGTTTGACGCAGCTTGTCTCGCCGGGGGCACATCCGGCTGGATCTTGCCCTATGATTCCTACCAGGTAGAACAGCACCAGCCGATCCTGGTCGTCAATGATCAGGCTTGGGTCAACAAACCCATCCGGGGATTCAGTATCGGTCAGCTCCACACTCACAGGTGATTCCCAGGTCTCGGTGGCGAAGTCGTAACGCCGTACCTCGTTAGGTGTGTAGACATAGAGGGTATCACCACGGCGGATCACATCGGGCACACTGCCTTTGTAAGTCTCCCAACCGGGCACCAAACTCCAGTTGGCCCCATCATCCGATTGGGCCAAATAGACTCTATGGTTGCGAGGCCCAGAGCAGTCACTTACCTCCGGATCACAGGCGTGAAAGGCCAGCAGGTAAGCACCGCTGATATCAGGATCTGTCGAGGATGAAGAGATTGCTGAACTTGCGGTTGCATTTCCTCCTGCAATTAGATCTTCATGGCTTGTGCCTGTTTGCCAGTCGCTGATTGCACTGGCTGAACCGGCAGTTAGACAAGCTGTGACCAAAAGGACAAATAGAATCGACACATTTCTTGTTTTCATCTTTCCTCTCCTTTGAGTTCAAGGCAAACAAAGTTCAGCTATAAACCAGGACTTCAGCAAGATCGATCTCATTTTATGCCCCAATAAAAAACGCCTCTCGGCGGTCTTCACCGAAAGGCGTTGTGTAAAGCCAGTGTCAGCAACCCGGCAACCATAGCATTTAGCCTTAGACCCGTGACTTTCCGTCCTCATCTTACGATGGATTTGGCTTTATCTGGAATAGGTTTTAGGCTCCCAACAGGCAAACTACGCCTATTAGGAGCAGGGCATATACATTTTGAGGTGTTCTCTCATGGGGTAACCTCCAGTGTAGAGGTTGAATGGTTGGTGAGAATATTTACATAAGACTTAATAGCAAAAAACGCCCATGTCAAGCAAAATCGTTAAGGTGGGTTACTCGGGTCAATTATACCTGATCATTTCCCAACTGGATCAAAAAAACAGGCGCCGGAATCAGTTTAATCAGTTCTCCCTCTTTTGAATTTTGTTTGGTAACAACAATCAGACGCTCTCCTTTGGGTCTTATTTTACCAAACCATTCAAAATCTGAAGCAGATACCCTTTCCCGGTATTTAACCTCGAAAAAAACCAGCCTGCCGCCTTGTTTGGCCACAAAGTCGATTTCCTTCGGACCCTGCCAATAAAAACAATTCCCGTAGAACCGGGAAATGTGCATGCCAACCACCGATTCAACTAATTTTGACTCGCCCTCAGGGTCATTCAAAAACCTCTGGCTTTCTGTAAAAAAATTATCGCTTATCCCACTGTCTTTTCCGGAAAAACAGTGGAAAATGAGGGGGTCCTGCAGATAAAGTTTTTTGTTTTTCCTGAACATTGGCAGCTTTGAGGAGAGGTCGATAAAGGGGACTGAGCGTAAGACATACATCCTCTCAAGGATGTCAACATACTCCTGGACCGTGGCATGGGAAGCGATCCCGGCCTCTCTGCTCAGACCGTACCAGCTTACACCGGTGGACATGTGGGTCAGAATCCTGGACATAATCTGATAAAGATTTCGTACCAGCTTTCCCGAGCGCCCTATGTCGCCTTCAATCCAGCTCAGATAAAGCTGGTACACATAGGAAGAAATTTGGCCATTAGAGAAAAACAGGTTAACGGAAAGTGGAAACCCGCCGGTGATGAGATATTCTCTGAAACGGTGTAGGAGCAGGTCTTTATGATAGGTTAGAGAGCCGATGTCCCCCTGCTCAATCTCTGGCTCGGTTAAATGAACAAACTCGGCAAAAGTCATGGGGAGTTGCTCGAAATCCAACTTTGAGAGTTTCCCCCTTCGGCCCGGCATCTTCTCTGCCCCCTCCCCAATATCCATAAGGTTGGAGCCGGTCAGCAAAAGGGTCACGTTTCTTAGTTTACCCTCGTCTGCCAGGGCTTTTATCCCTCGCTGCCACTCCCGCACAAATGATATTTCATCCAAAAAGATATAGAGGTGTTGCGGACGAGTGGGCTTGATATGTCTGAGATAACAATCGATCAATTCGTAGAGTTGATCAAAGTCCTCAATTCTATCCAATGAAAAATAGAAAACGTTCTTTTTCGGGATTTTGAGGTCAAGCAGGAGTCTTCGGATCAGCAATTTCATGCTTGTGCTCTTACCGATCTGCCGCGGTCCCCGAAGTGTCAGAATGGCATCCGAATCTTCCGGATACTCTGTCAGGATAGGAGGAATGTATCGATACGCGCCCCTTTCGTATTCCATGATCTTCTCGTCATCTAAGATCATCTCCTCACGGAACCACCAGGGGTTGTGTTGCTGCAGGAGCTGAAACGATATTTCCATCATAGCCTCGAAATCGTATCTATCATATGCAATATTTATGTTGCAAACTGTATCTATCAGATACAATCAGTGTTTGCAAGCATTTTCTTCCCAATTACATACCACGGCCCTGTCCAACGAGTTCGCTCTGTACCCGATTCTCTGATGAAAGGGGGCGAACTCGGTTTTGACTCAACTGTGGGAATGAGGGGACAGGTCAATAGTGGCCCTTTTCTTATTTCAGGTAAGAAGGTTGCCAGCCGGAAGAAAATTTTCGCTCCCCCAAAATGCCGCGGAACAGAGCTGCCGCAGAGATAATCTCCGCCCCATCTATGTTAAGATACGAATCGGCAGGGTACACAAGAAAGGCCTTGACTGCGTGATATTTGACATCTGAATCGGCACTAATCATGAAATCTGACGGTATTTATGGCAATTGGAATAGGGGGACGTGGGCAACTTTGTAAACTTACAGGGAATCGGGCACTGGTTCATTATGCTCTTTTCGCGATTAACAGGGTTCTTCCAACAGTTCCGAGAATACGTTTGTCCTGCATTCTCTGTACCTGGTTTCCGCTTAAACGTTCAGAGGACAGGGGGCATTCTATTCGATGGGTTGTTGTCCATCCTGTTTT
>Ga0075124_10001715_pt1 | contig 10242 bp, 18 predicted proteins | sample AntAceMetag02UKS_FD_69809 | JGI IMG/M metagenome (GOLD analysis project Ga0075124, IMG submission 69809) | Saline lake microbial communities from Ace Lake, Antarctica - Antarctic Ace Lake Metagenome 02UKS | ecosystem: Environmental > Aquatic > Non-marine Saline and Alkaline > Saline | place... | reverse complement strand
GATTTGTAACATTTTGAAATAACTTTCGTATAATAATAATGAAACTCAAAGGAAAATTATGGAAGATAAAGAAAGAAAAGAATTATTGGATTGCATCCATAACTTAATGGGATTTTTTGATACTCCTATTGCAAGATTGAAAATGTCAGGCAAAGACTATGAAGAAGTTAGGGAAATTGGAAGAGAGGTTCTCAAAAAATACAATATAAATTACAGAGGACTTTAATTCATATAACTAAACAGAATAATTAATAAAATAAATTATAAGAAACAAATTAATAGAAAAACAGAAGTAATGAGTCATGACAAGATTTGAAAAATAATGAAACTCAAAGGAAAATATAAACAGACTTATACGCTCGACAAAGAAGCCAAAGAATTAGTTGTTGAAGTCGAGTTAAAACAAATTGATGAGTTAATAAAACCACGTCAAAATGTTTGGTATGGTGTGGCAATTGCCAATGATAATGAAATTAAACATAAAGACCTGTCGTCCTGTGTTAATGCAGAATATATGGCAGAAACAATTGCTTTAGAGATTATTGAAGCATGGAAAATCAGAGCCAAGAAAGAAGGTAAAAATTTTAGATTAAAAAGAAAAAAGAAATGAAACCAGCAGAATTTTACAAAATAATGGAAAGGTTTGTTAAAGAAAACAAACGATGGAGAGCACTTAAAATTGGTGATATTATTTATGATTCAATAGCCAGATGTAGTGAAATGGATTATCATAAGATGAAAATTGATACTATTAATATCGATGAACGCTTTGTTTTAGCACATGATGTTGCTGGTGATCACTACGATACTTTAAGTGGTTTCCTTACTGAAGAAGAATTTAATAAATTATAATCTAAATAAAAACAATAAAATTAATACTATTATTATGAAAGTAAAAGCATTAAGAAACAAGTATACCAAGGAGTTTATTCATATTGAAGAAATGGGTGGTGAACCACAAGTGTTTACATCAGAACTTCCTAAACTACAACCAGAAACCGCAACTATTGAACTCATGCAAAAATTTTATGAGGAAGAAGATTATTTTGAGGATTTGGAAGTGCGTTGGGAAAAAATGGAACTTGTGGAATTCGATCTTATTGAGTTTGGTGAAATTGGTGCTGATATCCGAAATAAATTAACACCATCTTATAATTTGGTGGCTTTGGTTGAACTTTTTTTGAAGGAAGAAGACTCAGATAAAAAAAGTAAATTAAAAAAATTAATAAAAAAAGAAATTATTCAAAGCAAAGAAAGTGTTAAATATATTGCAAATCTGCTTTAGAATATATATATTTGCAAATAGAAATGCGGGAATTCGCTTTGGAAGACGTGATAGACAAGCCTGACGTGCATGACAGTCTATACTATTCATGCGAGTTCGATCCTCGCTTCCCGCTCAAATGGTTAGATAATTTGGGGTTGCAAAGAAGAAAGTAAAAGAGTGCCAATCTAACCACCAGAATACTGAGGTGGTGAAAAGGAAAATGGTAAAATGCTTGCTGTTGACCATGACCATGATACGACAAAAAATAGAGAATTGCTTTGTTCGAGTTGTAACCTAACAATAGGATTTATTGAAAAAAACAATATTGATATTGAAAAAATTAAGAATTATATTAATAAACATAAAATAAATACAAATGGCTTATCTTCACATCAGTAACCTATATAAGGACCAGACAATCCTCTTATTTAAAGAGGCTTATGCAATGGAAAAAATTCATGGGACCTCCGCACATCTTGGATGGAAATTCGAAAATAAGAAGGTTTACATCTTCAGTGGTGGTGAAGCACATAGTAAGTTTGCTGCATTGTTTGACATGGCTTTCCTTGAAGCGAAGTTCGAAGAGGTGTTTCCTGACCAAAATGCTCTCATCTATGGTGAGGCATATGGTGGGAAACAACAGGGCATGTCACATACCTATGGCAAAGAACTTAAATTTATTGGGTTTGATATTAAGGTTGGTGAATCTTGGTTAGATGTACCAAATGCTGAAGATGTATGTAATCAATTTAATGTCGAATTTGTACACTATGATAAAATTGAAGTCAATCTTGATAATTTGAATAAATACAGAGACATGCCAAGTGTTCAGGCAGTACGAAATGGTATTATTGAACCAAAGAAACGTGAAGGTATTGTATTAAGACCATTGGTTGAAATGCATACCAATAATGGTGGAAGAGTTATTTGTAAGTATAAACCTGATGAAGGAATGGAAACCAAAACCAAACGAGAAGTAAGTCCTGAACAACTTAAAATATTAAGTGATGCCAAAGAAATTGCAGAAGAATGGGTAACAAATCTTAGACTTGAACACGTGTTACAGAAATTTCCTGAAGGTACGAGTATGGAATCAATGGGTGATATTATCAAAGCCATGATTGCCGATGTTTACAGAGAAGGTAAAGATGAAATCGTAGAATCAAAAGTTGTTAGCAAAGCCATTGGTGGTGCAACTGTTAAACTTTTTAAAGCAAAACTTCAAAGTACAATAAAATGAAAAACTATAATAAAATGAATTGGTTAGAAAAATTATTTCATAGGCACAAATGGATTTATCATGATTATGTACCGTATGGTGATAAAAATACTCCACACGGTGCTGGATATAGAGTGTGTGAAAAATGTAATTTGAAACAAACAAATTGGAAGATTATCAAAATTTAATATAATGGGACGATATTCACGTAAAGATATGATTGAGTTCGCTAATTTTGCAAAAAGTTATCAGTCTTCCAGAAAAGTTGAAGATGCATATAAAGCATATCTGAAAGGTGCAAGACAAAAAACTGCACCACATAAAACTAAGAATTATTTAAATTTTTTATAAAATATTATAACAAAAAAATATGGCAACAAAAAGTTTTATTAAACGAATTGGTGAAAGGAAAGAAAAATTAGAATTTGTAAAGAAAGAATTGAAGAAGAAGTTTATTGGAATTGATGGTGTTATTAATAAAATTATTGATAACATCAGTCTTTGGTACATGACTCCTGAAATTCAATTCAGACCCCTTATTATTTCTCTTTGGGGAATTACGGGAGTTGGTAAAACTGATTTGGTTAGAACACTAGTAAATCTATTGGAATTCACTGATAAGTTTATTGAGATTCAAATGGATATGAAACTCGATTTTTCCAGAAACATTGAAAATTTTTTAGAAAGTAGTGGGGTTGATACTAATGAATCTACCATTCTTTTACTTGATGAAATTCAACGTTATCGTACTATTGATGAAACTGGTCATATGATTGAAAACAAACATTTTAATGATATTTGGATGTTGCTTTCTGATGGTAAATTCCAAAATAATTCTCAGCGCAAACGTGAAATCATGGAAACGTTGTTTGAAGAAATGTATTGGCAAGACCAACGAAATAATGCACCAGAAGATAATATGAAAGAAAAAGAAATTGCTGCAACACCAAACAATGAAATTCAACAATCTAATAAGAAAAAGAAAGACTCGAAAAAACTTAAATATCATACTTCTTATTGGAGTGCAAATCGTTTTAGAAAGATGTTAAATCTTCAGGTTTCGGCAGAAGATATTATGAAAATGAGTTTGGAGCATCGCATGGATTTAATGGAAGAAAGTCTGAAAACCAAAAACATAAACGAAGGTAAATCATATGAAAAACTTCTAATTTTTATTTCAGGAAATCTCGATGAAGCATTTCAAATGGCAAATGATGTTGAAGATAGTGAAAGCGATGCTGATATTATGCATGAATTGTCAAAAAGAATTAATATTATTCATATTAAAAATGCGTTACGACTAAAATTTAAACCAGAACAAATTGCGAGATTTGGAAACAACCATATAATTTATCCATCACTTGATAAAAAAGCCTATCAGAAAATAATTAAAATAAATTGTCAGGAAATTCTTGATAGAATTAAAGATAAACACGGAATAAATATAGAATTATCTCAAGAAGTTTATGATGTGATATATAGAAACGGTGTATTTCCTGCACAGGGAGTCAGACCAGCCATTTCTACAGTCTTTAATGTACTTGGTAGTAACTTACCTCATTTTTTATATCATGCTATTATACCTAATGTAAAGTACATTAAATTAGAATATGCAAATAAGAAACTTTTTGCAGAAATTAATGATAAAAAAGTGAGCAAATCAATTGTTCTGGAAATCGATGATATTAGAAATAATAAATCAATTGATGAAGTTATGTTAGTGATTGTTCATGAACTTGGACATGCTTTGGTTTATGCGTTACTATTTAACACACCACCAAAACAAATCAATATTAATAGTTCTGGATTATCGAATGGTTTTGTTGTAAATCATAATTCGGTTGATAATAAAACGTTTATTAAAAATAAAATGGCTATCTATCTTGCTGGAATGGTTGCAGAAGAAATGGTTTTTGGTGAAGAATTTAAGTCAAATGGTGTTGCAATGGATATTGTATCTGCAACTCATGCAGCAGGAAATTACGTTAGAAATTATGGAATGGATGTAACAATTTCTAAAATTGCTAAAATAACTGCTCAAATACCACATGAATGTAATTTTGATATTGAAAAGACTAATGATATTATTGAAAATCTTTTGGCTGAAGAAAAGAAAAGAGCCAGAGACCTTTTAAATAAAAATATTAATTTATTTAAATTGCTTGTGACACATACTATTAATAATAAAGGAATATTAATTGAAGATTTTCTTAAAATCTGTAACAAAAATGACTTGAAACTCGTACAACTAGAAATCAACGATAAATTAATTTATTCTTACGAAGATAAAATAAAACAATTTTTAAATTAAAATTATAGTTATGAGAATAGGAAATCACGATTACGGAATTTTTGGTGATAACAATGAAAAATTTATTGGAATATCACTTGGATTTGACTTCTGTGCTGAACACGAATGGGGTTATGATAATCTAAAAATGAATTTTGGTATCCCTGAACTTACCAAAAAAACACTTGGTATTAAATCAAGAAATATTACTAAATGTATTGAGAATTTGATATTTTTAGAGCAGACTTATAACAAAAAGAAATTTGCTATTCTTTATACTGGTCCTAATTGGAGACCCGAAAAAGAATGTGTTGCTACTCTTCCACACTATCTTGAAAATTATAAGAAAGATATTGAAAGGCGTATGGAGTACGACAAGAAACATCCAAAGGAAAGTCAAGAAGAAAAAGATTTAATTATAACTGCTTGGGATGGAAATTCGTTTGGAATTGGTGTGATGGATACAGAGAATGTGGAGTATCTTCGTGAACTTTATCAAGCATTTTTAAATAAAAAGATTACAATTGGTTATGTGAATAAAATGCCAAACAATCCATTTAATCATTCCAGTCTTACTATAATGATTACTGACAAGATTCCACAGGAATATGTGGATATGATGTATAGTGTCGATAAAAAATATTGGGATTTGGTAGAATATGAGAAAAAAATTGGTATGACCAAACTTAAGGAAAAAACCAGAAAGGATTCACATAATGATAAATATGGTCATAAACATGGTTATTATATTGCATGTAGTGCGAAGTGGATTGATTATGATGACAAAATAGAGCGTAAGAAACAGAAGAAAGAACTTGGTACGAAATACGATATACAGTATTGGATAAATTATAGTGATGATGATAACAATTATGGTTATTTTATTGTTGAAGAAATCAAAGAATGGCTTAGTGGTAAGAAAAAATTAACTGAAATCAGGGCAAGAAACGAGAAGAAAAAAACAAGTGTATAAAGTAGTTACAGCAAATAATGAATCTCTTGGACTTAGAAAGAATCCAAATATCATGTGGTTTCGTATGGGTGAATGGTTTTGTGATCCTGTAATGAAAGCAGATAATAGTAATGATGGTGGTATTTGGTGTTGTACAAAACTAAGTGCAGCACGTGCATTAAAAAAATATTTTGAAAAAAGATACGGGAAAGCCAGAATATATGAATGTGAAATAGGAATTGTTCTGTATGAAAATTCATATAGAACAAAAACGGATAGAGTTAAATTAATTAAAGAAATATTATGACCAATGAAGAGATGAAAAAGAAAATCGATGGATTTGATGAGGTAATGCATTATTTCTATATTGATGTTATTGGTGGAGCAATTTGGAGAATGAACCATGATGCCAGTCATGGAAGAATGACCATTACACCTAAACTTCAGGAAGAAATGAAGGAAATGAGTGGATTACAACAATATTGTGTACAACAACTTACAAAATTTGGTGTTGATCCTGAATCAGCAAAAAATAGACCTGATGGTGATTATTGGAAATGGTATGGTTTCTGGGATAATTGGAAGAAAGCCATGACTAATAAAGAATGGCAACATTTCGATAGTATCATGGATAAGGAAGAAGATTACTCAGACCTTCTACCAAAAAATAAATGGAATGAAACAACAAAATAATGGAAGAATTAGATAAAGTACCAGAAATGAGGATGTACTTTTTTGTCCCTTATAATATTTCAGAAATCGCTAAGGGTATACAAGCTGGGCATAGTTGTTTGCGTTACGCAAGACTGTTTTCAGCAGAAAATCCAGAGGTATGGGATTTTGTTGATAATCATGAAACATGGATTATTCTGAATGGTGGAACTATGAACGAAACCAGAGATTTCGAAGGTAAGGTTGAGGGTACTATGAATCAGATTGCCGATGACTTACAAAAAAACGATATTCAGTTCTCATATTTCATTGAACCTGACATGAATAATGGTTTATCAGCACTATGTTTTCTTTGCAATGAACAAGTATTTAATAGAGAAGATTTTCCTAATTTCATTGACTGGCTTACCAATACCAAAAGTGAAGACTCAGAGTTCAATGTTAGGTTAATAGTGATGGGTGAGGAAAAAGTGATTGAGACATATTCTGATGAATATAAAGAATGGGTGCGATTCATGGGTGGGATAAAGAACGTATTTTTACGTGAATTAACGAAAGACAAAAAATTAGCATAATGAATTTACGCAAATTATTATATTTTCTATCTATACGGCATAAAAAAATTCTTGCTGTTGATTTTGAATGTATAATAAATAAGTGTGATGAAGTTGCACAACAAGAATTTAAAGAACATAAAGAAAATCAAAAAGCACATGATAATAGATGTCCGAGATGTAGGGCAAAACAAGATAAAATTGTTGATAAAATTAGAAGTATTGAAGGAACGGGAAAAGTAGGTGGTGATTTCTATTTGGGGTTTGGTTCTGTGAAAGGTTCTATTAATATTGAAACTAAGGCAGTTAATTATTGTACTGTATGTAGTCATGAATGGAATAAATTCAAAGTCAAATATTTTTCAAAAACAGATATTCTTAAAGTTGCATTAAATTACCTTGCTGAAATGATTAGTGATCCAAAAGGAAATAAAAGAAACTCTTGGAAACGAGAAGCCGTTCAAGTTTTTGATGGTTGTTATGCAGAATCAATTTGTTTTTTTAGAAATAAATATAAGAAATATTTACGAAATAAAACACAAAATACATTAAAAATTAAAACATTGAGAAAATTCTATGTATCTGTGTTTGATGATGAAAATAAGAACGAATTAGAAAAATTATGAAAATTAAATTTATGAAAAAAATAACTAAACTTGATAAAATTGAATACACGATAATATTTTTTGTGTTACTATTTGCAACATTTGCTATTTGTATAGGATTAGACATTATTGGTATTGGTGAAAATGGCATCTATTTCGTATCTTAATTAGATAAATGAAGTTAGTAATGATTGTAGCAGTAAGTATGGATGGTGTTATCGGTATTGATAATAATATTTCTTGACATATTCCTGAAGACTTTAAACATTACTGGACTGTCTTACAAAATAACATATTATAATAGGAAAAATGAGTGTCCGAAAAAAACCGAAAACTAAACGTAAGGTCATGTCCTTGATTGAGATGGAGACGAGTATAATGAAAATGTTTAATATTCGACAAAACATAATTGTACCTAATATCTCTTGGGGTTTTAATGGAATACATGAAATTGATTTATTCGTGATGCGAAAATCTGGTCTAGCAATTGAAGTTGAAATTAAAAGATCAATAAGTGATTTAAAAGCAGATTTTAAAAAAGATCATAATCATGAATCATCAAGAATCACTAAAATGTATTATGCTGTACCTAAAGAATTATTGAAGAAATCAATCCCATTAATACCTAAAGATGCAGGAATAATTATATGTTATCATGTAAACGATAATCCACGTAATATCGCACGTGCTTCAATATATAGGAAAGCAAAAATACGGAAAGATAGTAGAAAATTAACAACTGGAGAACAATTTAAAATTGCTAGGCTTGGTGCAATGAGGATATTAAATTTAAAAAATAAAATAATTAAATTACAAAATAATAAATCATAATTTTATTGCATACCATCCTTTATATTTACCTCTAATCATTCTATTATTATTCTTTATTGTGGCAATTAAACCATCATAAGGTAAGTTTAGTTCTTTAATTTTTATTTTAAAATTATGTGTGAATTTATGTTGTAACATATTATTATTATCATATATTTCATATGAATTGGGTTTTGATTTCAAATTATAAATTATTGAACCATATTTTTTTAATTTAGTTGTTAACATTTTATCTATTTGTGATTTTGATATTTTTTTTCCTTTTCTATTAATGGACATTTTTTTTCTTGTTTTTAATGACACAATTTTGTTTTTTGCTGAATCACTCATTTTTTTTCGAGTATCAATACTAAATTTACGATTCATATTTGATTTAGAAATTTTTTGTTTACTTTCATTTGTATGATGTTTTCCTAACCAAATTTTATTACCTATCATTCTATTTGATGCCTTTAATAAAGTTTCTTTTGTATGTTTTCGACTATCACCACCACTTGTTAAATTTAATCCATGTGATGTACTAAAAGAATTAAATTTTTTTATGTATGATTCTTCTAATGTGTTTAATTCATTAATATTACATTCATACAATATTTCAAATTTATGGTTTTTCCACCCATATTTGTTTATCGAATTATATATTTTATATTGCCTTTTACACTGTTTTTTCGAGTATTGGTATTTTCTACGTAATATATTAATTGATTGTCCAATATAGATTTTGTTTTTTGGGTTTGTGATTTTATATATACCAATTATTTTATTCATGCGATTATTTAAATATAAATACATGAAAATTTAAATTAGTTTGTTATTTTTATTATTAATATGTTTGGATAGTTAATAAATTTAATTAATTTTGGAAGATGCTAAAAGAAAAAAGAAATGACAAAACCGAAATTTAATAATAAACCCAATCCACATCTTATTCATCATTATGACAGTGGAACAGGTGTTAAAGTGCATCAGGATATCTGGATAAGTAGAGCACCTGCTGTTGTAGGAATTATTTTTGCTTTTGGTACAACTAATGGAACTTGTGTACTTGTTATTAAACGTTCAAAGAAAATGCGAGAAGAACCTAATAAATTCGGTGCGCCAAGTGGATATCTTGATTTTAATGAAAATGGTTTTGATGGTATGACCAGAGAAGTTTATGAAGAAACCAGTATGTATCTTCCAGATTATAAACCTTTTCTAATTTTTGATAATCAAGAACAACCATTCTTTGTGCAATCAGACCCAACAAAAGATAAGAATCAAAATATTTCATTAACATATGTTATGGCATATGATTTTACAAAAGAACCCGATTTTTTCCCAAAAGAAATTGAGAAACATATTGATAGTGAAACACAGTTAGTAGAGTGGTTATCAATTATGAAATTTTATAATATAGATAGGGAATGGGCATTTAATCATGATGAAAGAATAAATATGGCATTGGAATATTTCAATAAAAATTTTATAAGAAATTGAAAAAGATAAATAATGAAACTATTACACCTAACTAATAGTAAGAACATTAATTCTATTATTAAAAATGGATTATTACCTTCATATATTGAACATAATGGGCATTGGGAGAAATTTCAATCATATTTAATGCATAGATATTGCATTTATTTGTGGGATGCTGAAACATATAAAAATGATAAATATATACGTGATATGATATATTGTAGAATGTTTATACATCCCAGAAATAAAATTTTTAAACAAAGAGAACTTGAAATTAAAAAGAATAATCTTGATTATTATGATGATGATTCATATCTTGATTTTAGAAAATTTGGGAATGTATTGATGAGTGATTCAACAAAATATTCTGTATTAGAAATTGATATAAAAA
>Ga0075124_10001712_pt1 | contig 10249 bp, 10 predicted proteins | sample AntAceMetag02UKS_FD_69809 | JGI IMG/M metagenome (GOLD analysis project Ga0075124, IMG submission 69809) | Saline lake microbial communities from Ace Lake, Antarctica - Antarctic Ace Lake Metagenome 02UKS | ecosystem: Environmental > Aquatic > Non-marine Saline and Alkaline > Saline | place... | reverse complement strand
CAGAATGGAAGTGCCCTGCGAGTTGATTTCACGGATAATGCCGAATATGTGATTGACCAGTATCGGTGCCAATCCCAGTGAAGGTTCATCAAGGAGAAGGAGACGGGGCGAACTCATAAGGGCTCGTCCGATGGCGAGCATCTGCTGTTCTCCCCCCGAGAGTGTGCCTGATAACTGTCGGCGCCGTTCCTTGAGGAGAGGAAAGAGGGAGAAAACGCGCTCCTTGGCATCGCTGACCTCTTGTCTCTTCTTTCTTCGCGTATAGGCGCCCAGATTGAGATTTTCATCAACGGTGAGGGTGGAAAATACCTTGCGTCCCTCGGGTGCCTGCGAAATGCCCTTCTTGACGATTTCGTAAGAGGGGATTCCATTGAGGTGATTGCCCTCAAGGGTTACGGTTCCTTTGCTGATGGTGAGAAGCCCGGAGATCGCGTTAATGAGCGTCGTTTTTCCGGCCCCGTTTGCCCCTAAAACGGCTACGATCTCTCCCTCATCGAGGTAGAGGGAGATGCCCTTCAGCGCTTCTATCGCACCATAATGAATCTGAAGATCATCTATTATAAGGAGTGGTGCCATTTCACGCTTCCTCTTCGGTCCCGAGGTAGGCCTCTATGACGCGGGGATTATTATAGATCTCCTCCGGGTTTCCCTCGGCGATCTTTTTCCCCTCATCCATGACGGCAACCTTGTCGGAAATTCCCATGACCACATTCATATCATGTTCTATGAGAAGGATGGTCAGATTTTCCTTGTCTATCAATTCCTTCAGAAATTCCATAAGGACTTCGGTTTCACCGGCATTCAGACCGCTGCTCGGCTCATCGAGGACGAGAAGCGTCGGTTCCGTCGCCAGTGCCCGCGCAATTTCAAGCATGCGCTGGCTTCCGTAGGGAATGTTTTTTGCCAGTTCATCACGGAATCGCCCGAGTCCAACCTGTTCAATTCTCGATTCGGAGATCTCACGTATCCGACGTTCCTCTTTTTTCTGGGATGAAAAGGAGAAGACCGAGGACCATACCCCCGCTTTTGCACGACAGTGCTGTCCCGCCATGATATTTTCCAGGCAGGTCATATTTTGAAAGAGTCGTATATTCTGAAAGGTACGGGCAATACCGGAGGAGACAATCTGATGCGGCTTCCTTCCCGTGATGTCCTTTCCTCCGAAGATTACCTTTCCTGCTTCCGGTTTATAAATTCCCGTGACGACATTAAAAACCGTGGTTTTCCCCGCCCCATTCGGCCCGATGAGGCTGAAGATCTCCCCTCGGTGTATCGCGGCGTCGAAATTATTGACAGCGGTCAGGCCGCCGAAGATCTTTGTCAGACCGCGCGTTTCGAGTACCGTATCTGATGCTTTATGGAGGGTACCTTTAGGCATCTTTCTTCCTTATCCTTGAAAGGAGCGATACGTATTCCGTTCCTCCTCTTTTTCGCGGCCATACGCCGCCCGGTCTGAACATCATCATCAGGATCATCACGAGGCCGAAGATGAGCATTCTGTACATGGCGAAGGGACGAAATATTTCGGGGAAAAGGCTTATAAAGGCGGCACCGATTAATATCCCGGGGATGGAACCCATTCCCCCGATAAGGACGATGCAGAAGAGCATGCATGATTCCCAGAAGGAAAAACTCTCCGGTGACACGGCCATCAATTTGCTCGCGTAGATATTACCCGCGACTCCGGCCAGCGCGGCCCCTATAACGAAGGCGAGGAGTTTGTAGTATCTTACATCGATACCGCTGGCACCCGCGGCAATTTGGTCTTCCCTAATACAGTTCCATGCCCGTCCGATGCGGGAGTTCTGGAGCCTGATGAGGCCGATTATGCTCAGCACCACGATGATCCATATGAGAAAATAGTATTCTATCGAGGAATCGATGACGAATGGCCCGCCGAAGGAGGGAAAATCAATGTCATAGACCCCGTTGGGACCCCCAGTCAAATCGAAGGGGTTGTTGATGAGGGCAAGACGCACGATTTCTCCCATTCCGATGGTGACGATACAGAGATAGTCTCCCCTCAAGTGGATAATCGGTGAACATACGATATAGGCGAAGATTCCGGCAGAAATGGCGCTTACGGGGAGAAGAACGAGAATCGGTATGCCCAGTTTTGTATTCAGGATGGCCGTTGTATAGGCCCCGATTGCGTAGAAACCGGCGTGTCCCAGATCGAAGAGCCCCACTTCGCCGAGAACAATATTGAGACTGAGACCAAGGAGGGCGTAAATGCCGAAGAAAAAGGCCACGTCAATGTAATAGTTGCTCACGAAAAAGGGGTAGATGACAAAGATGCCGACGATAGCGAAAAGAAGACCCTGCTGGGAACCGAAAAATCCTGTTTTTTCCCTCTCCATCGATCACACCTTCTCCGCTATTTTCTCGCCGAAAAGACCGTTGGGACGGAAGATCAGAACGAGGATAAGTATCATAAAAACGAAGACATCCTTCCATGCCGACGATATATAAGCGGCCCCGAGCATCTCAAGGACGCCGAGGATAAGTCCCCCGAACATGGCGCCCGGGAGATTCCCGATCCCGCCCAGTATCGTTGCGGTGAAGGCCTTCAGGCCATAGTTCCACCCCATCGTAAAGCTTATCTGCCGGTAGTACATCCCCACCATGACACCTGTCATGGCGCCGAGGGCGGGCCCGAGGGTAAAGATGAAGAATATTACTTTATTGAAATTGATTCCCATCAACGAGGCGGTATCTTTGTCGAGCGCGGTGGCCCTGATAGCAGCTCCGAAGACGGTTTTTTGAATGATGTAGTAGAGTATTCCCATCAGGACAAATGAAAGGACGAGGATCACCACCTGAAGGACGGTGATATTGATTCCCCATATATTGAGGTGAATATTCGGAATCAGTTTTGCCGGATAGGCCTGGTAGCGGGGACCCCAGATTACCATAATGGCATTCTGCAGGACGATGGAAGCGCCGAGTGCGGAAACCACAGCCGGAAGCCGGCCCGCTGGATAAATGGGGCGATAGGCTACCCGCTCAACGAGGACGCCGATAAAGGCGAGGCACATGGCTGCCATCAGCATGGCGGCTACCATGCCTCCCCAGAGGCCGAAATGTGTTGTGATGAATGCGGATCCGAAAACCAGCAGCGTATACCCGAGGTATGAACCGAGGGTAAAGAAATCCCCGTGGGCAAAGTTGATGAGTTTCAGAACACCATAGACCATGGAGTAACCCAGGGCAATGAGCGCGTAGAAAGAGCCGATCGTCAAGCCATTTATAATCTGTTCAAATACAACCTGCATTATTTCTCTTTAATAGACGCCGCCTGCAGCGAGAACACCCGCATTCGAGGGGCGCAGCCCCGTTATAAAAGAAGCGAAGCAATCTCGATGAGATCGCTTCGCCGTTTTGTACTTCTCTACTACTTTAGGGTGAGAACTGTAACGGAATCGGCAGTTACTTGGAGATGACGATATTTCCGTTTTCGTCCACAACATAAAGATAGAAAGGAACTCCCTCTCTATCTCCCTGGGCGGTAAATCCGATCGGTCCCGTAATACCGGGAGCTCCATCCACATCATCTCTCAGGTATTCAGCGAGAACATCAGAGTCAACGGAGCCCGTTTTGTCGACAGCATAGGCAATGATATTCAGGGCGTCTGCGGCATAAATAGGCCACGGACTTGAGGGGATTTCACCAAATTTGTCTTTATAGGCCTTCAGAAATTCCTTGGCCTCTTTGTAGGGAAGATCGGCGGGCAACGGTTCGTTGGTCATGTAGCAGCCCTTAGCCAGGTCTACTCCGGCGATCTTTACAAATTCATCGTTAATGGCCGCGTTACCACCGACGAAGGGACAGGTTACGCCAATTTCCCTCGCCTGGGTTACCAGAAGCGCTGCCTCGGCGTAATATCCGGTGAAGTACCAGACATCCGGTTTCTTTTCACGAAGCTGTGTTAGGGGAACATGGAAGTCCTTTTCGCCAGGAGTGATTGCATCGAAGTATACGAGCTCTACCGTTCCTGCATCGATCATCTGTTTCAGGGCTTTTCTTGTATCCTCGGCGAGGCCCTTACCGAAGGCCGTATTGTCGTGCATGATGGCGATTTTCTTTGCACCAAGTTTCTGGGGTACAACATCTGTGAAGAACTTGCCCTGGGAATCATCGCGCCCGCAGGTGCGGAAAAAATATTTGAAATCCCTCTGGGTCAAGCGGACTGCCGTCACACCGTAGCCGATATTTACCTTCTTGAATTTCTCATAAATATTGGATGCCGGTTCGCATATGGAGGATCCGTAGGTGGATACCGACGCCACCACATCTTTCTGGCCCACCAGTTTCGTTGCCGCCAGGGCACCGGTTCTCGGTTCGCCAGCGTCATCGACTACCCTGACTTCTACCATGCGACCCCCCAGGATACCGCCTTTTTCGTTTATTAACTGGGCTGCAATCTCGCATGACTGCTTGGCCATCTCACCTTCATAAGCCCAGGGGCCGGTAATCGGTCCCTGAAGTCCGATGACAACAGGTTTTTTAGCCGCCGTTGCATTGAAGGGCATCAATACACATAAAATAATACCTACGATCAACAAGTGCCTCATGGTTTTCATCAGCTTCACTCCTTTTTTCATTTGGAATTTCATTTTCATAAGAAGCATGGTAAAAAACCCAGGAAGTATATGAGACAGATTAATATGTGTCAAGAACAAAGTGGGTGTGTACGCAATGGAAAAACATGTATAAAGCTTGTTGTTGACCCCCGTTTCACTTTAAATAGTTTAAGTGAATCATTCCCCTTTTTTCTTATGTCTGCGGATTAGCTCCGGTGCCATCTCGTCATGTTCTCGCTGCAACTGTAGAAGGACGATAGCAACGATTGCCGAGATGCCTCCTATGATTTGTAAAGGATGGAGGATTTCGCCGAGGGCAAAAAAGGCTATCAACGCAGCCGAGACCGGTTCAAGAATGGCGACAATGCTTGCCCGTGTTGAGCGGATGTAACTGACTCCCACCAGATAAAGGCCGAAGGGGATAATCGTTCCTATAATAACGATGTAAAGGATCCATCCCCACTGGGCGGGGTTGTAGGTTGTCTGCAGATACCCTGTCGGTTTGTGCAGTACATTCAATGTCAGTGCCGCGAAAAGAAAGGCATAAAAGATAACGGTCCAGGGGGAGTAGCGGTGCAGCCCCCGTTCTCCGAGGAGGGTATAGCCGGCGAAGGAAACGGCAGATATAAGCCCCCATGCGATACCACCTCGATTCATCTCCAGGAGATGGAGATCATATCCTCCCACCACCAGAAAACAGCCCCCCATGGCGAGGAAGAGGGCCGCTATTTTTGCCGCCGTTAATCGTTCGTGCCAGAAGGCAATGGAGTAGGCGGCAATGAGTATGGTCCCCAGGTATTGCAATAAAATGGCGGCGGACACCTGGATTTTACTGATCGCGTAAAAGTAGGATACCTGAACCATGGCCATGGCAATCCCCCCCAGGAGAATAAAATAAAACAGATCTTTCAGGCGAATTGGCAGGAGCGTTCTCCTGAAAATACCGAAGAAGATTCCGATAAAGATCGCTGACAGGGTGACACGAATCTGAACGAGCTCCATTGGTGAGATTCCTGTCTGAAAGAGTGCTTTTCCGGCAGACGCCGATGAGGCCCATAGTATTGCCGCGATGACTATCACGATGTATCCCCTGGTTGAATTTACGCCCATAGTGCTGCCGCTACCTTTTTTACAGCCGAGTTTTCGAAACTATATGTGTAATAAAAAATTTGTCAATATCTTTGAGGATATAAATGTTTTTCTTGACTAAGGGCAAAATATGCGAAATTATATAACTGTTTGTTTTCAATGGGAGTAATTTTGTATTCCGAAATCCGGGAGGAGGGTTACAATGTTCGAGAAGATCCTGTATCCGATAGATTTTTCAGAGGAAGCGAAAAAGGCGCTGGAGTATGTAAAACGGCTGAAGGATGCCGGCGGGAAAGAGGTGGTTCTCCTTCATGTCATTGACAGGAGGGGGTTGAGCGATCTTGGTCGTTATGCCACGAAAGACATTCCCGAGATTCAGAGGGACATGGAAAAAAAGGCCATGCGGGAGATCGGTCCCATAGAAAGTGAATTGAAGGAACGGGGTTTTAAAGTAAAGGTGCGGATTGAGAATGGTGGACCCTACAACGAAATATTGAGGATTGCAGAAGAAGAAGATGTCTCTCTTATCGTAACCGGTTCACGCGGTACGGGAAATATCGAAGAGCTCCTTCTCGGCTCCGTTTCCTATAAAGTGGTCAGAAAGATAAAGAAACCCATTCTGGTGATAAAATAGAAGCAACTTTTTCTGTCTTACAACTCATCGATTAGCAGGCGTAGCTGCTTGTCTGCTTCTTCCTGAAATATTGTTTTTATTCTTCGGGCCTCACATACAAAACTACAATCAGTAATCATCAACCCTTTGGGAACAAAAAAGGCAGGGATTATATGCCCCTGCCTTTCCATTTCGAGTATTTTTCTGCTTATTTCTTAAACTTCCTCCTCATACCTGCAAGACCGATTATACTCAAACCTAACATGAGCAACGTTGCCGGTTCGGGTACTGTTTCAGAAGTGGTGGAAATGACGATATCATCAAGCCTGAAACCCTGAGTTCCCCATAACTGAACTGCCGCTATGAGCACCTCGCTGGAAAAAGACAATTCTTCCCAGGACCCCACAGCACTAACAGAGGTATTACCATCAAGCACGTTATAGTTATCAATCCCAAAAACCCTGAGATAAACTGTATTCTCTTCCTCTTCCTCGGGTTCTGGTATCGTCTTTTCTTCCTCTGATTCTTCCTCTGGTTCCGGCTCGGGTTCCGGCTCGGGTTCCGGCTCGGGTTCCGGCTCGAATTCCGGTTCCGGTTTCAGTCCCTCAAATACAAAAGTGCTTATAGAATAGACCGGCGTGGTAAAGAGTATGAAAATACCAGGGTCCGTCGAGTCGGCTTCTAAAGCATTATACGAGTTGTATCCTCCTGCTACGATTTGACCGGGAGTGCTGGGTTGATCAAGACTATCGCTGAAAATTATTCCATATGAACTATATTGGTCATAAACTGGTTCAGCATAAGAACGATCTTCAAAATCTATTGAAATTATATCAGCGTGCAAATTCGTTGCAAAAGTGAACGTAAGAGTCAAGGCAAGCAATAACACCAATACGCAAGAAAATACGTGTTTCATAATTTCCCTCCTTTTAATAAACAATTGCAAACTGTCAGCTATGAAGCATGAATTTATTTGCTGCCGATATCGTAAAAGACACCTACTAGAGAATGAACTGTTTCAGTGTATTTCACCTTTCATGTGTCGACGCCGGAGAATAGGTCGGCGCCTCGATCATCGTGCTGCCTCTTATAGTTACACTATGTAAGATGTGAATTTAAAAAGCAGCTATTCGCAATCATTTCCAAATCTGCGCCAATAGATATGCAATAATCGTGCAATATTAATTTCTTGGAGAGATATTTACGGCAAGATTCGGGTAACATGCCGAAAAAGTTATCACATTTATCAGGATTGAGTTAAAAAATAGTCTTTTTAACAACCTTTCTGCACGTCTCTCGAATGTCATTATTGTAAAGAAAACCGACAGTAAAAAACAGTTTACCTATTCTGTAGGCAAAAAAACGCAAGCCCAGTATAGATATTTTGGCAATTTGTAAAACTGTAAAGTATTCTGACAGTTGAGGTCATTTAGAAGATTTGTAATGGTAATCGATAATTTGCATGCACAACTGATACCGTAGATTAGCAGGCGAAACCTCTTGAAGGCTGGGATTCACTTCTCCGGAAAATAAAAAGGGGTTACGAAATTATCGCAACCCCTTTTAAATATTTTTTGGCGTCCCCACGGGGAGTCGAACCCCGGTCGCCGGCGTGAAAGGCCAGTGTCCTAGGCCTCTAGACGATGGGGACGCGCGTAAAAAGCAAAGCGTGAATTGCGACTTATATATCTTTCACTCCAATTATGTCAAGCATCAAAATTGCCTTCACCGGTCCATAATGTAAAAAATGGATTAACGGCAGGAAAAACTTCAGTTTTTACTGAAAAACAAAGGATTTTCGGAAGCTGCTATTTAATACCGAAATGGTCTATGAGCCCAAGGCTGAGCGCGGGAACGTAGGTGATGACCGCAAGTCCGATGAGCATGATAATGAGAAAAGGAATGGCGGCCCGGTAGAGCGTAATGACGGGCTTGTTGAACCTGAAGCATGAGATAAAGAGGTTCATGCCCACGGGAGGGGTGGCGTATCCTATTTCCAGATTTGTCAGGAATATGATGCCGAGATGGACGGGACTTATCTCGTAGCTTGTGGCGATCGGTACGATAAGGGGAACAACCACGAGAAGCGCGGAGAATATGTCCATGACGCATCCGACAATCAGGAGAAATATATTGAGGGTTATAAGAAAGACTATCCTGGAGCCGATGTGTGCTTGCATGAAATCCAGAATAACCATCGGGATCTCCGCATCGATGAGGTAGTTCGTGAGTGCCAGGGCGGAGCCGAAGATGATGAAGATGCCCCCCACGAGAATCATACTGCTCGTCATTATGTTGGGGAGGCGCTGTATCTTTATATCCCTGTGAATAAAGACCTCCACGATGAAAACATATGCCGCGGTAATGGCGGCGATCTCGCCGAGTGTGACAAAACCCCCGAAGATTCCTAAAATGAGTATGACGGGGATGAGGAGCTCCCACTTTGCCTCGTTCACCGATCGTGCGATCTCACCCATGGAAACACCGGTCTTTGTAGTAACTGTTTTTCTGCCGGCAAAAATGGAATATATCGAAAGCAGGATGATAAGGAGTATCCCTGGAAGAAGACCGGCTGCAAAGAGCTGTGTAATGCTCGTCTCCGATACGACACCGTAGATTATGATGGGGAGACTCGGGAAAAAGAGGAGTCCCAGGCTTCCCGAAGAGGTGAGAAGTCCGAGGGAAAATTGCTCCGAATAATTGTCTTTCATGAGCGCGGGATAGAGAAGGCCGCCCAGGGCAATGATGGTCACCCCCGATGCACCCGTGAAGGCCGTAAAAAAGGCGCAGGCAACCAGAGATACGATGGCAAGACCGCCGGGGAGCCATCCCAAAACTGATTTTGAAAAGTTGACGATTCGGAGTGATGCCTTACTTTCGGCCAGTATGTAGCCTGCAAAGGTAAAAATCGGTATCGTGTAGAGGACAGGATTGCTGGCAAATTTGCTGTAGATATCCACTATTAATGCGGCCATCTGAATATCGGCGGCGTAGAATCCCAGAATCGCGAAGGCGGAGATGGCAACAAAAACGGGTGCGCCCAGAAGGGCCATGAGGATGATAAAAAGTGCGATAAGGAGAATCACGTCTCTTCTCCTTTTGCGATACGTAAAATAGCGTTGATTGCATTCGCCGAGAAACGGATGGTGACAATCAGGTATCCCACGGGTATGATCACTTCCATTATCCAGAGGGGAACGTTAAGAAACGATGCAACCCCCGAGCTTGTGAAATCCATGTATACGAATTTGCATGAGGCGACAAAAAGGATGGAACAGACAACCACGGAAAAGAGGGTGCTTGCAATATCGGCTATTTCTCTTCCCCGTGCAGAGAGAATCCTGGAGGACATGTCAATCCTGACGTGTCTTCCTTCTCTTGTTGCGAGCCCGGCGCCGACAAAGGCTATCCATAAGACTAGATGCCGCACGATCTCGACCCCCCCAATGATTCCGGAGTGGAAGAAGTTTCTCATGATTATCTGGATCAGGACGAGGATAATCATCGCCGCGAGCAAGCTCGACAAGAAGACCTTCTCGACCCCGGCAATCTTCTCAGAGATGAGTTTCCATGCATTCACCTGAATAACACCGCCTGGTATGTGTACTCAAAATTGTCTAATCAATTTTTGTCACTGTAGTATTTGGATGATTTTTTCTGTACTCATCAAGATACGATAAGGTTTGATCCAGGAGTTCCTGCGAGTAGAGGGTTCCCACTAGGCTCTCACGCGCTCTCTTCGAGGCATCGATGACAAACCGCATCTGTTCATTATCGATATCGACATGTACGACCGAGATGCCCGATTGTTTTAAGAGCTCAATGCTCCTGGCGTTTTCCTCTCTGGTTACCCTGTTGAATCTGTCATGGTAGCCTTTGGCTATGACAAGGATTTTGTCCCTGCTTTCGGGCGAAATTGTGTTCCATATCTCCTTTGTGATGACCGATGCACCCAGGATGTGC
>Ga0075124_10001710_pt1 | contig 10252 bp, 21 predicted proteins | sample AntAceMetag02UKS_FD_69809 | JGI IMG/M metagenome (GOLD analysis project Ga0075124, IMG submission 69809) | Saline lake microbial communities from Ace Lake, Antarctica - Antarctic Ace Lake Metagenome 02UKS | ecosystem: Environmental > Aquatic > Non-marine Saline and Alkaline > Saline | place... | reverse complement strand
GTAACAATAAATATAAAAAATGACAGGATAGTGTTTAGGTTTTTGAATATTAGCCTTTCGGTATATATTTCGCTCAACCATGCACCATCCAGTTTTGCCACTTTTCATATTATTCCCGTTGATGCTTCATTTCTCTCCGCTAAAGCTACGAGTTTTATCTTCATTTAAAATTTTATTTAGCTGTTCTTTATAATGTTCTAAATAAAATTTCATTGCATATTTACACTTTCCTTTATCTATTGGAGTTGTATCTGGCGCATCTACTGTCAACCCAAATAGTTCATTAATTATCTCATTTCTTGTTTTCATAACTATCAATTTTAAATTCCCAACACGTTGTATAAGTAATTGCTCGTCAGCATATTTTTGCATAGCCTGTAAAATTTCCTGTAGTTCTGTAATATCAAATTCATCAAAGAATCCGTTATAGTTATCGCTTAAAAATTGTTCTACTTTTGTCATTTTGTGTTTGTTAAATTAATTAATTATTCACGTAACTACTCATACAACTTGCCCTAAAACTAAGCAATACATTTCATTTACTAACTGGTCATCACAATGTTCGTCTTTCAGTTTATTAAAACATACGTCAAAATATGGGCAAACCGCTCTCACTTCGCTAAACGCTTCGTTATCGCTAACATCGACTATGTCCAATATTATATCCCTTTTCTTGAGTTTTTCAAGTTCTCTTTTTATTATTTTTATTTCTTTCATTTAATAGTTATTAATAATTATTTTTTACCTTCCCTATTTTTTTATTTTAATCCTCATGCACAGGGCAAGTTCATTTGCCAGCCCACTCTAGTTTTTCATCAACCCCTCGGCTGGACATCGTAAAAGCATTATTGCAGTTTTTACAATAAAGTCCAGTTTTTTCAACATCGTAACCCCAGTGGGTTTTATCTTTTCTATAATATCTTATTTCCATCTTAATTAAGTTTTTTATTGGCATCCCGCAAAACGTTATGCTTCATTTTTCTTCGCTACACTCGGGTTTTTTACTCGAATTTCTAAATATAATATCTAAAATCGGTAAAATGAATTAGGTTTTCATATAATTATTTTTGTAGTTAATATTCCGCAGATAAATATGACTAATTACATTATAATTTTATAACAACTAAAAATCCATTTCCAACTTTATCATCTTTTTCCATAAAAAATTCAATATTTAATTCTAAATAATTGAGTAATTCTGTAAAATTATCCGGTATCCAAACATTCCAATGTTTATCTTCATAGGTTTTTTTTGGATTTTCGTGACGGTTAATAAGTTCCGATAATGTTATTAATGGTCTGTTTTTATCAAATATTCTTTGTTTGTGTGGTACAATTATAAAAATGTATTTTTTAGCTACTCTGGCCCACTCTCTTAATGCTTTTATCGGATCATAAAAATGCTCAATAACATGAGAACTAATAATAAAATCAAAACTTTTATCAAAAAATGGTAATTCATCACCGGGAGCAACAATATCAACTTTTAATATCTCACCACACAATTTCTTTTGTTCTTGTTTAAAAATTTCACTATCTGAAATATCAATATTTATAGTATTTAATCCAAATGGATTATGTGCTGATCCTCCGATCTCAATTCCTTTTAATCCATCGAGATATTTATGTGCTATTTGTGATTCTTTAAATTTCATAATTTATAATAATTTCCCATTATACAATTTGGATAAAGTGGCGATTGCTCAACATAACATTTTTTACCTAATCCCAATGCAATTGACAAAGGAAGGCTTTGATTTCCCATAAATATTTCAAATTTATTTATTAATTTCATTAAGTCAAGTGCATTATTAACATAAAATAAACATATTTTTGAATTACATCGTTTTTCAAAACATATTCTTTCCTGTTCGGTTCCAATAAAACAAAAATTATGTTTTTTTAATATTGCTGAATAATCAACATTATCATCGTGATGGTTACTGCTATTGGCAACTATTATGTATTTATCAATGATTTGTTTTTGTTCGCAATTTAACCATTTTTTATATGGAATAGGTTCTAATCCTTGACCAATAAAATGATTATCAACAATATTAACTTTATCATATTGGATTAAATGAGTTGTATCCATGTAATCATCAAGATCATAATCATAATCTTCACCTTCATAAATTTTCACATCCCGGATGTAAGGCTGTATTTTTATTAATGGCATTAACCACTTGAATCGTTTTTTCCAAATTTCTTCTTCTCCGAGAAAATGTTCAGATACAGGATCAAGATATAAAATTCCACCTCCTAAACTTTTAATTAATGGAAGGCTATAAATTATATCACCCAGTTTTGGCTTATGTTTAAATCTATTCATTTCATCAATTTATTAATGATTCAATAATTTTAATCCTTAATTTATTTACTTTTTCTAAAGAAAAAACATCATTGATATATTGCCAGGCAATATCATTATTTTTTTTAACTTTTACACGGCCGTGATAAACATCTTTAAGACACTGACTATATTCAATAGGGTTATTATATTTTAATGTTCCCGGAATTTGCCATTCTGGCCAATCAGGCACAATACAAACTGATCCTGCAAATATTCCTTCTAATGCTGCAATATTAGATTTACATCTGTTAAACAAATGATCTGTCAAAGGTACCTGCATAACTTTTGGTGCAAGATTATGAATTTGCTGATGATATTTAATTACGTCATTTGCTTTTTCATAATAAATTTTTTCGTTAGTTAAATTTGCAAAAAACCAAGGATTATAACCTTTATAAAACCATTTCCAGTTTTTAAATTCGTTTGCACAACTTGATATTTTTTCACTAAATGTCATTAAATCTAATTGGTGAGTATCAGATCCCCTCCAAAGTATTACATCTTTTCTTTGTTTAATATTTCGATATTTAAACAAATCCTGATTAAATGCGTTAGGAATTACTTTTATATTTTTATTAAATATTTTAAACAAATTTTTTATTTCATTTGTGGATACTGAAATAATATCTGCCATCGCAAGAAATTCACTAATATTCTTTTTAATTTCTTTATTTGAATAAATTTCAAAAGTTTTATTATCAGTAGGAACATTTAATAAATTATCATCGTAATCTATCCACAAAGGAATCCCGAGTTCTTTAACATAATATGCCAGTTGTTTATACATGTTATTGTATGGTCGTTGCATAAATACAATATCATAATTCATTAAATCTGCCCAATCAAGTTTCATTGTTTTAAAATCCATTGATGTGATATTTAATTTTCCGTTCATTTGCTTATTCAAATTTGGAAAAACTCCGTTGGCACGATAAAAACTCGTTGAATCAATTCTGTTTTGCGATAATAATAATATATTCATGATTATTTTGTTTTTTATATATATTTTGGTTTTTTACCATTTTTTATTCGCAGATTTTTTATTTTAAAAACTCGATTTTAAAAGTCCCTATTTATAGCGGTTTCAGAGGGTCGAATTTTGTTTTTATCAAACTTTTTTGTTCAGTAACATACTTTTTGTTTTTTGAATATTTTTTAAAACTTTATTTTTCATTTTAAAAGTTTTCGCTTTTGAATTATTTTTTTAAAAGTTTTTTTCAATTTCTAAAACTTTTTACTTTTTAAATTATTTTATTTTTATTTTTAAAAAAGTGAAAGTTTATTTTTTTTGCAAAACTTTTTATTTTATTTTTTCAAAAAGCGAAAATTTTATAATCAAAATTATTTTTCAAAACTTTTCTTCAAAAGTTAAAACTTTTTTATTTGAAAATAATTTAAACTTTTTTAAAAAAAATGTAAAACTTTAAAAACAAAAATATTTTTTATAATTATTTTTCAAAACAAAAGTTTTTATATTTCATAAAAATCTTTTTTAATTTTTTCAATTTTAAAAACTTTTGTTTCTTAAAAATTTCTTTTTCACTTTTTATAAAAACTTAAAAACTTTTTTATCAGCTAAATTCTTTTGATATTTTTTAAAACTCTAATTTTAAAACCCCTATAAATAGGGCGTTACAGAGGGTTAAATTTCCAAAAAACAAGAGAAACTCAGTTTTTTAACGTTTTTTCATGACAGATTTTTTATTCTTACTTTTTTCAAAGAACGTTTAAAAGTTTATTTAATTTTAATAAAATCTTAACTTTCTATTTATATTAATTAGTTTATTGTTTTTTTCTTTTCCATCTATCCTTCCCGGTTTTAAATGCATGATGATGTTTACAAAGTGGCTGCAGATTATCCCAATCCAAAGGCTCACCAAATTCACCATTTTTATTATCATAAGCATCTGCCGGATTAATTGGCTTTATATGATCTATTGTGTGAGTAATCGAAACAATTTGAAGTCTGGCACATTCTATGCAAAGTGAATTTGAATGTGGATTATCAGTTCCAAGATGATTTGAAAACCCTGTAATAAATGCCGCACGGAGTTTACGCCATTCTTTTGAAACATAAAATGTACTTATAATTTTACGGCCTTCGTGGGCTTTTTGTGGTTCAGGCTGCCAAGGTCGGCGGCGAGATGTTGGAAAATTTGGCATACTATATTTTTGTTTTTTGATTAAATAAATCTAATTTTGATATTGCACGATAAAATTGGTTATCAAGGGCTCCGTATTTTTCTTTAAATTCCATAATAACTTGCTCTCTGGGTTTATCAAATGAAGCTTCTATCCAAGTGTTTGGACTACTACAAACTTTTATGTATCTTTTTTTCTTCATATTTCTTTATACATTAAATCAATTTTTATCTTAATTCCGTATGCATATAATATTTTTCGTTCCTCATTTTCTATAAAATTTTTTAATTCACATTTTCTAATAATCCTTTGATTTTCAATTTCAAAACTTTTATAGTTGTTATTTTGCCAAATTATTACTCTTTTTATCAATACTAATTTTTTCTGCTTCATCTATCATATCTTTGATTTCAGTTTTTTCATTGATTTTTTTCAATAAAAAATTGCGTAAAGAAATTTCTTTTGCTTTATTAATTATTCGAGTTTTATTATTTATGTTTTTTATTGGAGATCCTTTTAAAATATCTTTGAGTTTTTTATTTTCCTGATCATTTTCTTTTTCATTGATATTAATAATTGATGCAGCTTCTTTGATGGTTTCATTAAAATCATCTTTAGATAAATTAATTATTTTTAATGATGATAAATAATCGAAACTTACATTTGTTAATGAAAATCTAATTTTCTGATCAGCTTTAAATCTTTGAAAAAATTCAATAACTAAATTTTTTAATATTTTTTGTTTTTCTAAATCAGAAGGATTTTTTTCCTGTTTTAAAATTTCATTTTTTATTTTAATTGGAGGAATAATAATTTTATCTTTAGAAATATTTTTATTTTGTTTTTCAATAATTAATTTTAATGAATGGCGAAAATGTTGTTTTATTTCAGATAATGATCTAATAATATTTTCATCAGCTTTTTGTTCTAAAAGAAAAGTATCTAAATGTTTTTTTACATCTAGAGTATTAATTTTGTAAATTTTTGCAATATCGTTTATCCAGGTTTCAGAATTAAATAATTCGTCATGTAAATCATTGAAATCATAAAAAACTATTTCTGAATTATTATTTTGAATTTTTTTCGGTTCAATTTCTATTTCCTTTTCATCTTCCCTTTCATCTTCATCTTCCCTTTCATCTTTCCGAACCCTTCCGAACCCTTCCGAACCCTTCCGAACCCTTCCGAACCCTTTCGAACCCTTTCGAATCCTTTCGAATCCTTTCAAGCCCTTATCAAATATAAATTGTTTAATTTCTTCAGGTAAATTATCAATTAAATTATCAGCTCCAATTATCATGTTTTTGTTATAATTTTGGTTTTTTATGTAATTTACGAGTATAATATAATTTTGGGTATAAAGTATTTTTTTATCTTTAGAAAATCTATTAATTAATGTTAATAACATGTCCTTATCAAATCCGGTATCGAATGATATTTGTCTAAGCGAAATTTCATAAACTCCAATTAAGTTTCCAAAATTATTAGTAAGGAAATAAAGAAATAATAATTTTTCTGATTGATCTAAATTAATAATATAAGGATCATCCCAAAAATGTGTATTAACGGATCTCAATTTATTTTTTTTCATTTTTAATTATTTAATATAAAAGCCACCCATAAGATTAACGGAATTACTATCATCATTTTTTTCTTCTTCTTTTTGTTTAAATAAATAACCTTCTAAAAAGAAAGCTGCGGCATCTACTATATTAATTTCTTCATCAACTGCTTCAATAGCATAATCGGTTTTCATTGCTAATTCTTTTGCTTCATTTAAAGTCATAATTATTTAATTTTTAAATTAGTCTTTTGTTCTAATCCAATATAAACTCTTGCTTTTTCACTTCTACGAGTTTTTGAAAGTGATTTGCCTGCTTTAGCTCTATTAAGATTTTTTATAATATTTTCACGTTGAGTAATTAACTTCCAATTATTTGAATTACAATTTAGAGTATTTTCATCAATACATCTTAAATTAAATCCTTCAGGAATAGGACCGTTAATTTTTGCCCAATTAAATCGGTGTAAAAGTTCCCATTTATGATTTTCTATTTTTATATATTTGTAGGGTCTATCTTTATCGTAACGAATTGATTTTGTTCCAATAAGTTTAGTATTTGTAGGGGCATTACCTTTTTTATATTGTGTTTTTTTACCTCCAAAAAAAATACCTTTTAATCCTTTATTCCAAGGTTTAGATCCTTTTGTAAATTTTGATACATCATTATAATCATCAGCTTTATGAACGTTTAATATATTAGCTCTATTTTTTATTGATGATATTGACCTTTTAAATTTTACAGCAAGAATTCTATTATTTGTATGTGGATATAATTTAATAAAAAGTTGATTATCTTCATCACTCCATTTTCGAATAATTCCGATAGGATTTTGTAATAATAATAATTGAGGTATGAGATTAAGTTCCATCAGAAATTATTTAAGAATTAATATTCATATTTAATTGTCCTGTCCATGAATAAAGTGCAATTTTTTTACCTGATTTTATTTTAATCATTTCAGTATTTATTGCTGAATATCCATATTTGTTCCTGATATCTGAAATTCTACCTTTGTAATTCATACAGTTGAACCTATTTAAAATATCTAACCCGGTTAATTTATCTCCCGACTGTAATGATTTTTTAATTAATTCGCAATGAGATGCCATGTTTTTGAGTTATTTGTTGAAAGTTCTATTTCACGTAAAATTTTTATTGTACCTTGGATTAATATTAATCCACCTTCAGAGTGGCTTTTTTTAACATTAATTAATTTTTGTCGAATGATTCCAAGTTTTTCAGAAACTTGTGTAATTTTAAGATCATTTATTTTATTTAATAATTGATCTACACTTTGTGGTTTTGGTGGATTTTTCATATTTAGAATTTTTATTTGCGTTTTAACTTTACAAACATTTTGATGAAATATTTTATCACTTTCCATCCAATCTTCAACTTGTTTTATTGCATGAATAACTGTGGAATGATGCCGAAAATTAAAAAATATTCCTATTCTTACAAGACTCCAATTAATGTATTTATTTGTAAAATACATTGCTATAAATCTTGCCTCCTTAAACTCCCTTTTTCTACATTTCATATCAAGTTCGCCAACTGAAATATTATAAATATATGCTGATGCTTTTTTGATTGTGTGTGGATTTATTTCATTATTATTTTCTATTCCAGGAATGGAATATACCGATTTATTTGTGGTGGGGGTGATTAACATTTTATTTTTTATTAGTTAATAATTATCGAGTTTCAGTATTAATAAAATCCAATGATGTTGTTTCTTTTTCAGGATCGAAATTTTTTACTGAAGCAAAAATTGCTTTTCGAATAAAATCAGATTTTCTAATATTATTATCTCTACAAAATTGATTAAATTTAATTTTGTCCGATTTTTTTATTCTAAAATTCACTTGTTCTTTTTCTAAGAAATTACTCATAATATTTAATTTGATTATCAAACACAAAGATATACAAATTATAATAGAAGTCAAGTAAATTAGTATTTATTTTTGATTTATTTTTTAATAAACGGATTATCAATATATTATAAACACAAAAAAAACCATCACTTTGGGTAATGGTTTTTATTTATAGGTTTAATATAGTATTATATTATTTATTTTTCTTCCCGGGAATCACATTTATTTTATCGGATATTTTTTCTGCAGTTTTTTCAACAGATCTTCCAATAATATATCCACCCATACCAATCTTTAATAATGCCCAGAAATCGTCAGGGAGGTTAGATGATGGAAGATTAAATACTTTGGCGATGAAGTACTCATAAATGACAATAAATCCAAATAAAAGCATTAAAATAGGCCGCCACGATCTTTGAAGCCAATTTCCTTTCATTTCGGTTGTGAGTATATCTTTTTGGAATTCCATCATTTTAGATGAAAACTCAGTAATAACCTTTATTAACTTTGTTTTAGCATCTTGGCGCTCCTCATCACTTGTAATAGTTTCATCAAGTATTTTTGCCACTGGTTCGAGAATCGATTTTGCTCCACCTCCTAATATTTTATCCCAAATGCTCATATTTAATAATTACTTTTTCGTTATTTTTAAGTGCTTTTAATATTTTTGGATAAATACGTTTATATGCTTTTACGCTATCACCAATAAAACCGAAATCAGTTATATTTTGCTTCGATGTATTTCCAACAAGCAAACATCCTTCAGTATCTTTTTCAGTATTTCCGCAATGAATTAATATATAATCGAATCCGGGGACATTTGTAATATGAAGCATACCCTCATGGATATCCGGGAATTTTCTTAAATATCTTTTATGGAACCCACCCTCTGTCCTGAGTTTAATTTTATAAGTTCCATTCGATATCCTTGTTTCACCTTTTATTTTATCAATTCGCTTTTCATCTTCAATAGTATAACATATAAATTTACCATCAATAAATAAAAGGCCTAAAGTATCATTTATTCCGTGTGAATATCGAATTACTTTTAATTCCATTATTGCTTTTCCTGTTGTTTTTGTATAATTTTTAATCCTGTTGCTACTGAGGCAACGGTTCCGAATATTGCAGCAGCTTCTCCGGTACCAACTGAAATTAATGCATACCATCCCATTGCAGCTGCATTTAACATTAACCAGGCAAATGCAACTCGCATAATACTTGTATTTCCTTTATTATCTTGAAAAGTTTTCATTTTTTTAAGTTTTTCTTAATTTTTTCGATTTGATAATACATATAAATAAATGACATTATACCAACGGCAACTCCTATAAGCCCATTTGCTATATCTGTAAAATTTTCTATCCACGTTTTTATATTGATAAAACTAACGATAAACCCAAATGAGGTATTGAACAATAATTTAATAACATTTACTATCATATCTTTATACATTTTATAGTTTTCATTTTAAAGAATACTGAGTTAATAAATTAAAATATTTACTATAATTAAAATTCCACGAAATATCCATATTCCTGTAACTCCTATTAATCCTTTTATCCAACCATTAATAGAACCGTCATCAACTCGCCAAATACTCGCAACATTTTCGTAGTATTTTCTTATGCAATTTATTGTAAAGTCGTATAAAGTCCAACTTGCATTAAACCAAAGTAACGCCCAAAATATGGCTGCTTTCCATTCAAAACCTTGATAAACCAAAATTAATAAAATAACTATTGCTATTTGAAACTTAATTGTTGCCATAAAGAAGTGCCAAATCTTTGAATATTTTTTCCTTTTTACAGGGTCATTCTTAACATCTACACCCCATAAATTCAAAAAACCATTGACAATGCCTAAGGTCACAATTATACTTGCAACTAACCATTTAATTATATTTAATAATTTTGATTTTTTCATTCTTTTGGTTTTTTTATATTAATTCCTTTAAGTTTTTTGACTTCTTGATTATGTCTCGGATAACAACCTCTGATTAAAATTAACTTTTTCATTTCAATAATTTTTTATAATCTTCTGTTAAAATAAAACCTTTTTCATTTACCACTTCTTCAATATCAGTGGTTTTCAAATCAAACCAAAATTCCTTATATTCAAACATCGTGGTTTCTTCTCGTTGTACTTCTTCTATATCGAAGCGAATTAGTATCCCGCCTTGTGAATATTCTACTAATAAAGGGCTGTTGTTGCTTTCGCTCTTTCTGTATTTGTGTGGTTCCATTTTGTTTATGTTAATGAATAATATTTATTTATTTTTCTTATAGTTGTTACAAATGGTATTTCGTCCTTATACT
>Ga0075124_10001708_pt1 | contig 10257 bp, 13 predicted proteins | sample AntAceMetag02UKS_FD_69809 | JGI IMG/M metagenome (GOLD analysis project Ga0075124, IMG submission 69809) | Saline lake microbial communities from Ace Lake, Antarctica - Antarctic Ace Lake Metagenome 02UKS | ecosystem: Environmental > Aquatic > Non-marine Saline and Alkaline > Saline | place... | reverse complement strand
CAAAAAAGATTAAGTCTTATTGAAAAGCTGGTAATGGATTCTTCTGTTGCAGAAAATCATCCAGATTCTCATATTAAAAATGTAGCAGGTAGACTTGATCTTTCGCCTGAAGATAAAGAAATAATTTATAGGATGACCCAAGGAATTTCTGATTCTTTTGGTGACGTGAATCTTCTTCATAGGGGAGCTTATTTTGGCGTAGTTGGTTTGGTTGATTATGGAATGCATGTAATAACTCCTGAAAAACTTGCGAATTTGGTTCAGGGCAATAATCATTATCATGCTCCTGTTAAAAGAGCTTTTGCTTAAACTTCTTAAAAATTTATAGAAAGATTTGATTTAAATCTTGTTTTACAATATATGTTCTCAATGATGACAATGTTTTTAAATAAAGTTTGATGGTTTTGTTGATGGGAATAAATCTCGCTAATGATGTTGTGAATGCTATAAGGAGTGCGTTAAAAACAGGAGGGACTGTTAGCGTTGAAGATTGTATTGCTTTTGTTGAGGCTAATGGGGATGGTGTTTTTTTTGCATATATTGAAGCAGCAAAGCTTCGTGGGGTTCGTGTGAATCGGGATGAAGTGAGAAATGGATGTGGGAATGTATTGAAAATGTTAGAAAGAGAGAGGGCTAGGTATACTGGTGCGTATATTACGGGTCTTCGGCGTAGTGGAAGATCCTAATTTTACAGATAACTCTTTAAATTGATGTTCTATTTATTTACATGAAAGTAGGTCAAAAACTTCCAATCATTACTCTTTTGGAGGAATTGCGATGAGAGAATTTATTTATTATTCAAAATCGGCTGTGACTGCTGGGAATTTGATTAAGGATAATTTGATGAAGGCGGGGCGGATGGATATTGTTTGTAATGTTATAATTTCTGCGTTTTTTACTTCGAATGAAATGAGAGATGACGTGAAATTTCATTTGATTTTTGATGGGCCGCCGCAAGCTCCTCGGCATTTAGTTTTAGAATCGAATGAAGAGATGCCTATTTCTAAGAAGAATGTTGCGGGATTGATTAAGAGAATGTTGTATAAATCTCCTGACAGCGAGGGGCTTTTGGAAGTTTTCCCGGGGGCTTTGATTGAGAAGAAAAGTTTTGAGCATTTGGTTAAGGAGCTGGATTCTGAAGGCAAAGATGTTTTGTTATTGGACGGGAAAGGGAAAGATATTCGGGAGTTTAAATTGAAGGGGAATGAGGTTTTTATTATTGGGGACCATGAAGGATTTCCTTCGGATAAGAAAAAGTTTTTGAAAAAGATTGATAAGGTTTCTGTTGGGCCTCGAACGCTTTTTGCGAGTCAGGTTATTACGATTTTGCATAATGAAGTTGATAGGAAAGAATAAAAAGAGTGGACTGTTTCTTTGAGGATGGTAAAAAAAGTAGCATCAAAGATGCTTCATGTTTTCATTTGTTCGGGGAGAAATGAAAAATGAAAAAGGCGGCGAAGATTATTGTGAAGGGGACTGTTCAGGGAATTTTTTTTAGACAGTTCGTGAAGGAACATGCGGATAATTTGAAGTTGAGGGGACTTTGTAGGAATCTTGAGAGTGGTGATGTTGAGATAATTGTTGAGGGTGAGGGTGAGGCTATTGAGAGGTTGGTCGGGATTGTTAAGAAGGGACCTGAGCATTCGCAGATTAGGCATATTGGTGTTGAGGAGAGGAAATGGTCTGGAGATTTTGATGGGTTTAAGGTTTTGAGGTTTTGATAAATTTATAAAGTATTTTTTGTTGGAGTATTCATGGTTACTGGGAGAGAGAAGCAAATTGTTGATGAGAGAATTAAGAAGATTGAAGCTTTGCGTGACGAGGGCGTGAATCCTTATGCGCATCGATTTGATTTAAACGAGGAGAGAAGTCATTCTGAAGATATTAAAAAAGAGTTTTCTGGACTAAAAAATGAGGAGAAAGCTGGGAAGGAAAAAGTTATTGCTGGGCGAGTTATGACGAAGAGGTCTTTTGGAAAGTTGTCGTTTTTTAGTTTGCAGGATTTGAAAGGTTCGATTCAAGTTGTTGTGCAGAAGGGAGAAGTTCCTGAGAAGGTTGTTGTTGATTTTAAGAAGATTGATGCTGGGGATATCGTTGGAGTTAAGGGCGAGGTAGTGAAGACTCGGACTGGCGAGATATCTATTATGGCTAATGAGTTGTTTATTTTGACTAAATCTGTTTTGCCTTTGCCGGATAAACATAAGGGACTTCGTGATGAAGAAGAGAAGCTTCGGAAGAGATATTTAGATATTATTATGAATGAAGGTATTAAGGAAGTTTTTGTTAAGAAGCAAAAGTATAATGCGGCTATGAGGAATTTTTTGGTTCAGAGAAATTTTTTAGAAATTGAAACTCCTGTTTTAGAAAATTCGGCTGGTGGTGCGGCTGCAACTCCTTTTGCAACTCATCATAATGCCTTAGATTTAGATGTTTATTTGAGAATTTCTGTGGGAGAATTGTGGCAAAAAAAGGCTTTGGTTGCGGGGTATGAAAAAACTTTTGAGCTTGGTAGAATATTTAGGAATGAGGGGATGGATGCTGAGCATTTGCAAGATTATACTTCTATGGAATTTTATTGGGGATATGCGAATTTTGAGGATGGTATGAAATTAGTTGAAGAAATGTACAAAGAAATTGCGATGGCTACGAATGATTCTTTGAAATTTTCTATTAATGGTTATGATGTTGACATGGGTAAGAAATGGGAAAAGTATGATTTCGAAAATTTGATTAAGGAGAAAGCTGGCGTTAATATTTATGATGCTTCGAAAGATGATATAATGAAAAAGTTGAAAAAGTTGAAAATAGATTTTGATGACTCTGTTGATAAATGGAGATTGGTTGATTTGCTTTGGAAATATTGTAGGAGACAAATTTCTGGTCCTGGGTTTTTAATTGGTCAGCCTGTTGAATTGACTCCATTAGCAAAACGAAGCGAGAAAGACACTAGGAAGGTTGAGCAGTTTCAGGTGATTTTGGCGGGTTCGGAAGTTGGGAATGGTTATTCTGAGCTTAATGACCCGGTGGAACAAGAAAGAAGATTTGATGGGCAGAGAAAATTGGGGAAATCTGGGGATGGGGAAGCTATGGAGCACGACGAGGAATTTGTTGAGGCGTTGAAATATGGGATGCCTCCTGCTTGTGGGTTTGGCGTTTCTGAGAGATTATTTTCCTTTATGATGGGGCGATCTATTAGAGAATGTGTGATGTTCCCTTTGATGAAACCTGAAATTAAAGAGAATGATAAAAAGAAGGGGAAGAAGGCAAAAAAATAGATGGTATTTGTTGAGGGCTTGTTGAGCATGAATAGGAGTTTTTTTGCTGTTTGGGGATATGTGTGGGTTTTTGGGATATTGTTTTTAGAGTCTCTTCCTTTTTTTGGAGCTTTTGTTCCGGGGGGAACGATTCTTTTGTTGTTATGCGGATTGTTGGTTAGACTTGGGTTTTTTAGTTTATGGAAAATATTGGTTATTGCTATTTTCGCTTCGGTCACTATAGATATTGTTGGTTATGCTTGGGGAAGGTATGCTGATAAGAATTTTTTGCATAAATATGCTAGGTTTTTGTTGGTGAAGAGAGAGACGCTTGAGAGGATTGGGAGGATTGTTCATGGACATACTGGGAAGGCTTTGATTATCGGTAGGCTTAATCCGGTTACTCGTGCGATTGCTCCTTTTATCGTTGGAAATGAAAAGGTTGGTTTTTGGAAATTCTTTTTTTGGAATGTTGTTGGTGGGGTTTTGTGGGTAACCCTATTTGTTTTTGTTGGATATATTTTTGCTGGTAGCCTTGAGGTTATGAAAGTCGCTGAATCTTATATTATCTGGGGAACAATTTTAATTGCTGGGGGATTCTATATTTATTATATTGTTGGGCTTTTAAGACATGGAACTGGTAAAATAAAATGTATTTTGAGAAAGGATGGGCTTGATTGTAAAAAGAAGTAATTATCTTTTTATTATTTTTACTGTTTTTATTCCTTGTCTCGTTGTTTCACATACTTCTATTATAGCGTTTCTTAGTTTTATTTTTTCTCCTTGATGTGGAATTCTTTGGAGTCTATCTTGGATGTAGCCTGCGATTGTGTTAAATTGTCCGGGCTTTATTCCTAAACTTAGGACTTTATTCAATTCATCTATTGGTGCTTTCGCGTCTACCTTTATAATATTTTTTTCTAATTTTTTAGAATATAGATTTTTTAACTTACTTTTATCGAAGATGTCTCCGACGATTTCTTCTAGAATATCTTCTACTGTTACCAATCCTTCTATGTCTCCATATTCGTCTACGACAATTGCCATCGGAACTTCTTTGCCTTCGAATTCAGTTAAGAGATCGTCTATTTCTTTTGTTTCTGGGACGAATAGTATTGGTCGTAATATATCTTTTACTTTTTTGTTTAGTTTTTTATCTCTTACTTCTTTCAAAACGTCGTCTATGTCTAGGATTCCTTCAATCTTGTTTTCTTTTATTGTAACCGGATATCTTGAGTAGGGTGTTTTTACGATTAAATCTAGAACTTCATTTAATTTTTTGTTTCCGTCTATTATTACCATATCGATCCTTGGCGTCATTATTTCTTTTGCCGTTGTTCCTCCGAATTTTAAAACATTGTGCATTATTTCTGCGGCTTCTTTTTCCAATATTCCTTCTTTCCTACCCATTGTTACAATTGTTTCTAGTTCGGTTTCAGAGAGTGTTTCTTCTTCTTTTGAGCCTAGGATTTTTAACATTATGTTAGATATTTTTTCGAAGAACCATACGAGTGGGGATAGTAGGATTGAGAGGATTTCTATTGGGCGTGCGGCTACTAGTGATACTTTTTCGGAATTTTGAGATGCGAAAGTTTTTGGGGTTATTTCTCCGAAGATTAAAATCAAGAATGTCATAACACCTGTTGCGATTCCGACTCCGCTTGAACCGAATAGGTCTGTGGCGATTAGGGTTGCGAGGGACGCGGCTCCTATATTAACTATGTTATTTCCTATTAGAAGTGTTATAATTAGTTTGTGGGGTTTTTGTTTGAGGCGAAACAGGGTTGCTGCTCCTTTTTTTCCTTGTTTGACTAATGACTTTACTTTGACTTGGTTTATAGACATTAGTGCCGTTTCTATTCCTGAGAATAGTCCTGAAAAAAACAGCAAAATTATTAGAATTGTAATTTGAGTTCCTAGCATTTCTTTATTTCACCTAATTGGATTAATATTTTTCGGTATATAAAAGTTTCTCCGTTGGAGAAACTTAGTTGGGAGTTGGTGGTTTGGAGTTGGGAGTGATGTTGGATAATATAAAGTTTTATAATTGTGTGTGTATTTGTTTGATTATGGAATTGAAGAGTGTTGATGTTGAAAAGAAACTGAAAAGAAAAGATTTTTTTGAAGAGATAAGAAAGGCTAATAGTGAAGAATACGAAACTGAGTGGGGTGATCCTAAAAGAATTGGGAAATCGAAGAAAAAATCAAAGATTAAACGTGGTTCGAAGAGCAGAGCCGGAGGTGGGCAGTTTGAGTTGAGGGTTCGAAAGGATTTGGAGGAGAAAGGGTGGATTGTTGACAAGTGGTCGAATAATGTTGATTTGGAGGAGCCCCCATTAGATACCTCGTCGGATAAGGATCGAACGGGGCGGGGTAAAGTTGTTCCGTGTAAGAGGAAATTTAATCCATTTAACAAGGTGATGACGATTGGGACCGGGTTTCCGGATTTTGTTTGTTTTGAAAAGAGAGGGGAATTGTATAAAGTTGTTGGGGTTGAAGTTAAGATGAATGGAAATTTGTCGAGGGTGGAGAAAGAAAAGTGTGCGTGGTATTTGAAGAATGAGATTTTTAGTGAGATTTTGGTTGCGAAGAAAGTTCAGGAAAAGAGGGGTGGAAAGATTCGAGTTGAATATATTGATGTTGGGGAGATTTTGAAGAGGATGAGATGAGCGAAGTGAAGAAATCTTGATGGGTAGGAAGACTATCTTCCTTTATATCCAAATTTGCTATCATAAGTTGGATGGTCAATTATGTCAAGAACAAAGGCTACAATCTCTATTTCTTCATTGTTTGTTAAGGTATAAAGCATCCTCCAAAAAGCTGGAAGTTCAACTCTAAATAAATTTATTGTTCCGTATTTTGCTTTGTATTCTTCAGGAATTAAGTTTTTTGCAACAGGATTTCCATAATGAATATTTGCTTTGATTAATTCAATTTTATTATTTACTGCCTTAAGAATCATTCTTGATTGTTTGTTTGATTCTGCTTCGGAATTAAGTTTTTTATAAACTTCTTCTGCCTCTGGTGATAAAATTATTCTTACATCTTTCATAATTCCATTCCTTGTGAAATTGCTCTTTTTAAATTTGGATTTTCATTGTAAATCCAGGTTATTCCTTTTAATGTTACTGCAATTTTATTACTTTTTTCTAGATACTCAAGAATAACCATTAGAGTAAGGTGATTAACTTGTCTTGGAAGTTTTCTTTTTAATTCTGCAATTGTAGTAATACTTTCATTCATTTTTTTTAAAGTATCTTCTACCATTATTACAGTATTTAGTGTTGGCCAGTGGATTGGCTTTTTTTGTGTTTTTTCTATTTGTGACATTTTCATATCTTTTAGTTATTTACTTATAACTAATTGATACACTTTAGTATTTATATAGTTTTTGGTTTGGTTGGATAACATCGGGTTAAACAACCCGTAGGGCACGAGGTGGAGTGATTTTTCCCTCGACGAAGTCAGAGCTGGAAAAATTGCGGAATGCTCGAGAGTTTTTTCTGTAAGAAAAAATTTCCCTGAAGCGTTAGCGTAAGGCGGAGTGGAATGCAATGGAGCGGAGTTTAAATCTTTGTTATGTCTGTCGGAGTGAAACGGAGACCAAGAGATAGTTGCAAACGGTTTTTGTGGAATGGAGTGGAGCAAAAAATCTCGCAGAGTTAAAATCACTTTTCTGGGGGGTTGTATTTGGCGCGCGCGATTTAGTTGCTCAAGATTTGGAACGATCTAATTTTATAAATTAACTTTTCTTCAAAAAAAAGAAGCCATTGCCCTCACTATACTTCTTCCAATTATCCTTCATTCCGTTTATCAAATATGAAAATTTATCAACTTTCCAACCACATTTCTTGAATTTCTTTTCCCACCAGTCTCGAGATTTGGCTAATTTATGGGTAATATCTAAATCATATGCTGAAATAATAAATTTTTCATTTTCACCTAAAGGAATAATGACAAATAACTTATCTCCTACTTTAGAAATCTTCTTTAATGTATCCTCTAACTCATTTTCATATAAATGCTCGAAAACATCTTTAGCTATAATCCAATTAAAATTATGATTAAATGGTATATCTTTTTTTATTAATCTGCAATATTCCCTAACTCTTGTATCCAAATTTCTAATTGCATAATTAGAAATATCACAACCATACGCATCAATATCTAATATTCTAAGGGCCTTGACAAAAAACCCCTTTGCACACCCATAATCAAGAACCCTATCTCCTTCTCTTAAATTTAATTCTTTTATTATCTTATATGCAAATTTTATAGTTAATTCTGGCAACCACCGATAATTATCATATCCAGATTTTCCAGAGGACAAACCTCTTTCGAAATAGTCTTCATCATAATCTTCATAGTTGCCAGTAATTTTTTGAGATTTCATTTATATAAAATTAATATGCTTCATATCTTTTAATTCATCCTTTTTTGGAATTTTTATTTTTTTATTTTTTATACCAACCAAAAGATTATTTTGTCTTTCGAATACACAGTTAGGACATTGAGTCTTCGTTTCTACTAGACTTTTATTTGCTAAATTATCATAAATTTTCCCTATATCCTTTGAATTACAAATCATAAAACTTTCTTTGAATTGCTGATTATCGTGATCATTCAAAACTAAAGAATCGCAAGGATAAATATTTCCATCACAATAAAGAACTGGATGAAAATACCCTAAGAAACAATTTTTTGGACAAGATGGAACTTTATATTGATGAAAAAATGGCGAGCCAAATTTTTCCACAATTTCCTCAACTTTCCTATGCCATTTGATAATCTTATTTTGTGGTTGTGCACAATCCGGGAGTAATCTTACATATTCAAGATTATTTTCTAAAGCTAAATTTTTAATTTTATTTAGCATTTGATTGGTTGTCTTTTTTGTTACAATATAACTAAGTCCTATGGTTGGATTTTTTAATTTTGGTATATTTACTATTCCACCATATTCAATTGAATTAATAGAAATTCGTATCCATGTAAGTTTTTCAAATAATTCTTTATTGTATTTGTATAACAATGTTCCATTTGTAATTAGTCCTATATCGAGATTATTATTATAAAGAAACTCGATTAATTTCTCAAAATGTTCATAAAGTAAGGGTTCTCCCCCTCCACTAATAATAACTGCTTTTAATCCTCTATTTTTTAGTTCTTTTATTAAGGGAATTATTTGTGTCTCCAGGTTTAGTGTTTCGCAAACTTTTCTATCCTTTACTGAACAAAATTCACATTTAAGATTACAAATACTCGTAGGCATAATATGAAGAACAATTGGAGTCGCCTTTGTCTCATTTTGAAATTTTTTCATTTCTTTTGTATGATACAGTAATTTTTCCCCAGTAGAAGTGAAGCATTTTTCCTTGTTAGTAACTATATGTTTCATTTTAAATAAAATTAATCCTCCGGATATTTAAATATGCCAAGATACTGAATCTCCCCATTAAAGTTATCTTCATGATGTTTTTTTAAAAGACTTTTGAGCTGTCTTGGATGAAAATTAATATTCTCCAAATCATTTAAATCAATATATTCTACTGTTTTTAATTTTTCAACTCCTTTTTCTTCGGGGTCACATCCTTTTTCTAATTTTCCTCCAATAATTTTACCCAAAACAATTACCTCTGTAAAATGTCCTTCATCTGTATAGAGATTTTTTAAATATAAAATCTTTTCAACCTCAATATCTAAACATGTTTCTTCTTTTACTTCTCTAATCGCCGCATCAATTAGACCTTCCCCGTGCTCTACCCCGCCACCGGGTAAAACATATATATCTTTTGAATTTTCTCTGTGCATTCTTGTAGTTAAAACTTTCGAGCCATCTAAGATTACTACTCCGATTCTGATTGTTGTTCTTTTTTCCATATTGTATTTTATTTATTCTATTTATTAAAGGTTTCTCTTAGATAATTTTATTATCAGTTAAATAAGATTTAATCTTTGAAGCTACATCTTCAATAGGCATCCCAGTTGTGTCTATTCTGTAAATATTCGGGAGCCCTTCAAGAGACCTCTCGATTTCATTTTCCAATTGGACTAATCTAGAAGATTCATTAAGTAAAAATTTATCTATGATAGATTTTCTTCCCCTAATGTTACTTCTATTAATTTTTTCTTGATAAGAACAGCTAAAAAGAATTGTTGAGGTAGGAATTAGAAATAAAGACTTGAAATCCTGATGATTATGTATTGAATTATCGCCATTCAAAAATCTTCCATATGCAACAGCACTCGACCAATATCTATCTTGAAAAAATACTCTTTCGTCTTGAGGATGATTTCTTACTGATTGGATATTATCTAAGACATAACCCATTGTATAAAGAAACTCTTTCTCAGCTGAATCGCATTGATTTGAGATTGAGGATAACCTTGCTGATAATCCAGTTGGGTAAACTGCTCCTTCGTTAAAACAATATCCCTTCCTTCCTTCAAATTCCTTTGATAGATGATTTAACGTAGCAGTTTTCCCTGAATAATCTGAACCCTCAAAGGTGATTACCTTAACCATTTTTAATTGGGACGTAAATCGTTCCAAGATATGTTTCATGAACAAACCTTGTGTCTTCGAATTTAATTGGCTTAAAATCATTTCTTTTTTTTGTATCTAAAAAACAATAAGGATCTGGAGCATCCATATCTCCTTTAATCAAATACGCATCTGTTTTATCTCCGCCTTCGCAATTATCATAACTTGCACACCCCATACATTTATCAGTTGGATTTCTTCTTTGATATTGTAAAAATACTTTTCCTTTGATTATCTCTGAAAGTTCATCTGAAAATATGTTTCCTGCGATTTGATCTGTAAATACATTAGGAGTTATTCCCCCATCAGACATAATTCTAAACGCAATTTTACCAGAAGGACTGCCTCTAACAACACCTTTGCCATTTACATAAGCTCTAAATAGCGGGTCAGGGATAGCGTAGTTTTGATTTTTTGGAGTTACGCTCGCCAAATATTCAAATGCTTCTTTAAGTTGTT
>Ga0075124_10001707_pt1 | contig 10258 bp, 7 predicted proteins | sample AntAceMetag02UKS_FD_69809 | JGI IMG/M metagenome (GOLD analysis project Ga0075124, IMG submission 69809) | Saline lake microbial communities from Ace Lake, Antarctica - Antarctic Ace Lake Metagenome 02UKS | ecosystem: Environmental > Aquatic > Non-marine Saline and Alkaline > Saline | place... | reverse complement strand
GCCGGCACTATACCTAAATTCATACCCACATTCACGAACATCATTATCATCAGATTAGCCGCAATTCCCACACTCGCATAGAACATGAATTTACGCTTCATCCTGGTGATATTTGATATTAACCTTAGCAAAAACAAAAAATAAATAATCAAAAAAAACATGCAACCAAAAAATCCTAACTCTTCTCCGATCACCGAAAAAATGAAATCTGTATGATGCTCAGGCAGGAATTGCAGGTTCTTTTGAGAGCCCATTAAAAAGCCCTTTCCCAACCAGCCTCCAGAACCAATGGCGATCTTTGCCTGAATAATCTGATAACCTGCTCCAAAGGGATCATGCAAAGGATTAATAAAGGTGATTATCCTGTTCTGCTGATATGTTTTTAAGCTGCTCCAGACAAATGGCACTAGAAAATACAAGGAAGAATTTATTAGTATCCCAAGCCCAGCCAGTAGAATTCCAAGTCTTTTACGAACCAGATATAAAGTTAAAACCAATATCCAGAAAATAAAAATATATTGATTAAATGATGCTGTAATACTGATCAAAGGACTAATTATCAACACAATCACCCAGAAAGGCAGATCACTGAATGATAAAACGGCAAGAACACAAATCATCAAGGTCATTGCCGTTCCCAGATCAGGTTCTATCAATATCAGAATCAAGGGAAGAATAGTCACACTCACAGCTCTTTTCAGTATCTGTAAGGTAGTTAAATGGGAAGCGTTCAATTGCCTGGTAAGCATTAGAAGAGTTAGGATTTTAGCCAGTTCAGAGGGTTGAAATCCCGCAAAACCAAGGGTTATCCAGCGATGTGATCCTTTGATAGCTGGAAGAAACAAAACCAGAATCAATAAGAGCATATTTATCAAATATGCAGGAAAGATCAGCGCTTCTATAAACGCAGTGGGTATTTGCAAAAAAACCACCAGTGCCAGAAGTGAACATAATACCCAGATCATCTGCTTGATATAATAGTTCTCCCTCTCCACCAGATCACCTATCTTAGTAGTGGAAGCAGAATAGATCATCACTACTCCAAAGATCATCAGCAATATCATCAAACTCATTAAAATACCATCAAATCTTGACTGGCTTGGGTTACGATCCATTCTTTATTCCTTATCCAGAACTTTTAATAAATGCAGATAGTTCTCTGGGTCATTTGTTCTCAGCTGATTATAAAAAGATACCAGCTTCTGAGCAATTGGTGCAGCCTTAGCTCCACCATGTCCACCATTCTCTATAAATACCACGAAAGATATCTCCGGCTCTTCCCATTCAGCATATCCGGCAAACCAGGCATGGGTTTCCTCACCCATGTGGTTTTCTGCTGAACCGGTTTTACCACACACTTTCACACCTTCCACTTTTGCAGTAGCACCTGTTCCCCAACGCTCATTCACAGTTCTGTCCAAAGCCCTTTGCAAAAGCTCCACTGTTTCTACGCTTAAGGGCAGTCTCCGGTTTTCATAGCTTCTCACGGGTACTTTGTCCTGATCAATTATCTGCTCCAGAAAATGCGGCTGAAGCCATAATCCATCATTTGCCAATGCATTGTAATAGGCACAAAATTCCAGAGGAGTTATCAATAATTCTCCCTGACCAATAGAAAGATTAACCTTGGGACCAATAATACCCGTATATCTCCCATAATTGTTTAGATACCAGTTCTCATCCGGGAAAAAACCTCTTCTCTCCGTTGGTAGATCAACTCCTGTCTTAGTAGTTAAATAATTCTGCTCTGTAAAGTCCTTCATTTTATCCAAATCTATCAATAGTGACACATCATAAAAAAACACATCACAGGAATATTTTATGGCATCACTCACGCTTAAGCTTCCATGACCGGCTTCATACCAGCACTTAAAAAACCTGTTTCCTATCTGCATTCCACCTCTACAATCAGCCATTTTAGTTTCAGGTGTAATCAATCCTTCTTCCAGTGCCAGAGAGGCAGTTATCGTTTTGAAGATAGAGCCCGGAGGATATGTACCATTGGAAATTCTGTCCAGCATCGGTTTATCAGGATTTTTTATCATTGTATCCCAAACCGGTCTGCTGATGGCACTGCTGAAGATATTAGGATCAAATTCCGGCATTGATACATAAGCCAGGATCCCTCCCGTCCTCACATCCATCACCACCACAGCACCTTTTTCACCAATTGGAAATATCTGCCGGATATAGTTCTGCAGCTCATTATCTATTGAGAGTATCAAATCTTTGCCGTTTATTGCCGGTTTATAAAGATTATGCTTAAGGAATTCAAGACTCTTACCTGTAGCATCCACCTGAATCAGCTCAAATCCTGCTTTACCCCTTAAAAGCTCCTCATATTCTCTTTCCAGACCATTTTTACCGATTTCGCTGTTCAGTGAATAATCCTGTTCTTTCATCCGCTCATATTCCTTTTCACTCACCTGACCAGTATGACCCGTAAAATGATTTGGATAGGCATATTCGCGTATGTATTCTGACTTGAATTTAAGTGATGGATATTCATTCATTCGCTCAGCAATCCCCACCAGCGTCTCATGATTAAGCCCCTTCACCAGTGATATATCATGATATTTTCTGAATCTGTTATCCTTGATTATTTTGATCACTGATAATGAATCTATATCAAAATTTACGCTGATAAATTTCGCCAGATTATGTCTGTCCTTAAGTTTTGATAGTGTAAAATATAAGTTATCTGAAGAACTATTGCCAGCAATGATCCGATATTTCCGGTCAAAGATATTTCCCCGCAAGGGGTTAATTTTCATGATCCGAACATAATTATTCTCTGATATTGTGAAATACTTTTCTCCATTGATCACCTGCATATTAAAAAGAGTGTAACTCAAAACCAGAAATAAACCCAGAAGGATCAATCTGCTTACCCAGGGAGACACGTGTTTGCGATACATCAGCGTATTACTGTTTTAAGATGAGATAATAATAGTAAAATATAAAAAAGCAAAATTGTGTAAATACTATTTATCAAAACCGATAAAACAAATATCGTGACCAGAAAACTAACATTTTCTGTCTGTAAGGAATAAAACAAGCCAAAGATCAAATAATAAAATATGTTGTAAACCAGTGCCAGAAAACTTACCGTAACCAGCTTTGGCTCAAGAATACTCTTCTTTAAAAATATTGTTGCCCAGCAGACCATAGTCAGTATAAGCGTATTTATCCCTAAAGTCTCCGGCATCACCAGATCATAACCCACTCCCAGTAGAAATATCAGAGGTAGTGAATATTTCTCCTCCAGATAGGCTCCCAGATATGCAGCATAGGCAATCAGGTAGTTAGGCGAAATTCCCCATATACTTAAGTCTGATGACTTGAATATTTGCAGAAATAAAAATATCAGCCCAAAGAAAATACTACGAATCATGCTTCTCCCTTACAATACATATCGGGGTAAGTTCTGCTCCCTGTCCCTGAGGATTATCGTTCATCACTTCCTCGATCATAGCTTTACTCACTCCCTTTGAACCACCAATCATCCAGCTCCCGCCAATATCATTTATATCCATTACAGCAATTTCCACTCCAGTTTGACTGCTGATCCTGATTGCCTCTTTCTCAGGATCTTTTGGTCCTTTGATCACGCATTCCTCATAAGGCGGGACGGGTGAGGTGCTGGCTGCATCTATCAAAGCTGCCTGCATACCCGCTATTCGATAAAAATCACCTTTTCCACGTCTGCCGATCAGTCTTGCCAATCCACCAACTACTGCTGCAAACAATATCCGCCCAGCACCACATTCTTCTATTGCACACTGCATACTTGCCGGTGCCCGTAATCCTATCCCATAGGGTACATTGGAAACAAATCTCCATAAAAGTTTTGCCCAGAATCCAGGCTTGATCTCACTTAAAGGCTTAGCCCTGCCCTGGGTGATCGCTAATGGACTTTCGGATATCGTGATAATATCTCCTTCTTTTATCTGATCTCCCGCATATTCCTGAATGATCTTTGCCATATCATCACCAGGAGCCAAAATCTTTGTCTTTACTGGTATCCTGATATATTCACGCCCTTGATAACTTCTAATTTGTGACTTCATCTTTTATTCCTAATTCCTTTTCATATTCTTCTTTGCTTTCATACAACAGCACTATCACAGTTGTCATTGACTGCAGATTACTGAATGGCTCAATTTCAGCACTCAAATTCAGCCTGTCAGAGGCTATTTTGATATTACTCACTGTTCCCACTGGATAAAATGCCGGAAAGATGTGCGAAAAATGAGAGGTTACAATTGTATCTCCTAAACTCACCTCGCTGCCCAGACGCATCATATTCATATATATTCTGCCCTCCAGATCAGCTTCCATAAGCCCATGCAAAAAGTTCTTCTGCAGCATCACTCCCAGTTTGAAATTCGTATGATCATAAGGTATCACTAATGAATAATTAATTCCAGTTGTAACCACTTTCCCTATTATCCCATCTGTACTTAATACTGGCATATTTATCCTGATCCCGCTGCTTGAACCCTTATCTATTATGTAATATCTTTGACCATATTCGCCATTGCTGGCTATTACATCAGCAGATACGTAATCAGAAACAGGTGCTGTAAAATCTATACTCTGCTTGCGGTATTTATCCAGTTCCAGTTCAAGATTATTCAATTCTATCTGTTGTTCTGAAATCATATTGTGCAATCTGCGATTCTCTTCTCTCATCTGATAATTAGTGCTTAGCCAGTTCACTGAGGAAATAAATGGATAATAGATTGTGCTGCTTAAAAAATCTGCTTTACTGTAACGTGATTCTTTGCTCCCTAATAACAAAATCAGGGAAAGGACTAATAATATCAGTATCCTATAGACCTTTGTCAATTTTCTATTTTCTTGATCAGTACTTCACGGTATTCATCTAGATTATCCAGAATGCGTCCACTTCCTTTTACTACGCAGGTTAATGATTCCGGCATCACGTGCACCGGCAAGTCAACTGCTTCCCGCAATTTTTGATCAAGTCCCTTTAATTTGGCACCACCACCGGTTAATATTATGCCTCTTTGAGCAATATCTGCCGATAGTTCCGGCGCTGTCTTCTCAAATAATCGCTTCACTGCATCTATCATCAGTGTCACTGTCTCGTTCAAGGCTTCTCGGATATCTGCTGAATTTACTTCTATTGTCACTGGATAGCCAGTTACGATATGCCTGCCTCGAACTTGTGTACTAACCTCATTTTCCATCGCATATGCTGAACCAATCTCCATTTTTACTCGCTCTGCTGTCTGAATTCCCACATAGATATTCTGCTTCTTACGAAGATAATTTACTATTGCAGCATCCATCTTATCTCCACCTACTCTGATCGAACTGTGCACTACTATATGTGATAAGGAGATCACTGCGATCTCTGTGGTTCCACCACCAATATCCATCACCAGGTTACCCTGTGGTTTGTCAATCGGCAGGTCTGCTCCAATTGCTGCTGCCACAGGTTCGGATACAAGATGTACTTCCCTCGCACCAGCATGCAAAGCACTATCCCGAACCGCTCTTTTTTCCACTTCCGTGATCCCTGATGGTACGCATACAAGTACTCTTGGTTTAAGCAGAAATTTCTTCCGCTGTGCTCTGAATATCAAATCTCTCAACATTAATTCTGTTACCTGAAAATCCGCAATAACACCATCTTTGAGCGGTTTGATAACTCTCACCTCTTCAGGATTTTTACCCAGCATTGCTTTCGCATCTTCTCCCATGGCTATTATTCGTTTATTATCTGTACTCACTGCCACCACCGATGGCTCATCTATCACTATTCCCACATTTTTCTTATATACCAGAGTATTAGCTGTTCCTAAATCAATTGCTATATCATTTGAGAAAATACTCATTAATTTTTTAAACATATTATCCACCTGACCACGTTTTTTCCCCTTATTATCAAATTTCACTTTTACCTGCTTCTGTCAAGCTAATAGTTGCAAAAAAATCTAAAACCTTGCCAATGGTCAAAGAACTCCGCAATGGTTGATCAAATTTACTCTCACCCCAACCAGAACCTTGCGAATGGTCGAAGACCTTCGCAATGGTTTATCAGTTCCCAAAACCAATGATCTACTCAGTTATTATCCGCGGAATAGATACTGGAAGCCTGCTAAGCACCTCATAATTAAGCTGATTAGAAAGCTCAGAAAATCCGGCTACAGATATCTTGTTTTTCCCTTGATTGCCTATTAACACCACTTCATCACCCGCCTGCACTCCCGCAATATTAGTTACATTTACCAGAAATACATTCATATTTACAGAGCCTATCACATTTGCTTTAATGCCCCTGATCAACACGTGACCAGTATTGCTTAAACTCCTGCTGTAACCATGTGAATATCCCACTGGAACGGTTGCTATCACGGTCTTCCTGGTGGTTAAATAGGAATTTCCATAACTGATGTAATTGCCTGGTGCCACTTCCTTGATGCTCATCACCCGGCTTTTCCAGCTTAATATCCGGTGAAGTGGATCTCGAGTAAAATTGTTCTCTTTGGATAATAGATTATTCATCTTGGTTTCCATACTGGGCCAGTAACCATATTGTGCAATACCTATTCTTGCCATATCCAGGATACTCTGAGGATAGATCAATGCTGCTGCTGAACAGGCAATATGCTGATACCTTGGTTTTATTCCCCTGTTTTCCAGAAATTGTGCTATTCTATTAAAATTTGTCATTTGCTTCTGCATCCTGAAATAATTGGCAATACTTTCTGCCCCTGCCAGATGAGTACATAATCCGATCAATTCCAGATACTCCCGATTTCTGCCTATCAGCTCTATGAAAATTTCCAGTTCATTTTCCTCTATGCCGGTTCTATGCAAACCCGTCTCTATTTCCAGATGGATTTTTGCCTTTTTATTCATAGCTTTGGCAATACTTACTGCTGATTCCATCCGCTCAAGATCAAATATAAAAAATTCTACCCCATTTTCTATTGCCCAGGATAGTTCTTCTTTATCAATCCTGCCCATGACAATTAACTTTGAGTCCGGTTTTTTTACCTGAACTGCCCGTGCCGCTTCTGAGGCATCAAAAACTGCAAAGTAATTTACCCCGTTTCCCTCTGCTAATGGAATAAATCCCTCTATACCATGTCCATAGGCATTACCTTTTATTACGGAAACAAATATCACTCCGTTGCCTAGACGCTTTTTCAAATATCGTATATTCTTTCTTAAAGCACTTCTGCTGATCTCTATCCAGGAACTTCCACTCATATCAATAACATCTCTTCAATAAGCCTGATAAAGATTTCCTTTCCGCTCTCAATTAATTCATCCGGAAAATCATAATCAGGATTATGCAATTGTGGTTGAGCTTCCCCACTGCCTAAGCCCCAGAAAGCTGTTTTATATTCTCTGCCATAAAATGAAAAATCCTCACTCCAGGAGAATAACTTCTCTGGTATGATTATTTCCAGACCGCTCTTTATTGCCGCACGCTTAAGTTGATCATAAGCTTCTGCATTATTTACCGTAGCAGCAAATTCTTCCACCCTCTCAATTGAGCTTTCCAGTCCGTAGATTTCTGCCAAACCCTCTGCCAGGTCTTCTGCTGATTTTGCCATCAATTCCAATTGCTCATCATTTGCTGAACGTAAAGTTGCCATCACCACTCCCTCTCCAGGAGAAGTGCCAAAAGCTTCCTCACCTAATTTTAAATGGATCACAGTTATCAGATTATGCTCATGAAACCCGCTTATCCGCTGTGATAAAGTACCTAATCCTGTTATTAATGACTGCATGGCATCCAGAGGATTTATCCCATTTTCCGGATGTCCCGCATGTGAGGTCCTGCCGGTGAACTTAAACTTCATGCCCATTGATGCTGCTGCAAAAATGCCCTTACGAATGATTAAAGTATGGCGTTTAAAACCCGGTAGATTGTGCAATGCAAAAATATAATCCGGCTCCAGTGCCCTGAATCTGCTGTCTGCAAGTACTGCTCGCGCTCCCGCTGCCGTCTCCTCCGCTGCCTGAAACAGAAGATAGACTTTGCCATTCAATCTGTTAAGATTAGCATTCAGCCACTCCGCTACAGCTAATAATATCACCATGTGCCCATCATGACCACATTTATGACTCACTCCATCATTTACGCTTTTATATGATAATTTGTTAACTTCTTGAATAGGCAAGGCATCAAGTTCTGCGCGTAATATCACATTCTTGCCTGGTTTTCCACTGTCAAATACTGCTATCAGACTTTTTCCACCAATATTTTCGATTATCTCACTGCAACCCAACTTGCTTAGCCATCTATAGATCAGTTCTGCCGTTACGATTTCATTCCCCGAAAGCTCTGCATTCTCATGCAGCTTTTGCCGTATAAATATAGTATCAAATTTCTCTTTATTTTCCATAACAGGACAAATATTAGCATTACTCCCTCAGTCAAGCAAAATAATCCCCTCCAAAACCTTCTGGATGGTCGTAAGACCTCCCGAATGCCTGCCTGCCAATGGCATGGGTTGACAGTTACAATACCCCTTATCCCTTCGGGATGCTTTCTAAATTAATACTATTCATTCACTCAAAAATCAAACAAATCCCCCAAAGTCTCCTCATCCTGCGGCTTTTTACGCTCCTTGCCATATTGATTCACCAGCCGGCTGTCGAATGCCTTTTGCTTTCTGCTCTTGCGACCTTGCCGTAAACCCGGCTTATCATCTTCTCCACCCTTTTCATCTGGTCGGATAACTTCTTTATATTCCCTGCTTGAGCGCTGCACCTGAGCCACCAGGTCTCGTGTACTTTGAGTGATATCTTCCAGAAATCTCAGCCAGTTCTCTTCCCCCTTCGCAATAGCTGTCAGTCTGCGTTCCCATTTTGCCGTAAGTTCCGGGGATTTCATACTTTCAGGCACCAGATCAACTAGCTGCATTCCCTTCCCAGTGGGGAATAATGTTTTTCCCTTGCGCTCTATGTAATATGCCGATATCAAACGTTCAATGATCTCTGCCCGGGTAGCTGGTGTACCCAGTCCTCCATCTTTCACATATTCCCGCATCGTCTTATCATCAATAAATTTCCCCGGTGATTCCATCGCTGCCAATAGCGATGCCTCCGTATATCTGGAAGGTGGAGTTGTCCGTCCTTCCGGCATAGTAAGTGATTTCACTGCTACTTGCTGTCCAGTTTTCATTTTCTCGATCTTAAATATCAGTTGCGGTCTGGCATGTGTTACTGCCTTGGATACCAGTTTCCACCCCATCACCAATGGAAGCTTCTCCTTAGTAGTAAATAACTCCCCATCGATTCTAACTGCCAGACTGATCTCACTATATTCATAAGGTGGATACAGCACTTCCAGAAAACGCTTCACAACCAGGTCAAACACCTTCCTCTCATCCATGCTCAAAACCGACGGAACTACCTTCTTCTCTGTGGGTATCAGCGCATGATGATCACTCACCTTGCTGTTATCCACAAAATTCTTACCCGGCTTTAAATCCTCTTTCAAAAGCGGTGCCACTGCCAGATTCCAGGGATGCACATTCACAGCATACAATCGCTCACGCAGAGTAGCCACGATATCATCAGTTATATAGCGCGAGTCAGTACGCGGATATGAACACACCTTATGTCGTTCATAAAGTGACTGCACCAGCGTCAATGTCTGCTTGGCACTATATCCGAACTGCTTATTTGCTTCCCGCTGTAATTCTGTAAGATCATAAGCCAGTGGCGGGTTTTCTTTTTTCTTCGTTTTCTTCACACTTTCCACTATTGCAGATTTCCCCCGCAATCTTGCCAGCATAGCTTCTGCTTCCCGTTTATCATAAAATCTTGAAATTCCCTTTTCATTCTTCCATTCCAGACTCAGTCCATCCAGATCTGCCACCAGCCGCCAGAAAGGCTTGGCAATGAAATTATTGATCTCTTTTTCCCGCTCTACTATCATATTCAAGGTCGGAGTTTGCACCCTGCCGGCTGATAATTGCGAATGATATTTGCACACCAGTGTTCTGGTCACATTCAGTCCCACCAGCCAGTCTGCCTCTGCTCTTGCCTGCGCTGCCTGGTATAAAGGTATATATTGCTTACCTGGCTTCAAATTTCTAAAGCCATCTTTAATCGCCTTTTCCGTCTGAGATGATATCCAAAGTCGGCTCACATTACCTTTCCAGCCTGCTTTTTTTATTATCCAGCGTGCCACCAGCTCACCTTCGCGCCCCGCATCTGTGGCTATGATCACTTCCACGATATCAGGTCTTCTCATCTGCTC
>Ga0075124_10001705_pt1 | contig 10260 bp, 7 predicted proteins | sample AntAceMetag02UKS_FD_69809 | JGI IMG/M metagenome (GOLD analysis project Ga0075124, IMG submission 69809) | Saline lake microbial communities from Ace Lake, Antarctica - Antarctic Ace Lake Metagenome 02UKS | ecosystem: Environmental > Aquatic > Non-marine Saline and Alkaline > Saline | place... | reverse complement strand
CGGTTCCCCAGAACAAGCCCTCTGGCCGCTGATGCAGACCTGGCTTGAGATCCAGCTTGCAGCACCGAAGTCCACACCGGGTGCAGACATCTTAGAAAGCTGTTTGGAATCGTTGAGCCTGACGAGTGAGACCTGCGCACAAAAGGTCAAAGCGTTGGATGCTTACCTTGATACGCTTGAGGTTGTGATCGAAACATGGGCAGATACTTACGCAATTTAGGTCTAATTTAAATCGCGATTTATTAAAAATAGACCACCTGCCTTTTACTAAACCTGTGGATAAAACCCCAAAAACTGTGGATAACTTATACGAAATGTGGATAACTCGCTCAAATATTCCATAAATATAAAAAATCCTTTGGAGAAAGATTTTATAAAAATGGGTAGTTTTGAGGTTGAAAACACTAATGACCGGTTCTTCCGACTTGTTATGCTTTTCTTCAACAGGCAATTGTGGAAGGATGCTTCTTCAGCTGACCCATAAATGTATAGCGAAGTTATATGCTCACCCCCATATCTGCCACTGAATCCTTCCCTAATCCCACTCTCTGTTCGAGTTATCCACATATCCACAGCCCCTACGACTACGACTAAAAAAGATTATTAAAAATAATATGTGAATAATTAATAATACAAATCAATTCACTAAGAAATCACTATATTTCATAAGCATAGATAATTTAGATTTAGAAAGGACAGAATGATTCTTAGATTTTGTTAATTCATATTTTATTTAGTCCCATCCATAAATTTCTCTATTCGACTCTCTTTCCTTATAGAAAATGACCTTACGTTTGGCTTTTTCTAGCCCCCTCTTTGCAATGTCTTTTATTGTTTCATTGTCATATTGAGAAAGTTGTTCAAATGCAACAACATATTCTTGGTACTGATGAGATAACTCACCAATTCTTGCTACTTGAAATTGAGGTTGAAAAGCAGCAGCTAAAATATCTTCATTGCTGACTCCATACTTACTTGCTAATAAGATCATTTCAACCCATTTGTCTTTATTAGGCAACTGATTTAAAGGTGAAAGTATATAAAATAAGTGGTCACTAATGGTAGATAATTCCAATAAATATTTATAAAGTGGTATTGAATTATTTATTATTTTCTTTACTTGGTTGATCTCAAATATCCTCTGACTATTGTGATTAATAACTAATTTTAATAGTTTCTTTCTATCTTCATTAGTTAATAAAGAAATTGAGTCTTCGATCAATTTCTCTTCAGTATGAGCAAATCCATCAGATAATGAAAAATACGCCTTACTTACCCAATCAAAAGCGAATCTGGGATACTCTTTGAATATCTCAAGTAAGCTATAATCGAAAACTCTTGTTTCTGAGATAATCTTATCCCATTCTTTATGGAGTCTTTCTCTCACTTCTTTGTGTGGGTCTCGCCACCATTCACCTATCGCTGCAGCTAGAGAAATCTTTTCAGATTCATGATTCAGTAGATGTCTGGTTACACTTTCTGAAACCTGATTTCTTGAGCATAGGGTTCTTATACAATTTGGATTTATTTCATTGATTTTTTCCAATGAAATTTTCAATAGATCACCTGTTGGATTATCGAGATTTAAAACAATTTCGAGAGCTAAGGGTATCGTTTCCTCTTGATTAAACATTTCATGTATTATGTCTTCCCAACCCACAACCTGACGAAATATTGCTTGATTGATAAATGGCAATGTGTAATTCGTTAGGTCCTTCTGAGCCATTATCCTATACCACTTAAGGGGATCTGCTGCTTCCTGAGAGATGAGTGAAAACAAATGTGGAAGTAAATCTGGATAAGGGTCATGGGTAAGATAAGCTTCTGTTTTTACCCAGATAATTATTTCTAAAACAGACTCTGTATCTTGACTGAGGAATTCTTTGGCTAAGTCATTAATTGAATGATCTTCTTCATTATGATCTCTCTTGAGATATTCGTCGGTTTCAGGAAATAAAGTATCATAAATACGTAATATTTCTGGAGATATTTTAATTTCAATATCAGGTTCCTTATTAAAATGAATATATAACTTACTTAGCTGTCTTAAAATATCTGGATGGTTCTTACTTATTTGTCCTACATCATAAATAAATCTCTCTGCTATTTCTTGCATATTAGTTATAAAATCTGATGATAATTCATGGACAACCATTGAAGGTTGAGTCCAAACGTATAACGAGTCGATAAAATCACCAAGGAATCTAGTTGGCAGATTTGATAATAAGATATATGCTTGTCCCCAAAACTCATGGAATTGTTTTAATAAGTTGATTGAATAAATACCTCTTCCAAAATTAATTTTATATCCACTTCCAGGGGGTATTTCTGTAACCTCGTAATTAGGGGACAATACAAGGCAAATCACCTTCACAACTGTTTCAGGATCACAATCTGAATTAGCAAACTGAGTTAGAGACTTTAAAACCAGTTTACGCTTTATGATGGTCTCTTTCGAGGTTGGATTGAACTGAAGCCAGTTTTCCAATTTTCGAAGGACATGGTCAGGACTAGAATGTAAGGGGCGTTTATCCTGGCTGGCAATCTCGAATACAATAGGCAGCATCATTTCTGGCGTGTTATGCAGACCTGGTTCGATACTTGCTTCTGTTGTGTTTGGAAACTCTTTTATCCCTTGATCTATACTCTCTGGGAAAAGGAAATAGAATCTTTGCCAAAGATCATCATTAGTTGTTTTTGCTAGAAGCGAATATAAATAATTAGATGGTATGGAACCTCCAATACGAATTGCATCTAGAATTACATCAAGAAATAAATTAACAGAAGTTGACGAATCGAGAAAATTATAAAATTGGTCTTGATTAAATAAATCTTCTTTTACAAGCACTGCTCTCAATGCTTTAGGACGAACCCAAAATCTTCCCTGCTCTTCAGTAATAATTCCGCTATATTGATAAGAATTTAGAAAGGAAAGTATCTCAATTATTGGTATATCAAGTATTTGTGAAAGTTGTGTCAATCTTATTCCTGATCGCCCAAATAAACTAATCCAAGCCAATATTTTCTTTGTCTTTATCCAGTCAATGGTTGATCTGGTTTCTAAAGAAATATCAGCAAGAAATGTTAAGATACTTTTTCCTTCAAATACCTCTTTTCCACCTGTTTTGATGCAGGTGTCTAGTAAAGTGACAGCTAAACCAGGTAAACCATTTGAATAATCGATAATTAATTGTTCCCAATCATATTGGCGAGTAATCTTTTCTTCTGTGATTATCATTTCTAATAAATTAGCTAAATCATCTTTTGTGAATTGTTTAAGATAAATAATTTGATTTTCCTTAAAATATCCTGCTTGCTTAACACGAGACAAATCTTCAGTTGGCCAGCTTGTAGCAATAATGCGAAATTGATATCTAAAAATAGCCCGAATCTGGAATAGTTTAGCCAATAGATCAATTTTCCTATGAGCATCGTCGACAAAAACACAATCAGGAGAAATTATCCTTATTGCTCTTGATAGATTATATTTACTCTCGTTGGAAGCAAAATACGCGAGAATATTTTCATTTTCTATTGTTTTCTGAAGTATGAAAGTTTTTCCTATTCCGGGAGGACCAACAAGCAACAAATCATCATTATTACTAATTATTTGATCATATATAGGTTTACGCGTATTACCTAATAGTTTAATATCAGAAAATCGACCTAATTTACTTGGATATTTTGATAGCGGAGAAACGAAATCTCCATCCACTTCCGATATAAAAAGTTGCAACAAATTTTGTAGCACTTCATTGGATAAATTATTTAAATTCTCAGAAACAAATAAAATATCTATAATTTCCTTGTTAACATCAAACTGAAAAGACCTATTTTTTTTACGGATTGTCTTAATTAAATTTGTTATCTTTTTACTCGAGTATGTTTTTTGTTTATCTAGTAATATGAAAAATATTAATCGATCATATTCTTTATACAGCTTATATACATAGAATGTTTGTAAAGTCTTCTCAATTTTCTTAGAGGACTTATCAGAAGTTATTTGAACTGCAACTTTTCTCTTATGATCACCTAGATCTAACCCAGGGAAATTCTTATCTTGGATATTTAGATTTTCTAAATCGGGGCAGTCAAATAATATTTTTAGTAGGGGAATAAAGAAACTTTCAGCACGTATATTAATATTGTACCGATTAGCTCGATTCTCTTGCTCAACAAATAATCTATACCTAGCCAGATAGTTATTTATTTTGGTAATGAGTATAGAATTTTCCATAATCCCACCTTCTTTAAAAATTATTAGCGATGTTCTAATTATACATATTTCTAGAATATCAACTTGCCCAATACAATTTATTTCATACTATGAGACAATTAGAGAAGAATATTAGTATGATGAGTCTAACAAAATTAAATATATAACGAAATGATGGATATGATTTTTATTGTTCATGTTGTAGATGAAATTTCAGAAGATATAGAGTCAATTCGTGATCTGGTCAAGTCTGTATTTACTGGTGACGGGGAAGATGCGGTGATTGACAAGCTGCGACATTCCTGTCCTGTCTTTATCTCACTGGTGGCGAAGGTTAAAGGGAAAGTGGTCGGACATATTCTGTTCACACCGGTCCGAATCGTTCAAAATGATGGATCGGTTGTTACCGGTATGGGATTGGCACCGCTGGCCGTTCACCCGGATTATCAGGGCATGGACATTGGAACACAGCTTTGTCAGGCAGGATTGAAGCGCATGGAAAAGGAAGACTATCCCTTTGTGGTTGTCCTAGGACATCCAAAGTATTATCCCCGGTTCGGATTCGTCCCTGCCAGTGAATTTGGGATCAAACCATCGTTTCCCAATGTGCCGGAGGAGGCATTCATGATCCATATCCTGGATTGGAAGGTCATGGAAGGCGTTTCCGGTGTGGTGTATTACAGACCCGAATTTGACGAAATTTCATGACACGTTTCTCCCTTGACAGGTGTATACCGATCGGTATAATACGCCTATATGGATAACCGACAAAATTTATTGAATTGTGCTCTCAGGCTTTTCAGCCAGCGCGGTTATGATGCTGTGGGTGTGCAGGAGATTGTGGAAGCTGCGGGTGTTACGAAACCGACCATGTACCACTACTTCGAGAGTAAAAGAGGACTCCTCGAAGAACTTCTTAGACAGGAAGAAGCATTCCTGCTGTCTCAGGTGAGGAAAGCAGCTGATTATCAGGGAGATCTTGTCTTGACCCTGGAACATACTGCCAGAGCCTATATTAAAGTGGTTGAAGACCACAGTGTTTTCTATCGCCTGCAGCTTGCGATGTTTTTCGCTCCTCCTGAGAGTGAGGCGAACCAGGCTGCCCAACCGTATGCACATGAACAGAACGCACTCCTTGAAGGCGTGTTTATCAAAGCGGTAGGAGATCACGGGAACCTGCGTGGACGACACCAGCGCTATGCAGCGGGTTTTCTCGGTGTGCTGAATGGGATGATTGGGCTCTATTTAATTGGGCAGGCTCAATTGACGGATGAGGTAGTATATCAGACTGTCCATCAGTTCATGTACGGTATCTTCAGTTGATGGATGGATGAGATGATTGCAAGAAGAATAAACGATGACAAAGGAGAAAGCGGAATCAATGGCTTCTCAATGGGCAAATGACGCCTTTTTTTACCATATTTATCCACTAGGGCTTTGTGGTGCGCCGGAGCGGAATGAGATTAATGCCTTACCCGTGAGTCGGCTGGATCTCCTGCATCCATGGCTTGATCACATCCAGGCACTGGGGGCAACGGCGATCTATCTGGGACCAGTTTTCCAGTCCTCCAGCCATGGGTATGACACCATGGATTATTATCAGGTGGACCGTCGATTGGGAGATAACCTGACCCTGGTAAGGCTTTCAGATGCGCTTCACGATCGGGGGATTCGTTTGGTGCTGGACGCGGTATTCAATCATGTTGGGAGGGAGTTTTGGGCGTTCAAGGACGTCTTGAAAAACGGGGAAGAATCCGCTTATTGCGATTGGTTCCATAACCTCCGCTTTGGCGAGACAAACCCCAAGGGGGATCCTTTCAAGTATGAAGGCTGGCAGGGGCATTATAATCTGGTCAAGCTGAATCTCTCGAACCCGGATGTACGGGGGCATCTCCTTGACGCTGTGGGGATGTGGATGGAGGCGTTCAAGATTGATGGGCTTCGGCTGGATGCCGCAGACTGTGTCGATCTTGATTTCCTTCAGGCACTGAATGCGTTTACTAAATCTCGCAATCCAGAATTCTGGCTGATGGGCGAAGTCGTACATGGGGATTATCGGCAGTGGGTCAACCCAAGCACGCTTGATTCGGTCACGAATTATGAGTGCTACAAGGGATTGTATTCAAGTTTGAATGAGGCGAATTATTTTGAGATTGCCTACAGCTTGAACCGACAGTTTGGCAAGGACGGGCTTTATCGTGAGGACCATTTATATAATTTTGTGGATAACCACGATGTGGACCGAGTAGCAAGTATACTGAAGGGTTCAGCGCACCTGTACCCGCTTTATATCTTGCTTTTCACAATGCCTGGAATCCCATCGGTGTATTACGGCAGCGAGTGGGGGATTGAGGGGATCAAGGAGGATTACTCGGATAAGACGTTGAGACCGACGCTGCTGCTGGACCAGATGAATGGCAACGGGAAGGAAAGGGACCTGCCGAACGTGATCCAGAGGCTTGCGAAGTTGCGTGAAGGGTCCAGCGCACTCCGTAATGGGAGCTACAGGGAATTGTTAGTGGAACACCAGCAGTTTGCTTTTCTTCGCCAGGACGAGCATGGGGCAGTGATTGTGGCTTTGAACAGCGATGCAGCCCCCGTTAAAGTTGCATTGTCCGTCCCCTGGGAGAGCGGCATCTTGGCAGACTTTCTTAATCCGGGAGAGGAATTTACGATAGACAGTGGGGTTGTTCAATGTACTCTGCCCCCGAATTGGGGGCGAGTGCTGGCGTTCTCGCTAAAAGATAAGTTATGAACGGTATGAGCGATTTTGTAAAGACAGGTTGTTTTACCACTTTGTATACAGGTGAATAAAATTTCAGGATTAGTAAACCTGACCCGGCTTACATACTATTTGGGAAACAGCCGCCGTGCTCGATCACAACTGCTCCCGTATGACTATTGCGATATCACCTGTTCCGACGAACTCAACGATACCGGGTGTATACACCGCCATCATCACCGCTTCCAATGTGGCGACGTGATTCCCAGCCAGGATCATAGGACCCTGATTAGGCAGGTTTTCTTTTCCTGATATCTTAATCTCAGTCAGAATCGTTATCAGGAGTTTACTCAGGGATTTCATCCCTTTTCGGAAAAGAACCCTGCGGGGGTATTTTAAGCTGAATTCATTTTTCTTCATAGCGTTCGCCAGCGAACGTGAGTCTGGGGTCAGTTTTACTCTGTCCACATCGGGCATTATTATATCTCATAAAAAATCAGGCGAATGGCAGGAGGAAACACCGGTTGAAAAGCAGCTCAAAGCGCAAGTATAATTATTTTCTGATGTGTTCTATTGAGGGTTCGCCTCAGACTATTCGCCAAAATTAAGAGAGAATGGCATAATCATGAATTTTTCAAAGATCGACTACCGGAGTTTTCTAGGACGCTTTCTGCGGCTACCACTTCGATTAATCCCAAAAAAAATGGTCTTACCTATCCTTCAGGGATGCATACGCGGCAAGAAATGGGTGGTCGGTGCCGGGGAGCATGGGTACTGGCTGGGAAGCTATGAGATGCGGAAGCGACAGGCATTTGAAGCCGCGATCCAACCTGGTGCAGTGGTCTACGATATCGGCGCGAATGTGGGCTACTACAGCCTTCTAGCAGCAGAGCTTGTGGGCGCTAAGGGGAAAGTGGTTGCCTTTGAGCCGCTGCCGCGCAACCTTGTCTTTATCAACCGGCATGTTGCGCTTAACCACCTGGGCAACGTCACCGTGATTGATGCCGCGGTCTCAGATGCATCCGGAGAAGCTTATTTTAATCTAGGTGCCAGCTCGGCTATGGGACACCTGGCAGAAGCAGGCGAGATCACCGTTAAGAAGGTCTGCCTGGATGAGATGCTGGCGGAAGGATCACTCCAGCCCCCAGATTACATGAAGGTGGATGTGGAGGGAGCGGAATTTGAGGTCTTGAAGGGAGCCCGGAAGCTGCTGGTACGATATCGCCCCATTCTCTTCCTGGATACGCACCAGCGGGAAGCCCACAACCCAACGATCGCCTTATTGGAAGCGCTGGGGTATCAATTTGAGATTCTGGATGGTAAACCCTTGCCGGACACCAAAGAACTGATCGCACGTCCTGGATGAGAAGAATCCACAACTAAACGATAAACACGCCAACTCACCCATTAATTAGGTTTGATGTTTCACGTGAAACATTATAATGACTCTCCTTTTCTATTGTTAGTAAGGTGGGTTGTGCTTGTTTCACGTGAAACATATCACAGGCTTGACAGGTTGTTCTTTCGCGATTAGGCTGAAAGCGGAGGATGGATGTCTTACTGGATCCTTGTTTTCAATCAACAGCGTGTGAGCGACCTTGATCCCGATATGCTGTTTAACGCCCTTGCTTGCTCAAATTTCAGGACGTTGTGCAAGCAGTATGGGTTGGATCCAGGGTTGATTGACCTCGCCAGGGAGTATCTCACGATAAGCAGCGCACCTGGCACCACAGACCTCTGTTTGCTGCTGCGCTATCGTCCCGAAGGGCAGCAGCTGGTTGGGGTTAATCGCTGGCAAACGGGCTGTGACACCGGGAGAAAAATATTGTCCCGGGCGTTAACAAATACGCTCTCCGAGGATGTGCGGGGGAAATTGCACACAGCAACTCAAATCTTTGGGATTGAGCTGTCCCCAGCACAGGTGCGGGATATGGGGCTGCTTCTGGGGTATGAGCTGGCTCGCTGGCTGGCGGATCAGGGTAAGGGGATCATCCAGGGGGTGGATGGCATTTGGTATCGTTTGAACCGTTATTTGGCGTTCCTTCCAGTCGAAGATTAACGCACTGAAAACTTGAGCAGGGTAAGAAGATTTTACTGCAGGCGCCCGTTGCGCCCCCTGGGGGATTCGGACAAAAATGCCAATGCTCGACCTTCATCCCCGTTCATGATCAGTTCGAGGTGATGGTCTTCTCGATAGTCGCTGACCTTGATCAGGCGCAGCCGGTCAAACAGGGCGGGTTCAACTTCGATCCATTCTGCCAGGCGGTTAGGTGTCTCGTAGAAGAAGCTCCGATTGAAGGTATCCTCGCTGATGTAGGTCGCTAGGGGGAAGATCTGCCCTTCCAGCAAGTCCTGGAAGAAATGGGTCCCTAAGGAGGGCTCTGGCGCCGGTCCGATGCCCTCACCAGATAATTCCACCAGGGCTTTGCTGTTAAAGATATCCGCATAATCTACGTGGACGCCCAGGTCCGGATTGGACGTGCCCCAGCGTCCAGGACCCACACAGATAAAGCTTTCATTCCCCAGCGCAGCGTTCAATTTGCCGATCGCCCGTTCAAGCTTATTTCGGGCTGATTGAGTAGGCAGGCTGAAATAGCTCTCAGGCGGGACAAATAAGACATAATTGATTTCCTCAAGCCACCCGCCTGCGACCAAGATGCTTGACGAAAAAAGAACCTCTTCTGGGTCAAGGTTGCTGGGAAGCGCCACCTTGTTTTCCTCTTTCATATAGCTCAGGGGACGACATTGGATCAAGGAGAGGCGGATTTCCGGCTTACCGTTGTCTTCCTGGACATCGGCGGTGAATTCAACATCAACCGGTGATTTGTATTCCTTTTCAAGGACATTCAGCAGGTACCGCATCCGCTCTGCGAAAGGTGTCCGCCTGAGCAGGTCTTCAAAGGTCAGGATCAGTTGAGAAGGTTTAGCGTCCACCAGCCTTGAGCGAATAGAGCGGAAATAGCCTTCCTGATCCACCTGTGCCAGATACCGCAGCGGCGGGTAATCCCCGGTCAACACTTCCTGAATGGGCAGGGTCTTCATCTGGTTGTCCTTCAGGTCGATCAGGTCAACGTAATGCTGGGAGTACCGGCGGATAGATTTGGCGGTGTTGGATGGGCGTAGGGTTGGATGGCTGAGGGCAACCAGGCGGGGATAGTCGTTGCCAAACCGGTCAACGGCTCGGGTACCCAATCCCCAGACCAGCCTGAGGAATCCGTCCTCTGGACGGATTTGAGGGGACCAGCGGTACTGGTTGTGGCTGAATGCCACCCCGGAAAGATCGGGAAGGTAGTAATCCCCAAAACGGTTCCCCTGCACAACC
>Ga0075124_10001704_pt1 | contig 10264 bp, 9 predicted proteins | sample AntAceMetag02UKS_FD_69809 | JGI IMG/M metagenome (GOLD analysis project Ga0075124, IMG submission 69809) | Saline lake microbial communities from Ace Lake, Antarctica - Antarctic Ace Lake Metagenome 02UKS | ecosystem: Environmental > Aquatic > Non-marine Saline and Alkaline > Saline | place... | reverse complement strand
GCTGTGAAACTAACTCAACATTTAAAGGGTCTGTCGAAAATATAGAAAATTATATTGAGTCATTCAGTCGTTTTGAGGAAGTGTTGTTTGGTTTAGATTTAAACTATCGAGATCACACGCTCCATTCGCTTTGGGTTTATTTATTTGGCCATCAGTTTATAGTCAAGATGGGTGGGTATGAAAGCGTTGTAATAGCTGGAGAGAGATCAATAACATATTATAAATCGGGGGTCATATCATTTATAACAGTTCCTGAGAGATTAAATAATTGCACCGAAAAGCACCTTGAAGCAATGTGGGTAATGATCGCCATACTCCATGACTTTGGCTATCCAGTCGAAGCAATTAATAATAAGATTCATGAGATATTTAATAACATTCTTGACCCCTTTTCTATAGATGTAAGTTCTATACTTCAAATTGATTTTGGATCTCGTATTTCATTGCTACATCAAAATATATGTGATGTTCTTTCACTTGTTTATAGACCAAGCGCTTTGACTGAAAAGGAGAAACTTGAATACGTTGATGAAGCAGAAAAGGATGAAAATAAAGATGGAAAACATACCATTACCTTGCCCCCAACGCTTGCTAAGGAAGAAAATTTAGAAATGGAGTTTAAAATAGCTACCATTGAAAAAAAACACTCTGCTTGGAGTGCTATTTTAGCTTTTAAAAATATTAAATATATGCATGAAAGTGATCGTAAAGGTGGTGGTGATATAGATTATTTAAAAACACTTACCAGGAGAGATATATTGAGTTCAATAGTGCATCATACAATTGAAGAACCAGATGATGTATGTGTAAATCGTTTTCAATTTATTTTGCTTTTAATGGACGATATAGAAGAAGCGGGGAGATATAGCAAGGGAGGTGTTTTGCGAGGTTCAAAATCGGACCATTGTGGTCTAATATGGTGCGTTGAAAAAAATAAAGCCACAGTTGAATTAGATTATAAAAATCGTGGTCTTGAAGATGGTAAAGAAAAATATAAAGAATTAGAAAAAAAATACAGCACTCAAAGAAGAGGAACAAGAAATTACGAAATTGAGATTAAATTTATTATTAGTGAGACTGAAACAAAAACACTAAACTTGTTTCTTACAAAGGATGTTCCTTAATTTTATATTTATACTTGGAAATTTGGGGAGAGTATACCTGTTTATCGATTACCGATTATAATGTTCTATCGTTTATTCAATTGAAGATTTATCGACTTCAGTCAACTATCATGAGTTCGTCTCATAACAAAAAGTTGTCCTTTGTGTAAGCATGGCAAAAATGGTCCTCAGGAGTTTATGGGCAGTAGCCAGGACCGCCTTTTTGAAAGGAAGGCCATCCTGTCTTCTTCTGTCATAGTGTTGTCGGAAACAATCATTGAACTGGATAACCCTGATAGTCATGAGCCAAATCACCCTCCTGAGATGCCGATTCCCGCGTTTGGTAATTCGACCTTTCCCATCGTGCTTGCCGGACTGGTAGATGGCAGGATCAAGTCCTGCCATGGCAATCAGCTTTTTGTGGTCTTTAAACTTCCGGATATCACCTCCCATCTCGACCAGAAAGTTTGTTGCCGTTTTCTCGCCAATCCCCCGCAGAGAAGTCATGATATCAATGTCATCTCCCATGTCAGAGCGACATAACTCAATCATCATGGTCGTCAGTTCTTTTAAATGACCTTCCAGATGAATCAGTACATCGGTCTTCTGTTTGAGGATCAACTCCCTTGAAGGACTTGTCGTTCCGACCGAAGAACGGGCCGCCTGGATAATGGCTTGTGCAGTCGTCGCAGAGTTTCTTCCCCTGGAGTGATCAATGAGAAGTTGGTTTATCTCTGCCGGGTCTGCCTGGACAATGGCATGAGCAGACGGGAAACAGCTCAAAAGCCTCAGAGCAGACTTCGTAAAAACACCCGTCAGTTTCTCCAGCTCCGGAAACGTAATGGTTAAGAGCCGCTTCATATCACATTTCAGAGCCGTCATCTGGCTGAGCAGACTCTCCCGCTGACGAGATAAATCCCGAAGATCGGAGACGTGAGAGGAGATGCTTGTCTGTGTCAATGTGTCCATATGCATCAAGAGATACTGTGCGATAACAAGGGCATCCTTCTTGTCTGTCTTGGTCTTCCTGAGCTGCATCTTTACGAAGTTGGAAATGAGCAGGGGATTGATTAGGACAGCCGTATATCCCTCTGCAAGAAGGAACGAGAACAGATTCATGTGATAGCAGGCGGTTGACTCCATGCCGATCAGAAGGCTCTCTTGGGGTATAGATAATGCCTCCAGGCGGCTTACCAGTTTTTCAAAACCCTTTCTGTCCATTGGACAGGAAAGATAAAAATACTTTTCTCCCTTGATATCTATGCAATAGGCATCAAACTTGTTCTTTGAAACATCGATACCCAGAAAACCACTAAAAGATGTCTCGTTCATGTTTTCACACCTCCTGTCATAAGATGGAAAAAGCAGAGAAACAGCGCCTCCCCAACCAATCCTCCATCGTAACAAGGATTCAACGATCCAATCAACTTATCATGGTTTAGGAAGGCATGGGACACACTGAAGTAAGGATTCAAAAACCCAGGAAGAAGTAAGTCCTCCCGCCTTTCCATGGTTCAATCTACAATCTTAAAATACCACAATACATATTCTTATACATGAACTCATGGTAGGAGGAAGGAAGCCTCGCATCAACTTTTCCGCTAAATTAAATATCCCCGAAAAGAATTTGTAAAAAAGGTCTCGTTTTACCCGGGTATCTGATATACGTTTGACATGAAACCATACGTTCTTACTCTCATATGCCTTCCTGTTGTCTCCTTACTTACTGCAGGCGCACTATCCGCAACAGATCGCCCCGCTACATGGGCGCAGCCCATGGAGATGCAAGGCGTTCCTAACTTCCATAAAGTGAGTGACGATCTCTATCGAAGCGCCCAGCCAACGGCAGAAGGGATGAAAAATCTCAGGGAGTTCGGCATAAAGACCATTGTCAGTTTCCGGTCATTTCATTCTGATCGGGATGAAATCGGAACTACAGATGTTGGATATGAACATTTTCCCATGCACCCGTGGTACCCGAAAACGGAAGCAGTCGTTCGATTCCTTCAAATCGTGACGAATCCGGAGAGGACACCGGTCCTTATTTATTGCCAGCACGGAGCAGACCGAACGGGAACTGCGAGCGCATTGTACCGGATTGTTATTCAGGGCTGGACAAAAGAGGAGGCTATCGAAGAAATGAAAGAGGGCGGATTCGGATATCATACAATATGGATTAACCTTCCATGGTGGATTCGGAATCTGGATATGGAAAAAATCAAGAAAGAGATCGATGGGGGCCCAAAGACTTCGGCAGATGTGTTAAGAGGGCAGCGATGCTTGTTGAGTGAGGGAGAAATATGAAAAAAGAGAAGCTGAGAGAGCTGTCTCTTTTGAGGAAAAAGGCCCATGCAACGCTGGTAAAGAAAAATCCCACGTCTATGAGGCCTTTCTTGAAATGGAAAAGGCCGCCTACAGCGATGGCGAGCTTGCCGACATGGTGAGCGAAGTAAAAGAAATCAAGCATCACTATGCCGCCGGGATCAAGGACAGGACGGGTATAGAGTATTAATAAGCATTTTTGTTAGTACGCCGGCGAATCAATAGAATCGTTTGTCTTAAATACCATCTGAAGTTCAGAGCTATTGGTATGGTTCAGAAACTGCCGCATTTTGCACAATCCTGGCAGCCAAGCGACTTTTCACTGAAACATTTAAACTGTTTCACATCAGATTTATTACTTTCCGGAAGAGTCTTACAGGCTCCAACAATAACCTCCCCCGGCTTGCCTCTTGCCAGAAGAACCATCTTGGGCTTTTCCCATGCTTTCTTCATTAGTTCCCTCCCAATAAAATTGCTCATTCATGAGGGCAGCTGCCCTTGCCTTCGCAATGTTACAGAAGTACTGGATATGTGAATCCAGCTCTCCGGATTCAAGATGGGCATGCGCGGGGCACCACATACAAAGATTTATAAGGGGACAACTCCCACACTTTTCCACGAACGCTCTTTTTTGGGATTTCCTTTCCCGTACCCACGGCACGAAATCCCACCATGCTTCACCAAGGGTTCCTCTCCTTAAATCATAGATATAATCAGGATGCCATAAGGGGGAGCAGAGTCGAAAGATGCCATCACAGCTTACACTGAAACTCTCTTTTCCCGCCCCGCATCCAAACAGACGGTTACGGTTGGTCATGAATGTTCCATTAGTGGTTAGCTTAGGGGTAATGGCTTTCAAGGCCTTAAATCTGTCTACATCGGACCGCTCCAAGGCGATTATGTCTTCCGGTGCAAGCCGCTCGGTTTTAATCTCATCGTTTCTTGTCCGGTCACCGTCGAATCGCAGATGTAAGAAAGGATCAAACCGGAAATAGTCTTTCGTGATGTTTCTGCAGAAACTCGCAATTTCCGGAAACTCTTCAAAATTGGAATGGAGAGCCATTGCCTTGAGACGAACATGTATGTTGTTTTCGAGAAGGCGACTAAGCCCCCGGAAAAATTTTTCAAAGGATCCGGGACTTCTCGTCACTCTCTCGTATGTCTCTTGAGTTACACCATACACCGAAACTTCTATGTCCCGTGGAGGATATTTCTTGAAAAGACTGATGTGCTTTTCTGATATGAGAGTGGCATTTGTAAAGACCGAAACCAACAGTCCTTTTTGTCTGAGATAAAGATAGATGTCGCAGAAATCCTCTCTCAGAAGCGGTTCTCCACCGGTTATGAGGCACCAGAGTGACCCCATTTCAACGGCCTGATTGGCGATTTCTTTTATTTCCTGAAAAGATAATTCCTTCTCTTGTGCCAATCTGTCATTGGCGGGGAGATTGATACAGCAATGGGAACAGCTGTTGTTGCAGCGGGCGGTGATTTCAATTTCAAAGGAAAGGGGAGCTTTCTGCTCCCTTAGTTTGTTCCACAGATAAAATTCGGGAAGTGGAATGGATGTCACCATCTCATTGCCAGCCATCTCAACCTCTGCAGGATAGTGTGAGTAATTCTATCGGTATATAATGTGCTGCTGGTCTATCGTTATGCTGTACCGATAAGATTTCTTTTCAGAAGCGCTGTCATCAGTTCAGATACATCATTTTTTATCTTTCCCGGAGCGGTTTCGAATTCAGATGCTAATTCCTCGACTATTTTTCCTAGGCGCTTTTGACCATCAAGTTTGTCCCAAATAGCCCTTGCGGTACTATTGAGGGTAATGAGGTTCTCTTCATCACCTGTGACCTCTGCTCCCCCCGGGATAATCATGAATTCGCCGGCAATTTCCCGCTCAACCACGGTGTCCGATTTCCTGTATATTATTTCGGGATCGATACTCATTTATGCCTGAACCCCCCTTATAGACTATTGTTTCTCAAGGTGTCCTGTGAGACCTGATCTTTACAATAAACGCTACGCCGCCATGGCCCGGTTTATCCCTAAGATCTTGAATAGTCGTCCATAGAGCCTGTTTCGTTTGTCCATCCACGAATTGAACTTGTCTATATCTTCCGGAAACTCTTTGTATATTTTCTCGAGTTTTACGGCCGTAAAGAACACGAGGGACACTTTCATGAAAAGTCCGAAGTGCGGTATGCTTCCGATTAATTTGTTGACCCTCTCGGAAATACTGTAATCGAATGTGGTGTCAGACCAGAGAGCACCGAACTCTTTCGACCCCATCAATCCGGTTTTGATCATCAGGTCGAGGTCTTCATGCGACATATTCTGCACAAGCAGTCGAATGGCATCCGAAAAGGGTCGCACAGAGCCGAGTCCCCGTTTATATAATACGTTGTATTCCCAGAGGCCTTTACGGCTGACGTTTCCCTTTTTGATCGCTTTGGCTGCCACCTCTGCCGCAATCTTACCGGCAAAAATCGATCCCGGGACACCGAACCCGGAATTTGCCGAGACCTGATAACCGGAGTCTCCCACAAGCATAAAGCCGTTTCCAACGAGTTCAGGCTGGCAGGCTCTCATGGGGAGATTCGGAGTTGGCCCCGTCCCTTTTGCGTATATGTCTTTCCCTATTTTCTCCGGGTGTGACTCGCAAAATTCAATCGTGACTTTTTCGGGATTCGGGTGATCCGCAAAGAGGGGAATACCGCAGCCGATATTTGCCTTGCCCTTATCTTCAGGCACAACCCAAAAATAGCCGCGGTGCTGGAGGTAACAATACCATCCGGGATAATCATGCGGTGGTATGTAGTCGGAACTACCCAACAGGTCCCTGACCTCTCTGTAACAAATCACCGTATCTTCAGCGGTTATTTTTTCGTTGTGGTACACATCATGGGAAAGTTTTTCGCGTACCACGGCATGAAACCCACTCGCGTCGCAGACTACTTTTGCACGAAACTGCTCAGTTGTATCCTCTGCCAATTTGCACGTCACCCCGACGATGAAATCATCCTCAATAATGGGTTCGACCACCTCGGTTTCTGCCAAAAGCTCACTTCCCGCATCCATGGCATACTTCAGAAGTCGCTGGCCCAGAAGGTGTCTGTGTGTGAGATATCCATCGAGATCCGCCTCAAAATGGTATTTTTTATTGGGAGAGAAAACCTTCAGCTTTCGCATTACAATATCCAGTTCATCTCCCTCGGGAACAGGAATTCCCAGCAGGTCAAAGGTGTATGCCGGCATCGTGTCGAAGGTGAGCTTATTGCCAATATCCTCCTTTTTGCGTTTGTCGATCAGCAACACCCTTAGGCCCTTTTCCGCCGCCACCTTCGCGGTCGCGCAACCGCCACTTCCGGCACCTACTACAATGAGATCATATTCTTTTTGCTCCATGATCAATCCCCTCCATTTTTTGCAGACGAAAGACTACTGTATGTGTCACACAGGTACACGTATCCATTTTCCGACTACAGTTTTATCCTACCACTCTTTTGGGAATCGTATAGTTTCGGAAAGGACTGACCCCGATAACCATACAGATTCCGGTTCTGTACCTCTCAACGTAAGGAATAGTCGTACCTCTGTGGTACGAAATTCGATTTTCTGATAAGTATTTCCTGTTGCGTGAAGAAAGTATAAGAGAAACGGCCTTGTAGGTCAATGAAATAAAAGCCACACCGTATGGTTATAGTATGGGGTGCCGATGATCATGGTGGGCATGTACCCAAGCGTCCAACCTTCCGGGGAGTGTGAACCGCCTTTCGACCACTTAATTCGTCACGTGGTATTTTTAGACAAAATTCGAAAAAGCCTCTTCTGTATGCCTGTGGTAAAGTCAGATCTAACGTATTTGGGAAGAAGCAGATAATCAACTACGCCTGCAAATCTTTGTAATCGATTGGAAGCAAAAAGCCACCATTGCCAATACAAATCTTCAATGTCCTTCAGCGAAAAAAGCAAGGCTCAGCAAGGATATTTTTCGCAATATAATAATACCCTTGACGGGTGTTTACATGGAGAGTATTCTTCTTCCAGTTTGGGCGTTAGTTCTCTTGCAATTTTATATTCATCTGACCTGAATCTGACAAGGAAGTTTAGGTATGACTATGAGGACCCTGTTTTTGGTAATGAGAGACAGGGTTTTGTTTTTCAGAGAGTCGTGTGAGTATAATTAGGGTGTTATACAGTTTCTTTATAACACCCCCTCATAAATAATGGTAATTTAATATTGTGCAATATACTTAAGAAGTTATCGACTATTTATTGTGATATTGCAGGCGTCTTATACAGTTCTACTAACCGTGTTTCGTTTTTATACAGAAAACTGTCTATTTACTGTTATGCACATTGCACAGCCAGGGAGGGAAAGTATGAATAGAAAATTGATAAAGAATGGACTTATTGCGGCCGCGCTTATCAATATAGGCGGTGTTCTTGTGTTTTCGCGGGCCTTCACCAATGTCTCTATCAACAACGCCGATCCCGTTGTAATGTCGAACTTTGGGCTACTCATGATTATCGTGTGGGGTCTCGCCTATCTCGGTGCTGCGGCCATCAGCTCACATATTAAGTGGCTGGTAGGCGCTTTTGCTGTGGAGAAACTCGTCTATTTTGTGGTTTGGGTTATGTGGCTTTCGAAAAATAGTCTTGCGCCACTCTATTCCACAGACATTCTCACCGGGGTTTTTTACAGTATCTATGGCCTAAACGATTTAGCGTTTATGTTGTTCTTTGCTTGGGTCTTTTTATCGCAGCGCCCTGAAGGTCAAGCATAACAAATCACTCAACCGGACGGCTAACGCCGCCGATTAGTTCAGTCGTTGATTACACAAATAAATATACAACGAATCAATCACGCTTGATTTTCTCGGTTTCAGGAAGCAACGCATTTTCTGTGTCGCATTTCATAGTAGAAGTGTTATAGTTTTCATAAGCCACACATAAGCTCTTTGTTGTAGGATAGTTAGACGATAAAAATCCTGAGGCGTTCTTTAAAAACCGATAAAGGCAAACTATCCGCGAGGGTAGGACGCAAAGCCATGGGTCACAATTCAGTGATCGCCAGGCCACCGAAGTTTTCTTTTCCAACTGCATTGTTTTCCTAAACGTGTTCCAGCAAACATTCGATTCTGTCAGGTATCATGAAACCGGTTTAAATCCGATTAGCTCAATCAGAACAGCAGGGGATATTAGAGATCTCGACGCAGTAATAAAGTGGCTGAAAACAAAGGGCTTTATCGGTTGTGAAAAATTAAATATGGCGTATAATCTTATTAATTGACATGAGATAGGAAGAACCATGGATACAAATAATAAAGACAGCATGAGAGACAGGGATATTGAGGTAGATCTGTTTAATATCGAAGAAGGCCCCGACGCTGAATCGGAAGCGTTTACCGCAGTAAAAATGCCGCCACATCAGAAAAAATATTCCTGGTTTCCCGGACTGAGGACGATCCTTATCGGGGGTGTTCTCCTTTTATCTATTGCGGCGCTTGTCTATTTTCTGCCGGGCTATGTAAGGAATAACTTCATATCGAAGGATGATACGATTATCATCCAGTATCAGCTGAGCCAGATCAACGAAAAATTAGAGCAGGATGCGGCGGATAAGGAAGGTGCCGAGAAGGCCTTTTCGAGTCAGTTCAGCAAGCTCTCCGAAAGAATGGATGATCTGGAAGTAAAACTTAATTTCCTTAAAAATAAGGATTCGAAAGAACTTATTATGCGTCAGTTTGATCTAATCGCCTTGAGAATAGATGCTATCGAGGATAAGATTAATGCCCTTTCTGAAAATGTAACCACGATAACTCAGGAACAATATTATGAGGTGCGTCGTGGTGAAAGTCTGACTGCTATTGCACAAAAGCATGACCTCACCGTTAAGCAATTATGTGCACTCAATAACATAAGCGCGAAGCAGAAAATTTATCCCGGTCAGAGACTTGTGGTACGCCCGCCTCTCGTAAAATAAATCGGGAAAAGCCTTTTTTTATCTATCTGTTATTCGGTTTTCTTTTACGAGGATGAACTGAACAGCGTGCGCATTCCCCGTTTTATGCGGCGGGGAGCTTCAATAGATGGGTCTCGATTACTATCCGAAAAACTCAACCTACCCATAATCATCAAAAAAATAAAAAGATGCACCATTGATAAAAGAAGCTTATAATGTCTTCATGTTGAGCGTGAGCTTTGTTTCTTTTCGTTTATCCGAATGAGAGGGAGACGGTCATGAGAAAACTTTTCACAGGGTTGCTCATCATATGCCTCGTCGGTGTTGCTTCATGTATGCACGACCCCTATTACCGGGGTGGGGGGCATATGATGGGATACGGATATGGGGGGATGTGGATTATGTGGCTTTTAATAATTACTGTGATTATTCTGGCTGCCTATTTGTTGATTCGGGAGACAAAAAAGAAAGATATGGAACCGCCGCTGCTCGAAACACCCCTCGAAATCCTCAAGAAACGCTACGCCAGGGGAGATATCTCGAAAGAGCAGTTCGAAGAGATGAAACGTGATATCGAATCGTAAAGGCGATTTCTTCTTTTTGAGCCTTTCCGATTATTGCCCCGGTGAATGAAGAGGGGGAAACTTCGCCCTTTATTCGCCCTCTTCCATTACATAGGCAAAGATGAGGGGTGCTACGATGGTGGCGTCCGATTCGATGATGAATCGGGGCGTGTCGATTCCCAGCTTTTCCCAGGTGATCTTTTCGTTCGGGACGGCCCCCGAATAGGAACCGTAGCTCGTTGTCGAGTCGCTGATCTGACAGAAGTAGCTCCAGAGTCTGGTATCCTTCATCTCCAGGTCTTGTCTCA
>Ga0075124_10001703_pt1 | contig 10264 bp, 8 predicted proteins | sample AntAceMetag02UKS_FD_69809 | JGI IMG/M metagenome (GOLD analysis project Ga0075124, IMG submission 69809) | Saline lake microbial communities from Ace Lake, Antarctica - Antarctic Ace Lake Metagenome 02UKS | ecosystem: Environmental > Aquatic > Non-marine Saline and Alkaline > Saline | place... | reverse complement strand
ATACCTTTAAAATTAAATGGATGATCCGATACCGCGAGGAGATCATTGAAAAAATGCTGTTTGCTCGATGCAATATCCCTTGCCCATGAGGTCACAGTAAAGGAATCAAGCAGGCAACACCATGTCCAGCCCATGACTGCGCAGTAATACACGTTAATTACAAATGCACTGATAATTGCCATCCAGCCAAAATATCGAAAATATGGCCGGATAGAGCCCAATGCAATATTGGCGGACGCCTGAGAACGGACACCGAGGCCGTATTCAATAATCATCAATGGAATGCCGGCAGAAACAAGAGCAATAAAATAGGGCACCAAAAAAGCACCCCCGCCATTCTGTGCAGCAATATACGGAAAACGCCAGAGATTACCAAGGCCAATCGCTGATCCAACTGCCGCCATAATAAAAACTGACCTGGTCTTCCAGTGTTCACGTTTCTTCATAAGATCGACCCTTTTGGTAAAGTACAGTTTTACCTTATCGCTCAAGTAAAAGCAGAAAGAACCACTTAGATCTTATTTATAGATCATCAAATAGTTAAATCCCTATGGCTGTCCTTTCTTCGAGCAGGTAAAAGCTTTGACCCGATTGCCTATAATTTTGGAATATTACGATTATCCAAATAATTTTTCAATAAGTTTTATTGCTATACAGCAATTTTCATTGTGGCTTTCACACGAACAGAGGGTCCAGATCCGTATCATTAAACCTGCCAAATTTTTAAAACTCTCGGTGCTCATTTGATCACTAATCGGCAAATTCAGGTCCCGGGAAAAGCTCAAGAACAAAATCGGTGAAAATTAGCCGAAAACTATTGAAAAAAATACAATGGCATTATATATTTGTTAAGATTTAGTTTAGGTATGGATATTTTCTCTGCCAGGTATTGATGGACTCGTAAAAAGTCTGTTTCCCTGTCATTGCAAGGAGTACAGCAATAAAGTAACCCCCCCTGTTTTCTAATCAGTTACAGTCACTAAGATTGCTTTTGTCGCTCGCAATGATGCTGTTTTCGCCTTTTTAGAGTCCATCAACATTAGTGGATTTGTCCTCTGTTCACGGGTTCAGAGGTTCAGGGGTTCAAGGTTCCATTCTTGTTCCCAGACTGCGTTTAGGGTGCATATTTACAAGTAAAGCGTCAGCTTCTTCAGACCTAATCCAAGATTTCAAGCCAAATTGGCAATTATTTTGGAAAATGAGCATTTTTATCGAGAACATCGGGTCTTCAATGCCGTCTTTTCCTTAACCCTGAACGTTGAACCCTGAACCGGTGAACCGGTTACATAATAATTTACTTGCAGAAATCTCGAGTTGTAACATGATAAAAAAGTCAAGTTTCTTTAAAAGAAAAAAACAAGCAACACTCCGAACAAAGCTGCTCTCAGCTTTTGCCGTGTTAGTTATATCTTTCGGGATACTGTCAGCCTTTATCGGTGTTCGTCTCATCAAAAATCAGGTTATTACAGAAGCCCAGACACGGGTGAGGCTGGATTTGAGCAGCGCCTGGAGCGTGCAAAAAGCTAAACTCAATGAGATAGAGACCGTCCTTAAACTCGTGGCAGGGAAACAATTGATTGTGGACGGGTGTTTCGCTAAAACCTGGCCGAATCAGGAGGTCCAAAACAGGCTTGAAAAAATCAGAATGAATCTGGGACTGGACTTCATCAGCATAGCATCACCCAAGTCCCAGATCCTTGTACGTTCAGCACCTCCCTACAATACAGGTGATTATTGCCTGTCGAACCCGGCTGTCAGTATGGCTCTCGAAGGACAGGCAATGACATGCATGTCGCTTGTGTCCAGTTCAAACCTTGAGCAAGAGCACGAGGGGTTATCTGAAAATGCCTTTATAGTCCTTGAAGACACACCTTATGCCAGACCAAGTAAAAAAATAGTCGAGACACGCGGCATGGTCATGATGGGAGCAGTTCCTATTAAAAAGGGGAATCTGATATTAGGGGCCATCTATGGCGGGGTACTGCTCAACAGGAACCACGCTAACGTGGACCAGATTCACGATATTGTATTCACGGACGAAGACCACGAAGGTATTCCATCCGGCACAGTCACAATCTTTCTTTATGACAGCCGCATAGCCACAACAGTCAGGCTTGCCAACGGAAACCGGGCCATAGGGACAAAGGTATCCAAAGAAGTGGCCGATCGAGTGATAGACAATAATTTGCGATGGGAAGGCCGGGCCTTTGTGGTGCGTGCCTGGTACCTTACCGCATATGATCCGATCTATGACTGTCAGGGAAAAACCATCGGCATGCTGTACGTCGGCATACCGGAACAACCGTTTAAAGATCTAATCAGGTACACCATATTGCGGTACGTGGCGCTTTCCATTATCGCATTGATAATGTCGCTAGCCCTGGCATTTTTCCTTGCCGGTCGTCTGACCCGTCCGCTCCAACGTCTTGCAGAGGCAGCCAAGAGAATGAAGCGAGGTGGACTGCCGCGCCTGGTCGAATCCAACAATGCATCCAGAGAGACCAACACGCTAATCCAGGCATTCAATGACATGGCAGGAACCCTTTCCAAGCGTAAGAAGAAACTGGAACAGGCAAAAGAAAAACTGGAACAGGCAAACACTTCGCTGAAGGTGGTGAACCACAGTTATATGGAGGCTGTGGGCTTCATCTCTCACGAGCTGAAAAGCCCGCTGGCAACCATTATGAATTATGTGTATCTCATAAATGAGAAAAAGATGGGGCCTCTAACGGAAAAGCAGGAACGCGCCATGAAGAATGTTGACGGCAATGTCAAGCTCATTGTGGAAATGGTCCGTCATTACCTGAATCTTTCACGGATAGAAAATGGAGAGTTAGACCCGATCACAACACGTGTTGAGGTTGCCGAAGATGTGCTGATACCGCTGCTTGAGTCATTTGAGGCGGGAGCATGGGAATATAACATCAACCTTGTAAACCATGTCGACAAAGACATAGTCCTTAAAACGGACTTTAACATGACGCGTGAGGTCTTTGAAAACCTCATAGGTAATGCCGTTAAGTACGGTAGAGAAGGTGGCAAGATATCGATCGATGCCCAGCCTGAGGGGGACTTCATCAGGTTCAATGTCTTAAACGAAGGTGAAGGAATCCCGCAGAACAAGATCGACACCCTTTTCAAGAAATTCTCCCGCTTAGAAACAGACAGCACTGGGAGAAAACAAAAGGGGACCGGCCTGGGACTGTTCATCACCAAGGCAATAATAGAGGCACATGGCGGCAGCATTCAGGCAAAATCCAAACATCATGAATGGGTAGATTTTCAATTTACCCTGCCACGATATAAAGACAGCATAACTGCTCAGGTAGATGACCTGAAGGCAGTAGACTAAATAATACTGACTCATTTATGGATGAACACGAACTAAAAAAGGAGTGATATAATCATGGCAACCCCATTAGAGATTATAAAAAAGAAGAGGGCCCAGGCCATACACAGAGTTATTGATAAGGGCTACCTTAACACAAGGGTATACGTTGGTATGGCAACATGTGAAATAGCTGCCGGATCAGAAGAAGTTATGGATGTCTTTAAATCAGCAATCGATAAAGGTGAACTGAAGAACATATACCTCAGCCAGAAAGGATGTGCCGGGAGATGTAATCTTGAACCAATGGTCGAGATAATTGAAGAGGGGAAGATACCTGTAAAATATCAGAAAATTACTCCTGATAAGGCACACGAAATAATTGAGCGCCACCTCAAAAAGGGCGAAGTGATTCAAGAATGGGTAATTCAATAGAGTCAGTGGAGAAAATAAATGAAAGAAAATAACAGGAATTATGTCATCACCTTGTGCTATGGTCCCCACTGCCTGAGCAACGGGGCCGACCAGCTCAAGGATGTACTGGAAAAAGAAATTGCGCGTCATGGTCTTTCCGAAAGGGTAAAGATAGCACTGTCCGGCTGTCTCGGGCTTTGTGAACAGGGACCGATCGTTATAGTAAACCCCGGGTTCAGCATATTTGGCAGGGTAACTCTGGAAGATATACCGGATATCATAGAGAAACACATCCTAAACAACCATCCCCTGGAACGACTCGCAATTCATGCGGATCATCTGTTCAACCGTTTCTATAGAATTTTTGGGGACGTCAATTTTTTCGGCAAACAGATGCGAATCGCTTTAAGAAACTGCGGCATTACAAACCCGGAGAGCCTGGACGATTATCTTGCCTTGAGGGGTTATGAGGCACTTGCAAAAGTCCTGACCGATATGTCGAGCAAGGATGTTGTTGATGAAATCAAAAAATCCGGATTGCGGGGAAGAGGGGGTGCGGGTTTTCCGGCCGGCATAAAATGGGAGTTTACGGCCAAGGAACAGAACGATACGAAATACGTTATATGTAATGCAGATGAGGGTGACCCGGGTGCGTTCATGGACAGGAGCGCAATAGAAGGCGATCCCCATACTATATTGGAAGGTATGGCCATAGGCGGGTATGCCATAGGTGCAAACAAGGGATTCATATATATCAGGGCAGAATACCCCCTGGCAATCAAACGGCTGGAAAAGGCCATTTTTGATGCCAAACAGGAAGGATTCCTCGGGGAAAATATCTTTGGTACCGATTTTTCTTTTGACATAGAAATAAGGCTTGGTGCCGGAGCATTTGTCTGCGGTGAAGAGACAGCCCTAATGCATTCAATAGAAGGACAGCGTGGTATCCCTACACCCAAACCCCCATTTCCGGCCGTTGAGGGAGTATTCAAGAAACCTACGCTGATCAACAATGTCGAGACATGGGCGAACATACCGGTAATTATTCTTGACGGAGGGGAATGGTTTAGCTCAATAGGGACTAAAACGAGTAAAGGGACCAAGGTCTTCGCACTTGCCGGTAATGTAAGGAACACAGGACTTGTTGAAGTACCCATGGGGACAACCCTGCGGGAAATAGTCTATGATATCGGCGGCGGCATACCAAACGACAAAAAATTTAAGGCCGTTCAAACAGGAGGCCCTTCCGGAGGCTGCATGCCGGATCAACTCCTTGATACCCGGATAGATTATGAATCACTTGCAGAGGCAGGTTCAATCATGGGGTCAGGGGGAATGATCATAGTCGATGAAAACACCTGCATGGTAGATATGGCAAAATACTTCCTGGAATTCGTACAGGATGAGTCTTGCGGAAAGTGTGTACCCTGCCGTGAAGGTATTGGCAGGCTTCATGAAATCCTTACCCGGATTACCAGAGGGGAAGGAAAAATGGAAGACCTTGACCAACTGGAATATCTTGGGAATCTTATCAAAAGCACTGCATTATGCGGTCTCGGTCAGTCAGCGCCGAACCCTGTTCTTGCCACATTACGTTATTTTCGTGATGAATATATTGCACATATCAGGGATAAGAAATGCCCAGCTGGCGTATGCAAGGCCCTCACAGGAGCACCCTGCCAGTCAGCCTGCCCACTGGGAACCGAGGCATGGCGCTATATAGCTCACATTGAGAAAGGTGAATATGAAGCGGCCTATATTGCACTGAGGGAACCGAATCCCCTGCCGTCAATATGCGCACGCGTATGCAACCATCCCTGCGAACGAAGTTGTCGTGCGGGGAGAGGAGATGGTGAGGCCATTGCTATTCGTGATCTCAAACGATTTGTTACCGACAAAATAGACCCCTCGGTGTACCAGCCGGAGCGACGCGAAAACGACAAGAAGGAATTAAACAGGGTGGCTGTTATAGGTGCCGGGCCGGCAGGGCTCAGCTCTTCACATCACCTCTCTCTCAATGGTTATGATGTAACGCTCTTTGATGCTCAAGACAGGCCGGGCGGATTGCTTGTGCAGGGGATACCTGCCTATCGCCTTCCCCGTGATGTCCTGGGAAGGGACATAGATTCCCTGATGGACAGCAATATAACATTCAAAGGCAACACCATTTTTGGCCGCGATATCACTCTCGACAGCCTCTTTGAGCAGGGCTTTAAGGCTGTTTTTATCGCCATCGGATCCCATGAGAGCCTCAAGTTGAGGATTGATGCGGAAAACAGCCAGGGGGTCTATCCTTCCATGGACTTTCTCAAGGCCCATAACCTCCAGGACAAAGGACTGGCAAAAGGTCATGTGGGCGTTATCGGAGGAGGGAACTCCGCAATAGATGCAGCACGCATTGCCGTTCGTCAGGAAGGCGTAGAAAGCGTGACTGTTTTCTACAGACGTACACGTAATGAAATGCCTGCAATGAAAGAAGAAATAGAGGCTGCACTTGAAGAGGGTATAGGACTTGACACCCTTATTTCACCAGAACGTATTATTTCAAAAAATGATCACATAGAGGGGGTAGAATTCATCAGGAACAAGCTCGCTGATGCTGATAAATCAGGAAGGCGCAGACCTGTTCCGGTTGAGAGTTCAGAACATGTCATACCTCTTGATACCCTAATTGTCGCTATCAGTGAGCAACCTGACAGTACGGCGATCAATCAGAAAGGGCTCGATCTGACAGGATGGGGAACAATCATGGCTGACCAGGATACACTTGCCACAAGTATCCCCGGCGTGTTTGCCGGCGGCGATGTGGTTACAGGTCCAAATACTGTTGTGGATGCCATTGCAGCCGGCAAAAAGGCAGCCCTTATGATCGACCGGTATCTTTGCGGTAAAGAATTGAAGCAACCCCCCAAAGTCCATCTACCTGAAATCTATATACCGCAGGCACAAACAAGAGAGGAAGCAGAACCGGTTGAATCACACAGACCCAGCGTGCCAACCGTTCCTGCTGAATTGCGGAAAAATAGTTTTGTTGAGGTGGAACAGACGCTTTCTATCAACGATGTAGCCCTGGAAGCCAGGAGGTGTCTTAGATGCGATTTAGAGTTCACACAATTCAAGGCAGACAAGCCTAAATTAGATGATGCGTGGATATCTGATTTCACAATAGATGAGCCCAAGCAATAAAAGCAAAGGATTTGGAGATTATTATGGTCGACACTGAAGATAGAGAAGACGAAGAGAGAAAAAAAATTGAACTAAGAAAATTCATAGAAGACGTAGAGAAAAAGGAGTTCCCGCATTCGTATCTTATAGCTGTCCTTCATAAGGCACAGGAACTCTACAATTATTTAAGAAAAGACGTGATTCATGATGTTGCGTCCAGCATGAACATCCCTGTTTCCACTGTCTGGGGGGTTGCAACTTTTTACCACTATTTTAATCTTGAGCCAAGGGGTAAGTATGTAATATTTGTTTGTCTTGGCACTGCATGTTATGTTAAAGGTGCAGACAGGATAGTGAATACCCTCAAGCAGGAACTCAAAATAGACATCGGTCAGACAACGGAGGATATGCTATTCACTTTACTGGAGACACGCTGTCTGGGAGCTTGCGGCATTTCTCCCGTCATGATGATAAACAACAAGATTCACAGCCAGCTTACATCAAGAAAAGTATCTGAAATTATTAATATATACCGAAAGGATCAATAAGACAAGGAGTGACATTGCTATGAGTAAGCCTAAAAAGATCCTGCTGGTTGACGATGATAAGGCCTTTGTAGAATCCAACACGGACCTTCTTGAGGCTTATGACTATAAGATTTCTGTTGCATATGATGGGGCCAGTGGTTTTGAAACCGCCATGAGGGAACATCCGGATCTAATGGTTCTGGACGTTATGATGGCCCACGAAACGGAAGGCTTTGAGATTGCACAAAAGACACGGAAATTTCCTGAGCTGAAGGATATGAAAATACTCCTCGTCAGTGGAATAACAAGGCAGACAGATTTTCCGCGCAAACTGGAGCCCAATAATACCTGGCTGCCTGTCGACCGCGTGATGGAAAAGCCAATCGATCCCGCACGTTTTATTGCCGAGGTTGAAAAGCTCTTAGAGGACAAACAATCGTAACCGTTCAAAGATTCAGGGTTCAGAGGTGAGAAGTTCAATACAAATCTCCACCCTGGATACGTCAAGTCTTAACCTTTGAACCACAAACTCGTCAACGGTTACTCAAATAGAGAGGTGCAGAAAGATGTCAAACAAAAGCGACAAGAAAAAAATACTCATCGTGGATGATGATAAGGATTTTGTAAAGAGCGTGCAGGACTTACTTGAGACTGAAGGGTACCTGGTTTTTAAAGCCTATGACGGCAATGAAGGCCTGGAACTTGCTAGGAAAGAACAACCGGAATTAATGATCCTTGATGTAATGATGGCTCATAGCACTGAGGGGTTTGAGATAAGTCGGCAAATCACAAAGTTTCCCGAACTCCAGGATATGTATGTGATCATGCTGACAGGTATTACAAAGGAAATGAATTTGCCTTTTAAATTTGAGCCCGACGAAACCTTGTTGCCGGTAAGTATTGTGTTAGAGAAACCCGTTGCCCCGGGAAAACTGCTGAAAGAGATCAGAGAGCGACTGGGGTAATGGCTGTCTATTAGTCGATTGGTCAAGAGATCGAATTCTCAGATGATTGAGTCGTAACGAATCAACAACTCAACCACTCAACCCACTCATGGAGGTAAAAGATGCCTAAGAAGATTTTGATTGTTGACGATGATCCTGATTTCAGGGATTCAACGCGTAGCGTTCTGGAGGCCCAGGAATATCTCGTTATCTCAGCTCCCAAAGGTGAAGAAGGGTTTAAAAAAGCCAGGAATGAAGCGCCTGATGCCATTCTTCTGGATGTCATGATTGAAAACGACAGTGCCGGGCTTGAAACGGCAAAAAAATTAAGAGACGACCCATCGCTTTCCAGGATACCTGTCATCTTGCTTACAGGTATCAGGGGAGCAGAACAGCTTCTTGAAAGCTATAGACCCGGTGAGAATTGGCCCAATGTCAAGGCGGCCTTGGAAAAGCCAGTTGATCCCGGATACTTGATTAAAACAATTGAAAAGGCCACGTCATGAGAAAAGTGCCTTGAGTTCAGAAGCCAGGCTGACCGGGGTTTTTGGGCGCGTCAGAGAAATGACTCACGGGGCGCCCTGAATACCCGTATCCTTTCAAGGCGTTTACCCCAGGTGAATGACCTCGTACACCGGCACCAACCTGCTGACATTTTTCAATTCGTGCATACCAGCAGGGCGCAGATTGAATTTCCCCTGGACACAACAGTGGGTTTCCTCACCGACATAAATCTGTCCGTTCGTTGCCAGGGCGCCTAATCGCGCAGCAATATTCGTCACGGGTCCGGATGCAGTGTATGTCCAGCGTGTGCCTGAGATCCCCTCCAGGCAGGTAGACCCAACCGAGCATACTCCTGAGTTGATTCCAATATTGATAATTATCGGCTCGTGTCTACCTGATTCCCCCTTGTTGATGCTCCGGGCCTTATCATGAATCATCAGGGCCGTTGTTACCGCATTAACTGCATGATGAACAGGCTTCTCCTGCTGAAAGATGATCATCAATCCATCTCCTGCGGTTTCGTTAATATCACCATTGTTCAGGTGGATATCGTCCAAAAAGGCCGAGAAATAACGTTCAATAAGGTAATTCATTTCATTATGGTCCACGTTTTCGCTCATTCGAGTATAGCCCGCCACGTCAAGAAAAAGAACGGTTATCTCCCTGTCATGCTTCTTCAGGTCAGGTGCTTCAGGATTGATCTCTATGAGACTCTTGACTGAGTAAGGAACAAACTTTGACAGGTGAGTCTTGATGTTTTCCAGAAGTTCAACCTTTCGCAAGGCCTCTTCTAATCGCATGTTTGTTTCTTTGAGTTTGTCTATTATCTGCTCAAGATAAAACTCACGGGCTTCAACCTGAACAAGCATCATCCCGAACGCCTCGGCCAATTCTTCAACCGTGGCGTCTCCCTGGCTCCCATTGGTCAAAGCAAATATCTCATGGGCCCTATCATAGTCACCCCGCGATATTTCTTCTGTTAACCCTACAAAATGCTTAAGCAATGCCATCCTTTCCGAATCATCCATGATGAGTGTCTACCCTTTCTAACTGATCGTTCTTTTGAGCCACAAAACACCCGCTTATAAATTCCATGATATCTGACACGTTAAGAAAAACAGATTCGCGTGTCAACTCCAAACCCAGCAATTCTCATTTTGAAAAGATATCCCTTTGTGTAATAGTTCAACACTTTGAAAATATCTGCAAGGGCAGCCGCAGGCTCTTTCTTTTAAGATGCAACCAGTACTTCTTTCATCACTCGCTGAACGCCCCCACACCTGTAGAGTTATGTTTCAGTACAGGCCTGCCCGCCACCTGCCCGCAATGCTTCGCAACGCGAGGCAGGCGGGTCGCGCGCCGCTCAGGCGAGGCGGGCGGGC
>Ga0075124_10001701_pt1 | contig 10269 bp, 9 predicted proteins | sample AntAceMetag02UKS_FD_69809 | JGI IMG/M metagenome (GOLD analysis project Ga0075124, IMG submission 69809) | Saline lake microbial communities from Ace Lake, Antarctica - Antarctic Ace Lake Metagenome 02UKS | ecosystem: Environmental > Aquatic > Non-marine Saline and Alkaline > Saline | place... | reverse complement strand
AAACTCTTCTTTTAATAATCCGATCAGGTTCTCTGTGAATTGCGGTTCGCTCAGCGATTCATCTGTCAAAAGGTCTATCAATCTTCTGCTGCCGCATACTTCTTTCTGAGAATTTATTTTCCTGCGCCAGCTTTTCTCAAAATTATCCATCTTTTTTAGCTCCCGGAATCTAAAACACCTTGCTTAAGAGTATCCCTGACTGGTGCGGTAATTTTATCCTGTTCTCACTAATATGATTATATTTCCCATCCAGAAAGTCCTGACCAAGTTTCTGCATCCATTCTCTATTTACTCTGATCTTACCAATCTGTAAATAATATTCACCTGTTTCTTTAATAACTACAATTTCTGATAATTCTACCTTTATTTCTTCCTTCTCACCATAAAGCGCAAAAAGCATCACAACTTTGGGTTCATTCCCCACAATAAGCTCATGATTGATAAATTTTCCATAATCATTAAGATATTTATCAAATATTTCATTTATCTTATGCTTAAAAAGGCTATCTATCATATTTATCAATATTCTCGGTATTTTCATTTTTACTCCAATTGTAACTATTTTTAATCCAAATTGATTAATCTATATTGAATCTTTCAAAATATTTATATACCTCATCCCATATTGCAAGTCCAACACTTTCAAAACATCCAAGCAAATCTTCATAAGCACCTTTACCACCAATCAACTCCCAAAAATCATGGGCAACAAGCAATTCATGCTCAAAATCAAACATACCTCTTAACATCCATCTCTCGTAAGGTTTAGGTTCATAATGATTATAGGGAATCGCAATATAAGTGTTTATAACTTCTTCATGATTATTGTATAAACAAATTGCCACCCATTCTAATATAGAACGCTTTGAATCTATGAAATTACTCTCGTAAGACTTCATTGTTTTTAAATCAAACAAGAACTTCTCACCATTAACTCCTTCCAGATATAAATCTACTTCTTCTGATTCTTTACAGACTATTCTTCCTGTTCTGCAAACACTACGTATTCGTTCAATTTCCTGCATTTTATCTGGTTCACCATTTATCGATAGATCATCAATAATAGACTGTATCTCTCTCAGAGCAGCTTCACTAATCTTGTCACCCACTATATGCTGCTTTTCAACTCGGACAAACATATTACTCGCTGAAGCAATTTCCATTGCTAAAGGCTCAAAAATGGAAACATCAAATGCAGTGTTAAGAAATTTAATAACTGAATGCAAAACTATTCTATCTCTGCCTATTAATCGTTTTTGATATGAATTACTTCTGGCTTCTGGCTCATAAATACTCAATTTTTGATATAGACATTCTGAAATCGCCTTTTCAATTAAACTCTTCTGATTTTTGTTCAATGACAATTTACTTCTCCATCTGAATGGCTGAGTTGAATTTTGTAAGTTTTTCCCAATCTGTAGCTCCAGAATTTAGACAGAATTCCCCGATAAATTCTCCAGTAAATTTATTGATCAAAGCAGCATATCTTTCCATGAATTCCTCATTTTTGTCCTTTGCTTTGTACCCAATTGGCTCTATGATCTTTAAATAAAATTCCTCATCACCAGTGATAAATTCCCAAAACTTCTGTCCACAGTACTTGTAATAATCACCATGATCATATTTGCTTGTTCTTCCATAGCAACATCCATTTACAGCAATAACATGAAGGTTTGATCCAGAAGTTCTTAGTGTTTTAGTAGCTAATCTGAAATCTTCCTTCATTTTAGCTATCTGACCACTATTGCCCCAATTGGGTCCTGATTTAATTGAGACTATATAACGAATACTGTCCCTTTCAAATTCTAAATCAATACCTTTAACCGCTGACTTATAACCATTATAAACATTACTATTAACATAAATTGCAAGTTTCTCCAAAAATTCTCCAAACAAAGTCTCCTCTTGAGATGATAAATGTGCATCTAATATTGCTTCAACGATATCCGATGCTGTTTGCATATATTTTGCCTTAAACAAATACGGATTTTTACGTTTTAGTACATTAAGGAGTTTCAATTTTTTAAATCCTTCCAATCGTTTTTGATGAAAGTAACTTACATTTTCTTCTACAAAACTATTCAAATCAGTAATATTAATCATAATCTTAACAAAATCTGTTCAGAGACAGATTCATTTTGCTCCTTATATTTTATTTTATCCTCATTCATTGTTTTTTCAGAAATATTAAATACTCTTTCCAAAGCAATTTTATAATATTCCTTATTAAGTTCAATTCCTATGCTGTTTCGATTCAAATTTCTTGCCACAGAATTTGTTGTTCCTGATCCTAAAAATGGATCAAAAACCCAATCATTAGCATCTGTAAATAATTTGATGAACCATTCTGGCAAAGATTCAGGAAATGCTGCACTATGTTTCCTATTGTAACATTCAGTTGCCATATAGATAACATTATCAGGATACACTAATTTGCGATTAACCCAGTTTGATATATTTTTTCCAAATCCACTCCCGACCTTAGAATTATCTCGAACTTTATCTGTTTCACTAATTTTTTTTAATCGGCTTTGTGCCCAGTCTCCAACTGGTACCATTACAGCTTCCTGGTTCATTTTGAATTTTTTCTCTTTATTAAATTGCAGTAACCTTTCCCATCCATCCCTAAATCTATTAGGCCATTTACCTGGATAAGAATTTTTTTTATGCCAGATAAATTCTTCTGTCCACAACCACCCTTGTTTTCGCATGGCTAATATTAATTCCATTACATAAGTATGACGTTCACCATTCAATACTTTTTCTTTGATATTCAGTACAAAAGAACCTTCTGGTTTTAATACCCGTAATAACTCTTCACTAATTGGTAAAAACCATTCTACATAATTATCAGGATGAATTCCTCCATATGTTTTCTTTCTTTGATCTGCATAAGGTGGAGATGTAATGATTAAATCAATGAATCCATCTGGAATATATTGCATCAACTTACTGCTGTCTCCATTAATAATACAACTTTTTGCCTTCATTACTTTCTCCATCATCATATTTTTTGAACCCATTTATTAGCGCTTTTATTCCTTTTTCTGTCAAGCAAATCTTACACATTAATTACTTACTATGTTTTTGATTATCCAGACACACTGAGCAATTGCTGCCAATTCGAGGTATAATTGGATGACAGCAATTCTCTTTTCATCTGCCAGCCTTTATTTATTCCTGCGGCAGCATAGGCAAGTGTTCCCGGTCCCCACACGGCATTCAAGGCATCTACACAATCCATCACTACTTTGCGGTGATCATCTATATATACTGGCTCAAAAAAATCCAGCGGTGCCATTTTCTCGGCAATAATAGCGCTGATCATCACCCCCACCTTTTTGTATTTATAGCCAGAACGGTAAATGGAGCGCAGCAGTGTGCCGGCAGCCTGGATAAAATCCGGCGTATAGGCAGAAGGCGTCACTAGCTTGCTGGAAGCATAATTGGCATACTGCGGTTCATCGCGAAACCGGTTAGTGGTGAGATACACCATGATATTACTGGCAAGCGAACGCTGATGACGCAATTTCAGCGTAGCTACATGACAATAATCTGCCGTAGCTTCCAGCAATTCACTTAATTTCTCTACCGGATGACCAAATGACCGAGACGATATAATCTGCTTTTTAGGCATAATATCCAGCTCCATATCAAGGCAGGAAATGCCGTTTAGTTCCTTCACTGTCCGCAAACCCACAATGGTCATCTGCTGCTGGATCCATTTCTGATTCACCTTGCTCAAATCCCAGGCATTCATGATTCCATGCTCATTGAGCTTAGCAGCATAGCGATAGCCCACACCCCAGATGTCACCAACTTCCACCCACTTCAAAATATCCTCAAAACGCGGATGGTCTGTAATATCAAACACTCCCCCATAGCCCGGAAATTTCTTTGCCACCCGATTTGCTATCTTGGCAAGTGTCTTTGTGGGCGCAATGCCTACTGATACGGGCATCCCCAGCCACTGCTGTATCTGCTGACGTATTTGCCTGCCATATTCCAGCATATTATCTACCTTCAAATCTTCCAGACTCAAAAACGCCTCATCTATCGAATATACCTCCAGTTCCAGCGTGAAATCAGATAATATTTTCATCACCCGCGCTGACATATCGCCATAAAGAGCATAATTAGAAGAAAGCAAATGAATATCATAGCGGTCTATCAGATGCTTGATCTTAAAAGCCGGCGTTCCCCGCTTCACGCCTAATGCTTTCAATTCCGGTGATAGTGCCACAATACAGCCATCATTATTGGAAAGCACACCTACTGGTTTACCCCAGAGATTAGGCTGAAATGCCCGTTCACAGGACACATAAAACTGATTGCAATCCACCAGAGCAAAGCTCTTTCTGCTCATTATTCCATCCTCTTTGCATTAACTTCATGGTTAATTTCAAAATCAATAGATTAACTGTCAAGCTAATTTTTTATTATTTTTCACTCTCTTCTCCGCAACTGCCAAGCCCACAACATCTTTCCAACTTTTCATATTTTTTACCTATTTTCCAAACATTTTCAGCTTTCTAAGTGTGAAACAGTTGGAACAACAAAGCACAATGTAACAAAAAAATGTCATTATGTGCTTTGTTGTTCCACCTTAATGCTTCGTTATTAGTTGTTAATTATCTAAGTATATCATTTTCAGGGGATTTACTTACTATTATAATACTATAGTTTAATATTGGTACAGATTTCACTATGTAATCGATGTTTTCGCTGATTATCTGGGTAATTGTTTGTTATATATACTATATTATATATTAGAATTCTGCTGAAGCCTGCATTTTAAATTCGTGGCTAATCTCTTCTTCGGGATATTTATCACCTTTATATTCAAGAGAGAATTTTACGTAGGTGTTCATTTTATAATCATAGGAGAGATTCCAGATAAAAACATTTCCGGCTCTTTTTTCTTCCAGCCAGATGTCATAATCTTCTCCATTGCGGTCGTTGTATCTATATTTCAATCTGGCAAACAATCGGCTGGTGCGTTTAGGATACCAGTTAACATTCTGCTGCAATTCCCATTTGGTGAGGTTATAGGTGATCTCATTCGTGGTATCACTGCCATCTTCCCAGCCATATTCTGCTCTGATACTATAATTGATTTTCGAGGAAGGTGATATTCTGGTCTCACAGGCAAAGTCATAATTTTCCAGTTTACTATCATATCGAGTATCAGTTTCTTCTCTATGCTCCAGGAAAAATTCCCAACTGACCTTTTGGGAATATTTCCAGCGTAGATATGCTTCATCACTAAAGATATCCACTTTTTCTGCATCCTGATAGCGATTATCAAGCCGGTTTTCTACACTTCTCATCAACCGCAGGCTTAGTTTGTTCTTGATCAGATCATACCACACGCGTCCCTTGAGGATTTGAGTACCATAGATCGTGGTATCCTCCTGGCGTAATTCGGAACCCTGCAGCAGATATAGTTCTTTAATATTATCAGTAGTTGATTGTTCATTAATAGCTGCTTCCAGTTCGAGTTTCATTTTCTGCCAGAATACTGCCAGAGGAGCAGCAGGTCTTATATTGAGCAAACCGGAAGATGTGATTTCAATTGATTTACTGGGATTCTCATAATCGATGGAAACCACCTGCCAGTCATAATCGCCATTCTCGTCCTCTTCACCATCTTCATTATAATTACCTTCTTCAAAACCTATATAAACAAGTTCACGCACCTTAGGATAGAAATCAAGATTTCTGATGCGATATTTTGCCCCCAGGTTTATCATTTTTCCCAGACTTCCGTTATAACTGAGTTCTCCCATATCATAATTTGTCAGGGAGCTATCCTTCACACTGCGATGAGCAAGGGTTAATTCCACCTGCTGCGAAGGACTTCTATATTTACTTTTAAGTCCTGCAGTAGTACTGATCTTTTGCTGATGAGCATGCGCACTATCAATGATAACTTCTTCCCAATAGAGCCTGTTTGAGCCAGAATTGGTTGTAAGTTCCAGGTACCCCAGATTTTCCGCTTTTGCATATTCCATCCCGGCAATTTCTTTATCAAGTCTTTTCAGTTCATATCCCAGTTTATATTTACTAATAGTATATGTCATTTTTAGATTGTGGCTATAATAATCATCAATTCTATCGAGCAGCTTGTTTTCCCAGTTTAAATAGCGATATTTAACTTCCGGCAGCAGCCAGTACTGCAATAATGTCCCGCCGGTAGCAAAATATCTTTGGGTATGATCATTTCCGGCAGATATCCTGCGCAATTCAATATCAGGAATAAATATCCTGCCGATATCAATTCCACTGTAGAAGCTGATTTCCTGTTTATCCAATGTATCCGGTAAGGCTTCAGTCTCATATAGATAAGCAGCAGAAGATAAAGGTACAAAACTGAATAATTCTTTGGTATTTCCTCTCCAGCTTAATTTCATTTGCGGTCGCATGAAACCTGATTTTCTCTGATAGTGAAGTGAAGCATTTCCTGCCCAGCCCAGATTATCTTCATCATCTAATGATGAAAGCGTGTTGCGGTCATCAGTACTGAGCATGGTTTCTGCTTTAAGTTCTATATCACCAACATTCCATCTGCTCCAAAACGTGTAATTTCCCTGAGCCTGAGGAGCCTGTAATTTCACTCCCAGAGAATAATCACCATTTCCGCTGCCGGCATAATAATAATATCCAGCATCTGATACCAGATAATCTCCCTCAGCATCAAAGTGGAAGCTCAGGTTATAGGTTCCGGTACTATCCAGACCAACATACTCAAAATAACCGTCCTGAGTTAAAATATATTCACCTAAACCAGTATCCTGCTGATAAATCCCATTTCCATACACTTCATTATCACCAGCCTGCTGAAGACTGTCCAGATCGCTTTCATTAAATTCCACTGTAAGGGGATTATCACTGTCATCTGCACGATAATATATTGCTGAACCTATTTTCAGATCATCACTGATATTCCATTGACTATCCTGCAGATATACCTGCTGTCTGTAAATTTCATCGCTATATTGATACTTTACATAGATATTATCACTTGAGCTGATGAAATTATTCTGGGTAAATGTGATACTTCCCTCCGCATAATCAATAGAATAATCATCACCTCTCTGTAATTCACTACCATTAAGAAATACGGTTTCAGATCCGGCAATGATGAGAGCTTCGCCTCCATATTCATTGCTTAGCCAGTAGGGACCTTGTTTGCCATCAATTCCTGTAAGCTCAATCACGGCATTTTGAGAACGGGATAAAGCTACTCCTCCGGTTATCTGGTTTTTGTCACCCCATCTTACTTTTACTCCTTCAAAATAAGGAGTGAAATCAAGATATTCAGTATTTTGAAAATGATGCTCAAGATCACCAAATCCCAGTTCATATTTTCTGCCATAGATCCTGATAAATATCTGATCCAGATTGCTGATCTCACGTGAATCACCTTCTGGTGTAATGGGTGATGCGCTATCACTTACCTGAGCCTGAATATTTACATTATCACTCATTTTTCCGCTGATCTGCAGAAATAGACTTTGATCCAGAGTATAATCTTCGCCATCGGTTACGGAGATACTAATGGTTTTATTACCTTTTACAACAAGTTCCAGTGGTTTATAACTCTCTTTAGCCAGATAAGGAATTGCTGGAATAGAATCCGCTGAAGTTAATTCAAATTTTTGATAACCGAAATATTTGTACTTTAATGATTCCGGGTAATCAGCATACTCTATTTTCACCTGTCCGAATACTTGATTAAATTGTATTGTTCCCTTCTGATAATTAACGGAATAATCGAACGAATCCTGCAAAGTTGTTTCATTCTGAAAAATATCTACGCTACCCTCTATAATTGGATAGTTTTGTAGCTGAATAGTATCACCAGGTTGCTCAATCAAAAAAGTCTCAGATTTCCTGAGAGGAGAAAAATAATTATATCCGTATATGGCTGCAGTCTGCAAAATTAATAGTATTAAAAACCAGCCAGATGTCTTTAGTTTCAATCTTTACCTTTAATAAAACCCGAATAGCAAATCAGGCAAACATCAGAAGACTCAGTGCCATCACCAGCATCCCGGCAAGTAAGCCATAAATTGTGAGATGATGATGCCCATATTTCTCTGCTGCCGGCAATAATTCATCAAATGATATAAAAACCATAATCCCGGCTACCATGGCAAAAGGTATGCCAAAATATTTATCAAGATTGATAAATGAAGACAGCAGTATAAATCCGATTAATGCTCCTAATGGTTCAGATAAACCGGAAACAAATGACCAGAAAAACGCCTTTTTACGGCTGCCGGTTGCGTAAAATAAGGGAACAGAAACCGCGATACCTTCCGGGATGTTATGGATGGCTATTGCCACAGCGATAGAAATACCCAGCTTAGGGTCTCCCAAAGCTGAAGTAAAGGTGGCAAATCCCTCCGGGAAATTATGAATTCCTATTGCCAGAGCAGAAACCAGACCCATCCTCTTTAATTCATTATAATTTACTGGCTTACTCATTTCTTCCACTTCATGCATTTCGTGGGGATTTTCAAATGAAGGTATCATCTTATCTATTAAAGCGATTAGCAAAATACCCAGAAAAAAAGATGCAACTGCCAGCCAGTAACCCGATTTAGCTCCATAGATCAATGATAATGAAACCCTTGCTTTGGCGAAAATCTCGATCATTGATACATATATCATCACTCCTGCTGAAAAGCCCAGTGAGAGTGATAAAAATTTAGTATCTGTCCTTTTGGCAAAAAAAGCTATCGCACTGCCAATCCCGGTGGAAAGTCCGGCAAAAACCGTTAATCCTAAAGCAAATATCACATTATCTTGCATCACGATTCTCTAATAAAAGTTAACCGACCAATCAATAAGTTCTTTAGCGACGTAAACAAATTTTGCAGAAAAGAACTTATCCTGCTCCAGCCAGGGCAGAAATATCCTATCCCCGTCCCATAGATTAAGCTCCAGCAGTTTTTCATCAGGTATCCAGGCAAGCTCACCTTCAGGAGAATCAATTAGAAAACCATGAGATTCATGGATTGTGAATATGAAGACATACCAGTCGTCCACCCCGTCAAACATGGGAAAAGTGATCACACCATTCAACTTAAGATCTATAACGGTTAATCCGCTCTCTTCCTGAATTTCCCTGATTGCACATTGCTCAGGAGTCTCTCCAGCTTCCACTTTTCCTCCCAGACCATTCCACTTTCCTTTATGAATATCCCCGGGTTTTTTATTACGGTAAAGCATCAATGTTTGATCATTATTTTTCAGATAACATAGTGTAGCCAGCTTCATTTCTTTTCAGACTCCATTGGCATTAATATCCATAAGATAATATATACTGGTATTCCCACTCCTTCTGCAAATACTATCACGATCAATAAGAGACGAATAATACTCACATCCCAATCGAGATATTCAGCTATTCCACCACATACTCCTGCGAGCATCTTTTCACTTTTACTGCGTCTAAGAATGCTGAAAATACTTCTATTCTGATTTTCAGCTCCAAAATCAAGCTTAGGTAATACCATCCAGAGAATTAAATAAAATATTATGCCCATTCCTCCAGCTAAAATACTTACTAAAAAAACTGCCCGTATTATATCAGATTGTACTCCTGTGGATTCACCCATTCCTCCACATACTCCTGCTATCTTACGGTCGCTTGCTGAAAGATGCAATTTACTCATAACTCACTCCTTGTATATGCATTATTATTTAAACTCTCATTTACCAGTTTCCTGTCAACTAAAACTCTGGCATTCACATTCACGTTTTGCGTTCATCAAAAAAAAATAGGGCAGGTTAGTACCTGCCCTATTATAATTTTATCTTAATTCTATCTATTCATTGATCTTGATTGGTGTAATCATGGCTGCTTTTTCGTCTTTATACATCTGATAATAATCCCACCAGGTAAGAAGATTCTCCATTTCCTGAGGTAATCCCAGCTTAGTCCCGCTGGAAACTAGTCCATTAGTATCCATAGATATTGTAAATCCTGTTTCCTTTTTGGAATAATCTACAATGTCCACATCGCAGGTAATATTAGCCAATTGCTTAACTTCTTCCACAGCATCAGAAAAACCGCCTATCTTATCAATCAATCCCCTATCAAGAGCTTGCTTACCAGTCCAGACACGTCCCATGGCTACTTTGTGCACTTCATCCTTGCTCATGCTTCTTCCCTGGGCAACTTTGAGGACAAAATCGTTATATGTTTTGTCAATGAAGTTTTTCACAAGATCAATTTCTGCCTGACTGGGAGCTCGG
>Ga0075124_10001700_pt1 | contig 10271 bp, 3 predicted proteins | sample AntAceMetag02UKS_FD_69809 | JGI IMG/M metagenome (GOLD analysis project Ga0075124, IMG submission 69809) | Saline lake microbial communities from Ace Lake, Antarctica - Antarctic Ace Lake Metagenome 02UKS | ecosystem: Environmental > Aquatic > Non-marine Saline and Alkaline > Saline | place... | reverse complement strand
ATCTGAGGAGAATAGAAAATGAAAAAGAGTATAATTTATGGAATAATATTTCTGATTATAATAATAACGGCTGGTTTATATGCCATGGATAAGCCAGAGGAAATCAGAGAGCCGGAATCACCAGATAGTGTGCAGGTAGAGGAACAATATGATGACTGGGTGCTTGATTTCAGCAGCGGGATTGAGGATGAGAACAGTTTTCCGGTATCTGGTACTCAGCAGAGAGTGAGAAATGTGATCGGTAAAACGGCATTGGAAGCAAATGCCCATCCCGCATATTTATCAGCACCATCCTCAGGTCAGAATTTAGGCTTTTCAGTGGGAGGAGCGAAGGATATTCAGAATTTCCGGGATAATATTGCTAATGGCTATGTACCCTTACCGAGTTCGATAACTTATGAAGGATTGTTTTATGATTATTATTTTGATACCGGACAAGAGGAGAGTTCAGATGATGAAATGTTTTCACCTTCATATAGTATGGCGAGTATAGGCAATCGGCAAAAAGAAGAGAATGAGTTATGGCTTTCGGTGGGCTTGAATTCAAATATCCAGGAAAGTGATTTCAGCAGGAAGAAGCTTAATCTGGTAGTGGTGCTTGATATTTCTGGTTCAATGGAATCGGCATTTGATCAATATTATTATGACAGTAAGGGATTAACCGGTGAAAATACAGATAAAAGATCAAAGCTTTCCATAGCGGCTGAAACAGTATGCGATATGCTGTCTCATTTGAAGAAGGATGATAGATTTGGAATGGTGGTATTTGAGAATAGCGCCTATCTGGCAAAACCTTTGAATCTGGTGGGGTCGACCAATATGGAAAAGATAAGAGATCATATCAAAGACCTGCATACAATGGGTGGAACGAATATGTATGCCGGGATGCAGGAGGGGACTAAGTTATTTAATCCATACCTGAACACAGATAAGGGCGAGTATGAGAACCGGATCATCTTTTTGACAGATGCGATGCCGAATCGGGAGATGACAGATAAATACTCATTATGGGGAGTATTGAAAGAGAATTCGGAAAAGGGATTATATTCTACACTGATCGGAGTAGGGGTAGATTTTCAATCGGAACTGGTGGAGGCTATTAGCAAAGTGGAAGGTGCTAATTATTACAGTATACATACTGCGGCGGACTTCAAAAAGCGGTTGGAAGAGGAATTTGATTATATGGTAACACCATTGGTATTTGATCTCAACCTGGTGCTGGATGCAGAGGGATATGAAATAGTGAAGGTCTGCGGAGCACCCTATAGTGCAGAGAGCAGTGGCGAGATTATGAAAGTGGGGACATTGTTTCCATCGGTTAGTGAAGATGAAAAAGTGCGGGGAGGTATCATTCTGGTTCAATTAAAACAGATAGATCGACAGGGAGATATCAGATTAATTGCCGGATATAATGACCGAGAAGGTAATCATCATAGCAGCAGCAGGAAAGTGGATATGCAGAAATATTTGGTGAGTTCCGTTATCAATAGCGGGATCAAGAAAGGAGTATTGCTGGTGCATTATGCAGATATACTACGAGATTGGGCAAAGGCAACCAGGGGAGACGGTGGAACAGAAGTATCAGAAGATGACTGGCAGTATAATCAGCTTCAGAGCAATAGAAAGACAAGGGCATTAAATGAATGGGAGCAGGAATCTATACCCTTGAGAGTGAACAGCTACTATCTTGAGCAATTTTTGAAAATGAAAGAACAAATTATAAATTACATAAGGATTAATAATGATAAGGAATTTCAAAAAGAGATAGAATTACTGGATAAACTGATCAAGGCAGGTAAAAAATAAATTGACACAAGTAACAAGAATAGCAACTTATTTCAAGACAAAACAGATGCTTCGCTGGTATTGCAGTATTTTTGTGAACTGGATACAAGAGAGATAGAGCTGTCCTGGGAGGATTGACGGGAGCATCTGGTATAGGTGGACTGGAGATACAGCGTGGGATTGATAGATGAATTTTCGGTGGAAAATGTAGGAACAAGGGATAAAAAAGTAATAGATATTGAGGAGTAAGAATGAAAAAATTATTAGTGTTTTTTGTATTAATCACAGGGATGATGTTATTCGCTGAATCTGAAAGGGGATTAACCTGCCGGGAATTATCGGAGCCTTGCGATCCTGTAATGGTGCGTGCTGCAGTATATCAGGGAGATGAAATTAGTATAACACATAGAATAGATGAATTTGACCGGGAAGGCTGGGAATTGGCAGACTCGGTAAATATTAATACATTTTTACCTGCTGGTGAGAATATAAGTGTGGAATATTCGGGATTATCCCATGAGATCACAGTAACCCACTTAAGCAGCGAATCAAGTGGAGCTGTGCTTGATGCAATTGACAGAGCACCCTTGTGGATACAGGCGGAGTTGGAGACAACGCTATTATTACTTGATGAGGAATTGCAGGAATACTGGGCAAATGTGATCAATGACGTGGATGACCCGATCGTAGATGAGGTGGCATTTTGCATAGCGACAGCTTCCACAGTGTATTTAAGTAGTGAATGGGCATATCCGGAATTATATATTCAGAATGCGCAGATGATCTATGAATATGATCAGGAATTGAATTATGTGGAAGTGGTGGATTATGGTAATTCACTGATGGATGATGATTATTACAGCACAACGCGATACTGGACAAAATCAGCCAGCGGGGTAGTGCATCAGGTGGAAGTGCCCAGAGATATTTATTACTGGCATATAGTACATCCCAAGATAACAGATGAGATACCGGCATTTATTGCTCCTAATATAGTAGAGAGTAATGGTAGCCATACCACGAATTTAGTGGGACCCGATGAGGGTTATTTCTGGCGTGATTTTTTATATAATTATGCTGATGATGGTTATCCTTCACTGCGTAATTACCTGGTGCAGTGTGAATATGCCAATGATTTTACTACGGGATATGAATCAGCAATAGGAGCCTGCACGAAATGGCTGGGTCAGAGTCTGGTGTTTACGAGTAATTTTGAGCGACCTCATCAGCCAGTGCGGATATACCGCAAGCACATCGGCAGATGTGGAGAACATGCTGATATGAGAGTGGCAATAGGCAGGATAGCTCTGATACCTGCGACCAGTATAGTGTGTTTTACAGTAGATCATACCTGGAATGAATTCTGGGATGAAGAATGGATACACTGGGATGGGGGGAGTATTAATAATCCTTATATGTATGAAAATGGCTGGGGCAGTAATTTTGGATCAGTTATCGATGTGCGATCTGATGGATTGATGCGCAGTGTGACAGAAAAGTATGCTCCCAATTATGCACATATGATAGTACATGCAATAGATAGTGCAGGAGAGCCTTTGGATGGGGCACGGGTATTGATCGGCTTGAGATTAAATGGTCAGGTTACCGGTGATATGGTGGGCTGGACAGGCAATGAAGGAGTATATGATTTCACAATTGGTGATGGGCATGAATATTGGGCGCAGATAAGCACTCCCTGGGGTAGTGTGGAATATCAGTTGGTTGTGGAGAACACAGCAGGTGGAGAAGTATATGAAGTAGAGCTTCAGGTTAATAATGAAATTCCCCAGATAGACTATACAGAAATTGATATACCGGAAGATGATGAAGCGGATTATCGGCTGGTAGTGGAATATGAAGCAGATAGTCAGGTGATATATGGCAATATTGTGATGGATGACACCAGTGAAGGTACCTGGTTTTATAACAGGCAGCAGCAGGGAGCAGTGAATTTTTTCATGTGCGATCTGGTGCAATATTTCAGTTATGTGTCAGGCTTTCCATTTGAAGGATTTAATACGATCAGCGAGAGTGATTTTGGGATATTCGGTTTTGATATGCCATATCCGGATCTGGGCAGCTGGTATGCTGTGTTTGATAATGGAAATAATATCATCAACCCGCAATGGGTGAATGGGAGTGTGACATTATACCGATGGGAAGGCACAGGTGGTACGGGAACACTTACAGGTATTGTGTGTGATGCTGCAACTGGAGCAAATATTGCCGGGGCAGAAGTGAGTGCAGGGGCATTTTTGACAGAAACAAGTGCTGATGGCAGTTATAGTCTGGAAGTGAATCCTGGAGAATATACCGTGATCATGGATCATCCGCTGTATGAAAGAGTGAGATATGAGAATATTGAAGTAACAGACGAAGAGCAGGTTGCTTTGGACGGCAGCTTGACAGATGATCCAATAGCACCTTTGAATGTGGTCGTGAGTGGAGATGATGAAACTTTAGCAGTAGTAAGCTGGGATGCTCCAGCGAGCCTTATGAGCAGAGAACTGTTGGGATATAAAGTTTACCGGTTACTGGATGAGGATGAATTTTTACCGGAAGAATGGGTGGAATTGACCAGTGAACCGATTACAGAGACGAGTTATACAGATAATGAATGGCTGAGTCAGGCAGCAGGTGGATATCGTTATGCAGTTGTGGCACATTACTCTTCCTATAGTTCTGATTTTACGATCAGCCAGACATTACCACTATATATGATTGCTCAGGTGAGTATAGATTTAACAACTAATTCAGGTGACAGTGCGAGTGGAGCAGTGATAGTGCTGCGTAATCTGGATGGAGTGAACAGTCCTTATAATTATGAATTAAGCTATCCAGAGGAAGGAAATATAGTGCTTGATAATGTCTGGAAAGGTAATTATCAGATTTCTATTGCGTTGGAATATTATGAGGGATTGACAAGTGAATTAGAGATAATGGCTGACAGCGAGTTTGAATTTGAATTAATCGAACTGCTGCCGGGAGTGCAATTTGCCGGGGTGTATGAATATTATCTGAGCTGGGATGCTGTGCTTCAGAATCGGGAATTTGAAAGTTACCAGATTTATCTTGATGGTAACACGGAACCGCTTGGGATAGTAACAGAACCGGGTTTTGATCTGGCAGCGGCAGGAGTGGATGCCGATGAGCACAGTGTGGAGATAATAGCACATTACAGTTCGGGCTTATCTGATGTGGAAATGACACATTTTGAAAATGGGAGTTCGCTGGAATATGAGCAATTGGCTTATTTCCCGTTTGATGATGATTATAATGATATAGTGAGTAACTGGGAAGGTTTGGGTTGGTTAACAAGTATTGTGGAAACACCTTTTGGTAATGGTGTGGAATTTAATGGGGCGGGATATATCACAGTTCCAGCCAACGATGAACTCACCGGATCAGCCTTGCATTATACAACTCTTTTCTGGATCAATGGGGATACATTAAATACGAGCTGGAGAGGAGTGATCGGGAGACCGGGACGCAATCAGTGCGCGTGGCTTAATGCAGATGCAGATTATGTTCATCACCGATTTCATACCACAGCTGGAGGCACAAATGATGGTGCACCTAATACTCCTAACGGGAGATTTCACTGGCTGGAATGGAACCAGGTGGCAATAGTAAATAATGGACTAACCGCAAAAACCTATATTAATGGTGAATTACTGGCACAAAGTACATTGGGCAGTGCCCTGGTGGCTGACAGTACAGATATGTATATAGGTAAATCACCTGACAGCCCATCTGCTGAAGGTTATCTGTATGGAATAGTTGATGAAGTGCGGATGTGGAACAGGGGATTATCTGACCTGGAATTGCGTGAATTATATTTATCTGAAACCGAAGCTCTGGGAATGGGTACAATATCAGCTACAATGACAGATTCCGAAACTGGAGAAGGTGTAGATGGAGTGTTTGTAGAGATGGGGATATATTCCGCAATAAGTGATAATGGTGGAGTATTTGAGCTTGAATTGCCAGCCAGAACATATGACATCAGATTAACAATAGGGGATTATCTTGAGCAGTGGGTAAATGATTTTACTGTGGAAGCTGATGTGATCAATGCATTTAATTTTGCCTTCGAACTAACAGGAGAAACATCAGATGAGATAGCACCAATGGAAATAATAAAGGTGAGAAATTATCCCAATCCATTTAATAGCAGTTCATCAAGAGCGAGTGGTACAACTTTTGAGATCATGCAAAATTCCCGGAAAGAAATTGAGATGGAACTTGGTATCTATAATATCAGGGGACAAAAAGTGATGGGCAGGGAGTTAACTTTGGCAGCAGGTATGAATAACTACCATTGGTCGGGTAGAAACGATCAGGGAGAAGAATGTGGTGCTGGTATATATTTTTATCGATTGAATGGTGAAAGGATAAAAGAAAGTGGTAAGTTATTGATATTGAGATAAGATATGAGAAATCAGGCGAGAATCTATCAGGTAGGTTGAATTACGTAAATGGCTATATTGAGGGTATTTGCGAATATTTTTGGGAAAAAGTCAGATAAGATAGATTACTTGACAAAAATAATATAAACCTGAATATATGGGAAAAAATAGTAGGGGAAGCGGATGTCTGAAGCCAGTAATTTTGTGAAGTACGACATAAATTTGAAGGAATGGATAAATAAGTTATTTACAGATATTGATTCCATGCGTAGCTTTCTTGAAAAACATAACTTTAATCTAACCCGATCAGATTTAGATTTATCTCGTCATTTTGAGGAGAATAATTTAGATGAGCAGGAGTATGATTCAATAGAGCTTGAGCCAATTTATAATGACCATGACAATTGCAAAGATTTTGCTATAATTAAATCAAGCCCTGGTTTGACAGAAGCAGATTTTTTTTCTGAACAGGAAATAAATGGCAAGCCAATCAGCAATTGTATCAAAGATATTGATAACAAGTTACTGACATTCCTGAAAAATTCTTATCAATACCGAAGGTCTATGATCAGTGAGTATTTTCATCCTGGGAATAGCAAAGCATACCGCATTGTTACTCAACCGGGAAGAACATTAGTGGTACTACTGCAGGATATCTCGATGGAGCAAATCCATCAGATGAGTGTGAAGCGCTATGAGAATTTATTCAGCAAGGCGCAGGAGATTTCCACGAGCGGTTTTTTCCAATATAATACTTATAACCAGGAATTATATGTAACAGAAGGTGCCATGAATATCTTTGAATGTCCAAGATCAATGAATGTTACCGAAATGATAAAATTGAAGGATTATATAAGTTGCGTTCATGATGATGATAAGGAGCACGTATTATCAATGATATCAGATGAGAAGCTGACTTCTAATCTTGATTATGAGCATCGTATTAATCTGCGTGATAAGGTGAAATATGTTCATGTAGTAGGCTCGGCATTTTATGATCCCATTGATGACAGTATATCGTTGATTGGAACAGTGGAAGATATTACTCATCTTAAAGAAGTGAAGCATGAGCTTAAGCGAGTTACGGGTATCTTAAACGAAATTGAGAAAATTTCTGAGATAGCATATTGGGAATATGATTTTATGACAGATAAATTTTCAGGAACAAAGGAAGCGGTAGATATTCTTGGGATTTCTGAGAGTGACCTTCCCATTAGTTTTGGGGAATTTTTGAATCTGGTACATAAAGAAGATCAGGAAGAATTTTATGAGGGTTTTCATCAAAGTCTGGCGGAACATCGCGATTGGGAAGGAGATTATCGGATAGTAGATAAATTTGGAGTAGAGAAAAAAGTTAATATTATCTGCCGGAATCGGTTTAGCTCTAATAATAAGCCAATTTCATCCAAGGGATTTATCTGTAATCAGACAGAATTAAAGAATTATAAACATGACTCTCGGACTTTGAAGGATGTAAAAGAAAAATTAAAGAACCTTGAAGAATCCTTCAAAGAGCAATTAGATGATCAACTTGCAGAAATACGGAGTCAGGATAAATATCTGATACAGAAAGCAAAATATAATGCGATCAATGATCTATTATCTCATATCTCCAATGAGTGGCTGGAGGTATTAAACGGGCTCAGTACTCAGATACATAACTGGGTGGAAGCCTATGAATGTGATGAACTAACGCCAGAAGATTTTCATCAGATGAAATTATCAGTAGAAAATCAGGTTAAGTTTTTGATAGATAAATTGCAGTTTCTTAATCAATATCATGCAATAGATAATTTGCAAAAGAAAGCGAATGTAAAAGATCTGATATCAGAATTGCAGGCAATAGTATTAGACACTGAGGAAGCAAAAAAGATAAGCTTTGTGAATGATATTGATAAAGACCTGGAAATTATCATAAATATAAATGAGTTTAGACAGGTACTGCGAGAGATCATCCAAAATTCTTATGATGAATTTTTGCTTCGTGAGATTGATAAACCTCAGCTTAAGATAATATCAAAGAAAACTGATGATAGCTTGATAATCAGTATTTCAGATAATGCTGGTGGCATTTCTGCAGCTATTTTGGACCGGATTTATGAACCCTATTTTGGCTCTGCCGATAAATCTGAGGCACCTGGTCTGGGATTGTATATCAGTAAAATGATAGTTGAAAAGGTTTTGAAGGGATCGATCAAAGCTCAGAATCATAATTCTGGAGCATTATTTGAGATCACCTTACCACTTGCAGAATAGATTGATATTTAATGAGTGAATTTAAGATAGTATCATCTTATCAGCCCAAAGGTGATCAGCCAGAGGCGATACATGAACTGACCAGTGCAATATTGGCTGGAGAAAGATATCAGACCCTAATGGGTGTGACAGGTTCTGGAAAAACATTTACAATTGCTCAGGTAATTGCCCAGGTTCAAAAACCCACATTAGTAATTTCTCATAATAAAACCCTTGCTGCGCAGCTATATGGCGAATTCATGCAATTATTTCCTGATAGTGCAGTAGAATTTTTTATATCATATTATGATTATTATCAACCAGAAGCTTATATTCCAGGTCGTGATATTTATATAGAAAAAGATGCTGACATCAATAAGCAAATAGAAAAGCTAAGATTACGTGCAACCATGTCTCTGATGGAACGGCGTGATGTGATAATAGTAGCCAGTGTAAGCTGCATCTATGGATTAGGTACGCCTGAAAATTATCGGGAAGCTTTAATTCGTCTACGTAAAGGTGATATGATCAAACGAGATAAACTACTCAGGCAACTTGTGAAAATACATTATGGCAGAAATGACGTGGCATTTGAACGGGGGACTTTCCGGGTTCGAGGAGATACTATAGAAATATATCCAGCTTATATGGAGCATTCTGTACGGTTGGAATTTTTTGGTGATGAACTGGAACAGATAACAAGAATTAATCCACTTGATAACAAAGTGCTGGAAAAAGTTGATGAATATCCCATCTATCCGGCAAATCATTTTATTACTACTTCCTCATCCTTAAACAGGGCAATAGGTACAATCAAGGAAGAGCTTAAGCAGCGGGTGGCTCATTTTGAGAACAACAATAGATTGATCGAAGCGCAGCGTATTGAGCAGAGGACATTATTTGATATTGAGATGTTACAGGAATTAGGCTATTGCTCGGGAATAGAGAATTATTCACGTCATCTGGTGGGCTCAAAACCTGGTAATCCACCCTATACGCTTCTTGATTATTTTCCTGATGATTTTCTTATGGTGATAGATGAATCTCATGCCAGTTTACCGCAGATAAAAGCAATGTTCAAAGGAGATTATTCGAGGAAAAAGAATTTGGTGGAATATGGATTCCGATTACCTTCAGCTTTTGATAACAGACCTTTGAAGTGGGAAGAATTTGAACATAGGATGAAGCAGGTTATATTTGTTTCTGCCACTCCGGCTGCTTATGAGCTTGATAAATGCCAGGGCGTGATCGTGGAGCAGATCATCAGACCTACTGGGCTGCTTGACCCTGAAATTCTGGTGAGACCAGTAGCAACTCAGGTAGATGATCTGATGGAAGAAATCCGTCTTCGCAAGCCTTTGCAGCAAAGAATTCTGGTTACTACTTTAACAAAAAGGATGGCAGAAGACCTTGCCACATACCTGAATCGGGCAAATATAAAGGCACGCTATCTGCATAGTGAAATAAAGACAATGGAGCGGTCAAATATTATCAGGGAATTAAGACTGGGTAAATTTGATGTTTTGATAGGGGTGAATTTATTGCGGGAGGGTTTAGATCTGCCAGAAGTATCACTTGTGGCGATATTTGATGCAGATAAAACAGGATTCTTGCGATCAGTACGAAGTTTGATCCAGACAGCAGGCAGGGCAGCCAGACATGTGGAAGGCAGAGTGATTTTTTATGCGGATAATATGACGGATGCAATTAAGACAGTATTAAATGAGACTAACCGCAAACGAACAAAGCAAATTGCTTACAATCAAGAACATAACATCAAACCAGAATCAATCAAAAAAAATATTGACGAGATTATGGGCTCTACAAGTGTGGCAGCCGGAT